>WNEZ01003602.1_pt1 | contig 13352 bp, 12 predicted proteins | sample 5400521 | NCBI WGS metagenome assembly WNEZ01 (sample SAMN13153339, study PRJNA577476) | soil metagenome | isolation source: 120 cm saprolite under Douglas fir tree site 2 hole 1 replicate 1 | place: USA:California | collected 2015-04-18 | reverse complement strand
GCCGGGATGCCGCCATTGTGACGCGGGCATGGCCTCACCGCGGCGCCCGGCGCCGCCGGCGCCCGCGCACCCGCCGCCGCACCTGCCGCTGGATCCAGGTAACCGGGAGTGCCCCGGCAAAGCCAAGCTCAAGCGGGAGATACGGGGCCGTCGGCGTGAGTGCCACATCCTGGCCGACCACCGCGGAGCCGGCCGCGGCAGCCTTCGCGCTGTCAATGCACGGCTGTCCGAACGTCGCCGGAATAGGCAGGATGCGCCACCTGCTCGGCGGCCAGACGATCATGAACGCCCGCCCGACCACCTGGCTCTCGGGAATCGTCCCGCCGCCCGGGAAGCTGAGGTGGCCCCGCGAGTCGTAGGAAACGAGGCGGTGATCGCCCATCACCCACAGCCGGCCTGGCGGCACGGTGATGCTGAAATGCGACGTCGATGGCATATCGCCCGGATAGAGGTAGGACTTCTCGCGCAGCGGGACGCCGTTGACGGTGACGAGGCCCGAGGTGCAGCAGGCCACATGATCACCCGGCATCCCGATTACCCGCTTGATGTAGTCCTGCTGCCCCGGTGCGGTGCCGAACAGTCCCACGATCGAGCGGAACAACGGGAGCACCGCCGCGTCGTACAGCCGCACCAGCGGGTCCGAACTGGACTTGGTGACCGGGGGGAGCGCATTCCACGAGCCCGCTCCGTTGAAGACGATGACATCGCCCGGCTGAATAGAGCGAAAATGATAGACAAGCTTGTTCACGAGCACCTTGTCACCGACGTTGAGCGTGTGCTCCATCGACGGCGAAGGTATGTAGAAAGCCTGGACGACAAAACTCTTGACGAGGAGCGCGATAACGAGGGCGATGACGATAAGTACCGGCAGTTCGCGCCAGAACGATCTGCCCTTCGCGCGTTCCGGCGCTGTTCGCTTGGCGTCCTGGCCAGCGTCCGCCGCGTCCTCACTGCCAGGCGCTCCCTGAGGTGCCTGGACCGGCCCTGGCGGCTCCGCCCCCGGTGCCTGGCCATCTGGCGGGGCGCCGGCACTGCCCCGCTTACCGTCATGGCCCGTCTCGGTCAAGGCCCAGTCATGGGTGCTCTGATCATCCATCATCGCATTCGAGCCTAGCCCGGCCGGTCGGCATTATCGATGGCAGTGCCGCAGGATGCGGCGAGCCCGCGCGCGATGATCCCGCCGATATTGCCTTTAACCGAGCAGAACATCCCGTATCACCCTCGCGTTCTCCGCGCGGCCGGCCATCCGGTCACGCAACCTGGTATCCGAGGGCGCCCGCTCAGCGCAGCCGCGGAAATTGCCGTCCAGCGGCTCCCTGGCGGCTCCGGTTCCCGGCCGTGCCCGGTCACCGGTCGTGCGCGCATTCCTAGCGTGCCGATACGTCGCGGCGTTCCCTGATCCTGGCTGCCTTGCCGCGGAGCGATCGCAGGTAGTAAAGCTTGGCCCGGCGCACCCGGCCGCGAGTGACTACCTCGATCTTGTCGAGGGACGGGCTGTGCAGCGGGAAGGTCCGTTCCACCCCCACGCTATAACTGATCTTGCGGACGGTGAAGGTCTCGCGCGCGCCGCCGCCCTGGCGGCGGATGACGACACCCTGGAAGACCTGAATCCTGGACCGGCTGCCTTCCACGACCCGTACGTGCACCTTGAGAGTGTCGCCGGGGCGGAACTCAGGGATGTCCGAACGGATCTGTGCCTGCTCCAGCTCGGCAATGGCGGTGTGCATCGCTGTGGTTCCTCAGTCGTTCATCACGCGCACGCCTGCAAGAGCGCGGCTTCGGTCTCTTCGGCGGAGGCGGCGGCCCCCTGGCACGCCCCGGCTGAGTCAGCCTATGCGAGGCGGCGGCTTTCAGTGTGCCACATCTTCGCCGCTGACCGGAAAGCCAGCCTCGAGGAGCAGCTGCCTGTCCCGGGCGTCGAGTCCGGCCGGCCCGGACGGGGCGGCAGAGTCGGCTACGCCGATCCGCCCGGCGGCGAGCCTGGCAGCAAGATCGGGCCGGTTGGCGGCCGTCACCCGCAGCGCGCAGTCGCGGCGCCACCTGGCAATGGCCGCATGGTCCCCGGACAGCAGCACCGGCGGCACCGCGCGCCCGCGCCAGACTCGCGGCCTGGTATAGACCGGTCCCTCGATAAGCCCGGCCATCGGCCCGCCGCCGCCGCCGAACGAGTCATCGGCCGCGGACTGCGCGTTGCCCATGACTCCGGGAAGCAGCCGACTGATCGCCTCCGTCATCACCAGCACGGCGGGCTCCCCCCCGGCCAGCACATAGTCGCCGATACTGACCTCGTCGACGGGCATCCTGCCGCGGGCATCCTCCACCACCCGGGCATCGATCCCCTCGTACCGGCCGCAAGCGAAGATCAGCCGCGGCTCGCCTGCGTACCTGGCGGCCATCCGCTGGGTAAAGGGCAGACCGGACGGACTAGGCACTACGAGCCTGGCCGGGCCGGCCAGCGGAACGACGGCATCCAGTGCCTCGCCCCATGGCCCGGGCTTCATGACCATGCCAGGGCCGCCGCCGTAGGGCGCGTCATCCACCGAGTGATGCGCGTCGCTGGCCCAGTTCCGCAGGTCGTGCACGCGGAAGACGATGTCTCCGCGCTGCGATGCCTTGCCGATCAGCGAGACCCCGAGCGGTCCGAAGTACTCGGGAAAGATCGTGATGATGTCGATGCGCAGGGCGGCACCTCCTCCCTTGCCGAGCGCCGGCCAGCCCTAGCCGCCGACGCCCGGCTCGAGCAGTCCCGGTGGGGGATCGATGACCAGCCGTCCGGCCGCGATGTCGACCTCGGGCACGATCGCCGCAACGAACGGGACAAGCGCCTCCGGCGATGGCCCTGCCACGGCCTGGACGACCAGCAGGTCCTGGCCATGATGCAGGACATCGCTGACGGTACCGACCAGATCGCCCGCCGTCGTCAGGACCTGCAGCCCGATCAGATCATGATCGTTGAACTCGTCCGGATCCTCCGGCGGGCCCACCTCGGCCGAGTCGACCACGAGCAGGGTGCCGGTGAGACTCTCCGCGTGACTCCGGTCGGCCGATCCCGCGAAGCTGACGAGCAGCCGCCCCGAATGCCACCGCGATGACACCACCGTCAGCGGGCCGCGGGCGGCGGGCTCCGTCGCCAGGACTGAGCCCGCCGCGAATCTCAGGTCCGGTTCGTCGGTGCGGACCTGCACGGTCACCTCGCCGCGAATTCCGTGCGGCCTGCCCACCCGGCCGACGACTAGCTGCATGTCCGGCTAGCGGATCTCGTCGACATCCAGCAGGTCGACCCGGACATAAAGGTTGCCGGCCAGCGATCCGATTACCGTCCGCAACGCCCGAGCGGTCCGCCCGCCCCGGCCGATGACCTTGCCGAGGTCCTCGGGGTGAACGCGGACCTCAAGAGCCCGGCCCCGGCGCAGCCCGCGGCTCTCGACCCGGACATCGTCGGGGTATTCGACGATGCCCTTGACCAGGTGCTCCAGGGCCTCCTCGAGCACGTCAGTCTCCGCTCCCCGGCTGGCCGGCTGGCTCATCGCCGGCCGGCCCGGCGGCGACCTTGGCGTCCGCCGCCTTCGCCGTGTCAGCGGCCTTGGCGTCACCCGCCTTCGCCTTCTCCGGCTGATCAGCAGCCTTGGCGTCCGCCGCCTTCGCCGTGTCAGCGGCCTTGGCGTCACCCGCCTTCGCCTTCTCCGGCTGATCAGCGGCCTTTGCCTGCCTGGCCGGCTTGTCGGCCTTGGCGGACGAGGCTTGCTTCGCCGCGGGCTCCGCCTTGGCGGACGAGGCTTGCTTCGCCGCGGGCTCCGCCTTGGCGGCGTCGCCAGGCTTCCCCTTCGCCCGCCCCTTGGGGCTGGCAGCCGCGTCGCCGAGCGTCTCCTGCACAGCGGCGGCGAAGATTTCCTTCCGGTCCGCCTTGGGCACCGCCATCTTCAGCGTGCCCTCGGTGCCCGGCTGGCCCTTGAACTTCTGCCAGTCGCCGGTGATCTCGAAAATCTTCCTGACCGGGTCGGTGGGCTGCGCCCCAACGGACAGCCAGTGCTGTGCCCGCTCCGAGTTGACCTCGATGAATGAGGGCTCGGCTTTCGGGTGGTACTTGCCGATCTCCTCGATCGCCCGGCCGTCCCGCTTGGTGCGCGCGTCGGCAACGACGATCCTGTAATAGGGCGCCCGGATCTTGCCCAGGCGCTTCAACTTGATCTTGACAGCCACGGCTGTGGTCTTCTCCCAGCGGATTCGTGTGCGGACGGCAGGGAATGCCGGGTGGGGACCGGCTGTGCCGCCCGGATGGGCGCGGCTCGGCGAGTCAGAGAGGGTCTCGCCGGGCCGACAGTTGCGGTCACATTGTGCCAGACACTTTCCGCTGGAGCGTAATTACCGTCCGGACCCGGCCGGCCGGCTACCTGCCCTTTTTGCCCTGCCGACCCCGACGGCTCGGCGCCGGCCCGCGGAATCCGGGCGGGAGGTTCGGCGGCGGGCTGCCCGGTCCGCCCTGTCCTGGAGCCGGCATCCGGAACGTCCGGTTCCCGCCCGGAAGGCCGCCGGGCAGGCCGCCCGGGATGCCGCCGGGCAGGCCGGGGAATCCGGCGGGTCCGCCCGGCAGCGCGCCTGGAGATCCATTTCCGGTCCCGGCCGGCTGGCCGCCGGCGGGACGGCCGCCAGGGGCACCACCGGGACGGCCGCCCTTCGGCTTCTTCTTCGCCTTCTGCTTCCCGGCCTTCTGCCCGCGCCGCATGCCAGGGATTCCTGGCATCCCCCCGCCCATCATCTGGCGCATCATCTTCTGGCCCTCAAGGAACCGCATGATGAGGCTGTTGACCTCGCCGACTGTGACACCGGCGCCGCCCGCGATCCTGGCTCGCCGGGAACCATTGATGATCTTCGGATTGCGGCGCTCGGCGGGCGTCATCGAGTTCACGATCGCCGCCGCGCGGTCCAGATCCTTGTCGCTGACCTGGCTCAGCGCCTCGCGGTTCTGGGCCGCGCCGGGGAGCATGCCCAGCAGGTTTCCGATCGGCCCGAGCTTTCGCACCATGGCCAGCTGCTCGACGAAATCCTCCAGGGTGAAGCCCTCGCCGGAGGCCAGCTTCCCGGCCATTGCCGCGGTCTGGTCCTCGTCGAAGGTCCGCTCTGCCTGCTCGATCAGGGTCAGGACATCCCCGAGGTCGAGGATCCGCGAGGCCATCCGGTCGGGATGGAAGAGGTCGAAGTCCTCGAGTTTCTCGCCCGCTGAGGCAAACATCACAGGACGGCCGGTGAGCTGCGCGATCGACAGCGCGGCGCCGCCCCGGGCATCGCCGTCCAGCTTGGTCAGCACCACGCCGTCATAACCGACGCCGTCGAGGAACGCCTGCGCGGTGATCACCGCGTCCTGGCCGATCATGGCGTCAACCACGAACAGGATCTCGTCCGGGTCAACCGCGTCCCTGATGGCGATGGCCTGGTGCATCATCTCGTCGTCGATGCCCAGCCGCCCCGCGGTGTCGATGACCACGATGTTGTGCAGGCGGTGCCGCGCCTCTTCCAGTGACCGGCGTGCTACCTCGACCGGATCTCCGACGCCGTTACCGGGAAAGGGGGCGAACACGGGCACCGACGCGCGCTCGCCGAGTGCCTGCAGCTGCTGCACGGCATTGGGCCGCTGCAGGTCGGCGGCGGCGAGCAGCGGGGTATTGCCTTGCTCACGCAGCCACAGCGCAAGCTTGGCCGCGAGCGTGGTCTTGCCCGAGCCCTGCAGGCCGGCGAGCATGATCACCGTTGGCGGCACCTTGGCAAAGCGCAGCCGCCGGGTTTCGCCACCCAGGATGGCGATGAGCTCCTCGTTGACGATCTTGATGACCTGCTGGGCGGGGTTGAGCGCGGCGGCGACCTCTTCGCCGGACGCACGCTCCTTGACCCGGGCGATGAAGGCCCTCACAACCGGCAGCGCAACGTCGGCCTCGAGCAGCGCGATCCGGATCTCACGGCAGGTGGCATCGATGTCGGCTGCCGACAGCCGCCCGTGCCCGCGCAGTGCGGAGAAGACCTGGGTGAGCCGGTCGGAAAGAGTCTCGAACACGTGTAGTTGCCGTTCTCGCGCAGGTGCCAGGGTCAGCGGCGCCAGGTGCCGGCAATCGTCGCGACTGGATTGCGCAGTTGCCTCGCGCCCGGCTGGCACGGCACACCTGAGAGCCGCGCTCGCCACTGCCAGGCTATCGTCTCCAACGGCGAGGCCGGGCGAGTGCGGCGAGCCGGCCGCGCGACCAGGTCAGGAAGATGACGCAAACGAACGCCCCGGCCCCGGCAGCTGCCCGCGCGACAGCGGCTAGGTTCCGAGGATGGCGTCCACGAATGCCTCGGGCTCGAACGGCGCCAGGTCGTCGGGGCCCTCGCCGAGGCCGACGAGCTTCACCGGCACGCCAAGCTCGCGCTGCACGGCGATCACTATCCCGCCCTTGGCGGTGCCGTCCAGCTTGGTCCGCACGATCCCGGTGACATTCACGGCCTCGCCGAAAACCCGGGCCTGCCGAAGGCCGTTCTGCCCGGTGGTCGCGTCGAGCACGAGCAGCACCTCGTCCACCGCTGCCTGCCGCGAGATCACGCGCTTGATCTTGCCAAGCTCGTCCATCAGCCCGGTCTTGGTATGCAGCCTGCCTGCGGTGTCCACGATGACGGTGTCAACGCCGAGCTCGACGCCCTCCTTGACAGCCTCGAAGGCGACGCTCGCGGGGTCAGCACCCGCCCGGTCGGAGCGGACGACCCTGGCTCCGACCCGCGTCCCCCAGGTTTCCAGCTGGTCGGCGGCGGCGGCCCGGAAGGTGTCAGCCGCGCCGAGCAGCACGGTGCGGCCGTCACCGACGAGCACTCGGGCGAGCTTGCCGCAGGTAGTGGTCTTTCCAGTGCCGTTGACCCCGACGACGAGCAGTACCGCAGGCCGGTTACCGTGCCTGCTGGCATGCAGCGAACGGTCCATGTCCGGGCCGATCGCGGCAATGAGCTGAGCCCGCAACAGCGACCGGACGTCGGCAGTGCCCTGGCTGCCGGCCACCTTGACCTCGGTGCGGAGGTCCTCGACCAGCTGGCGCGCCGGGCTCACGCCCATGTCGGCAGTGATCAGCGTGTCCTCGATCTCCTGCCACGTCTGGTCGTCGAGACCGGCGCGGGAAAGCAGGCTGAGCAGTACCGAGCCGAAGGCGGACTGGGACCTTGCCAGTCTGCCCCGCAGCCGGACCAGCCTGCCTGCCGACGGCGGTGGCGCTTCTACTGGCGGCTGCTCCGTCGCTGGCACGGCGTCGATGCCCGGCGGCAACGTTGTCACGCCAGCCTCGGCCCGGCTCGCCGTCGCTGGGTCAGCGCGATCTTGCAGGCCAGTGCGGCCAGGACGGTCCGTGACCCGGGCCGGCGGCCGCCCGCTACGGCGGGTCCGGACAAGCAGCAGGCTGCCCGTGGCGGCGAGCACGACGGCGAGCGCGATGATAAGAATCAGGTATGCCATGACCGCCCTAGTCTGGCAGATCTTCCAGGCTCAGGCGCTTTCGCGTTCCCGCAGCCGCTGGCTGATCACCGTGGACACGCCGTCTCCCCGCATGCTGATCCCGTACAGCGAGTCAGCGACTTCCATGGTCCGCTTCTGGTGCGTGACGATGATCAGCTGCGAGCTTTCCCGCAGCTCATCGAAGATCTGCAGCAGCCGCTGCAGGTTCGAGTCGTCGAGCGCTGCCTCGACCTCGTCAAGGACATAGAACGGCGAGGGCCTGGCCTTGAATATCGCGACAACGAAGGCGATCGCGGTCAGCGCGCGCTCGCCGCCGGACAGCAGCGACAGGCGCTTCACCCTCTTGCCCGGCGGTCTCGCCTCGAAGTCGATGCCGGTGCTGAGCATGTCGTCGGGCTCGGTCAGCACCAGCCTGCCCTCGCCACCGGGAAATAGCGCGCCGAAGATGTGCTCGAACTCCCTTGCGGTGTCCGCATAGGCGGCGGCGAACACCTGCTGGACCCGGTCATCGACCTCCTTGATCACCGTCAGCAGGTCGCGGCGGGTCTTTTTCAGGTCCTCGAGCTGGGTGACGAGGAAAGCATGCCGCTCTTCGAGCGCCGCGAATTCCTCCAGCGCGAGCGGGTTCACCTTGCCGAGCTGATCAAGCAGGCGCTGGGCGGCCTGCGCCCGTCGCTCCTGAGCGGCCCGGTCATACGGCAGCCGGGGCTGGCTCTCGTCAGCTTGCGGTACGCCGATCTGCGGGCCGTACTCCGCGGTGAGCGTTTCGGCGTTCACCGCGAACTCATCGACCGCGCGGGCAGCGATCTGCTCCAGCCGCATCCGGCGGGAGGCCCGGGCGATCTCCGCGCCATGGGCGCTGTCCACCACCTGGTCAAGCTCGCCGGACAGCTCGCGGATCTGCCCCCGGACCGCCTTCAGCTGGTCATCTCGCTGGATGCTGGCCAGTTCGGCAGCCTGCCGGTCGGCGTCCGCTACCGCCCGTGACTGCTCGATGCTGGCCACCGCGAACCTGGCGCCCGACGCCACAGCGCTGGCCAGCGCGGCCTCGCCTTCGCGGCGCACCCGCCTGGCCTCGGCACGCTCTCTGGCCAGCCGTTCCGTGGTGGCCGCCGCCGCCAGGGCATCCGCGCGCCCGGTGATGGCTCGCAGGCGCTCCTCGACGGTCCGCACGTCCAGGCGGGCGTCCATCTCGGCGTTCCGCGCCGCCACGGCCAGCTCAGCAAGGCGTTCGCGGTCGGCCCGCGTCTCGCCCACGGTGGCGGGCGGGGCGGACTCGGCGGCCCTGGCCGCGTCGGCGTCCGCCTCGGCCGCGGCGAGGACGCGCTCAAGCTCGGCCAGCCGGGCCCGGTCGTTCGCGCTGGCGCGCTCGCTGGCGGCGATCCCGGCGGCCAGCCTGCCCGCCTCGTCGCTGGCGGCCCGCGCGGCGCCAGCCAGCGTGCCGAGCCGGCCGGAGATCTCCGCGGCGGCGGCATCTGCCTCCTGCAGCCCGGCCAGTGCCTCAGCCGAAGCCTGCCGGGCGCGATCCTCCTCGTCGGCCGCATCCGCGAGTTCCCGTTCGGCGCGCTGGCAGCTCCTTACCGCCTCGCGCAGGGCTGCGGCGGCCTCCTGCGCGGCCGCGCGCATGCCGATCAGGCTCGGCGCGCCTGCCGATCCGCCACGCGCCCAGTGTGCGCCGATCAGGTCACCATCATTGGTGACCACCCGCAGCTGCGGATGCCGCCGCAGCAGGTCGAGGCCGTCGGCCAGGTCATTCGCGACGACGACCCCGGCCAGCAGTTCCTCGACGGCAAGGGCGAACTCGCCGGGAGCCTTGACCAGGTCCAGAGCGCGCCGCGCCCCGGGCGGCATGGGCACGGGCACGCGGCCTGCAGCGGCCGGCTTCGCGCCCTCTGGCGGCCGGCCGCCCGCGATCACCAGGTCAGCCCGGCCGGCGGCCTCGGTCTTCAGCGCGACGAGGATCGCCGCAGCCTCATCGAGGCCGGAGACCGCAACGGCGGTGGCCGATGCGCCCAATGCCGCGGCGATCGCGTCGGCGGCGCCGTCTTCCACGGTCAGCAGGCCGGCGAAAGCGCCGAGAACGCCCCGGAACCGGTCGCGTGCGGCCAGCAGCACCCCGGTGGCATCCGCGCCGCGATTGACCGCCTCCTCAAGCGCCTCGGCGCGCGCACCCAGGGCGGCGCGCCGGTCGCTGGCCGCATGCTCGGCGGCGCGCCGCGCGGCGACCTTGGCGGCGGCCTGGGCGAGCGCTGCGTTGGCCTGCTCGTGCGCGGCCGCCAGGTCCGCCCTGCCCTCATCGCGGCCGGAGACGAGATCCTGGACCTGCCCGTACTGCTGCTGGGCTCGCTCCGCACGGGACCGTGCCTGCGCGAAGGCCTCCGCCAGGCGGCCAGCCTCTTCCTGCGCGGCCGCTGAGGTTGCACGCGCGGCCTCCACCTGGCCGCGCAGCCGGGCGAGCCGCTCGGCGCGGGCGACGGCGGACCTGGCATCCTCGGCCAGCCGCCGGTCCGTCGCGGCCAGGCCCGCCTCGGCGTCGGTGCGCTCCCTGACGGCGGCGGCCTGCCGCTCGCGGGCCGCGGCCAGCCGCTCGCCGAGCGCCGCCTCCTGTTCGCGCAGGCCGGCGGCCTCCCGGTCGAGTTCCTCCGGATCCCGCCCTGGCCGCTGTGGCTCCGGCGGGGCGGTCAGGTGCCGGTGCCGTTCCATCGCCAGGCTGAGCACGCCGCTCAGCCGTTCGGAAAGCCCGGAAAGCGCGAACCATGCCTGCTGTGCCGCCGCAAGCCGCGGCGCATGCTGCTGCTCGGCGAGGTCAAGCTCCGCCTCTAGCTCGCGCGCCTGCGCCAGGCCCTGCTCCAGCACCGCCCGGCGGGCCGCGACCGCCGCCTCGGCTGACTCGTCGCGGTCAAGCTCGGCCGCCAAGGCGACGTAATCGTCGGCGAGCAGCCGCAGCCTGGCGTCGCGGAGGTCAGCCTGGATGACCGCCGCCCTGCGCGCGATCTCGGCCTGCCGGCCGAGCGGCTTGAGCCGGCGGCCGAGCTCGCCGGTGAGGTCCACCAGCCTGGTCAGGTTGACCTGCATGGCCTCCAGCTTGCGGAGCGCCTTCTCCTTGCGCTTACGGTGCTTGAGTACGCCGGCGGCCTCTTCGATCAGCGCACGGCGAGCGTCGGGGCCAGCGTTCAGCACCTCATCCAGCTGGCCCTGGCCCACGATGACGTGCATCTCGCGGCCGAGGCCAGTGTCGGATAGCAGTTCCTGGACGTCGAGCAGCCTGCAGTGGTCGCCGTTGATCGCGTATTCACTCTGGCCCGACCTGAACAGAAGCCGGCTGATCGTCACCTCGGCATAGTCGATGGGCAGCGCGCCATCGCTGTTGTCGATGGTGAGGGTGACCTCGGCGCGGCCGAGCGCCGGCCGCCCCGCCGTGCCCGCGAAGACGACGTCCTCCATCTTGCCGCCGCGCAGCGGCTTGACGCCCTGCTCGCCCATCACCCAGGAGAACGCGTCGACGATGTTGGACTTGCCCGATCCATTCGGGCCGACGACGCAGGTGATCCCCGGCTCGAAGCGCATCGACGTGACCGAGGCGAACGACTTGAACCCACGCAAGGTGAGGGTTTTCAGGTACACCCGCGGGTTTTCCCTCCTCAGCCGCCGCCCGCCGGCGCGGTGACCACGAGCATCGTGTTCCCGGCAGGGTCGTAGCGCCGCGCTTCGCGGTACCTCGGCGCTGGCCGTACGTCCCCGCCAGGGCTGCCCTGGACCGGCCAGCCTTTCCGCACCTTATCGCGAGCTGCGCTCATTCCAGGGGATTGGCGGCCGCAGGCGGCGAGCAAGCCGGGCTGCGGCCGCCGGAGGCCGGGGCGAAGAGAGCCGGCCGGCGCGCAAAAGCCCGGTGCGCAAGAGTACAGCGGGGACGCCTGGTTCCGGCATCCCCGCTGTGCTTCAGGCCAGCGGGCGCTCGTTAGGTGAGCGCGGGCTCGCGGACAGGAATCAGCAGGTCATGACCGACTTCTGCGGCGAGTGCGTCATTCTCCTCCTGGAGCCTGACAAGCGCAGCCTCCAGGTCACGCACACGTTGCTGAAGGCGGCGCATTTCAGAGACCATCCGCGGATCCGGGCCGCCGACGTAGCCGAGTATAGCCTTCGCCATTGTAAAAGGTCCTCCACACTGAGTGACCAGAGTGGGCGCGCACGCGACGACGCGTGAAGACGCGCGGCACTGCGCGCAGGTAACGCCTTCATGGTCCCACCACCCGGGGTATCCGGTCAAGTTGACAGAACGTGCAGGTCACGCGGCCAGCCAGCGGCCCGGCCGGCCGGCCGGTAGTATCACCCGACGCCAGCCCTACCGCAGGAGTTCCGCGCAGGAACTCCGCCGGGTGATCACTGGGCGCTCACCGCTCAGCGAAGCCCGTCAGGCCACCCCGCGGGTCATCCCAGCGCTGCGTCACTCCGGTCACCCGGCCTGGCATACCGGGGCCCGACAGCAGGGCCAGCAGATCCCGGCAGCGCGCGGCCGGGCCCTCGGCGATGACCTTCACCCTGCCGTCCTCAAGGTTCTGCGCCGAGCCGACCAGGCCGAATTCCAGCGCCCGCTCGCGTATCCACCAGCGAAGGCCGACGCCCTGCACATGCCCGGCGATCCACACGGTGAGCCGGGCTGGCGCGTCGTCCTCGCCGCCGGGCACCTCGCCGCCAGCCGCATCGCGGCCGGTCAGGCCGGCACCCGGCATCCCGGCGCCCGGCATCCCGGCGCCAGCGTCACCGGCGGCCACGTCAACCCCGGGCAGGTCACCCGCGGCCACGTCAACCCCGGGCAGGTCACCCGCGGCCACGTCAGCGCCGGGCAGGTCAGCGCCGGGCCTGTCATCCCTGGGCATATCGCCATCGCGCATGGGGCTGCCGCTCACGTCACCACCGGGCCCGTCGCGGCCTGGGCTGGCATTTCGGGCAGCTGAATGACGACCGGTTCATGAACGCGTCGCGCCGGATCACCGAGCCGCACCTGCGGCACGGCTGGCCGGCCCGGCCGTAGACCGCGAGTGAGCGCTCGAAGTAGCCGCTCTGCCCGTTCACGTTCACGTACAGGCTGTCGAACGAGGTACCGCCCGCGTCGAGCGCGTCGGAAAAGACTTGCTGGACAGCCGCGAGCAGGCGGGCCACCTCGCCGCGGGTCAGGGTCTCCGACGGCCGTGCCCAGTGCAGCCTGGCGTGCCAGAGCGCCTCGTCCGCGTAGATGTTACCGATGCCGCTGACCAGTGACTGGTCAAGCAGCGCGCGCTTGATCCCGGTCCGGCGGGCCCGGATCCTGGCCGTGAGCGCGGTCAGGTCGAAGTCCGGCTCTAGCGGGTCGGGCGCGATGTGCGAGATTGCCGCGGGCAGCACGGCGCCGCCCGGCGCGATGGCCAGATGACCGAAGGTCCGCTGGTCGGTGAACCGCAGGTCAGGACCGGCGTCGCGGAACGTGAACCGGGCCCGCACGTGCGCGGACAGCGGCCTGGCCGGATCGCCGACGAGCAGCTGGCCGCTCATCCCGAGATGGGCGAGGACCGCGTCTTCGCCCACCGGCAGCCAGAGGTATTTCCCGCGCCTGCGCGCTCCGGTGATGACGCGCCCCCTGATGGCCGCGGCGAAATCATCGGGTCCGGGCAGGTGGCGGCGGACGACGCGGGGATGGAGCAACTGGACTGAATCGATGGTGCGGCCGGTGATGTGCAGCTGCAGGCCGCGCCGGACGATCTCGACCTCGGGGAGCTCGGGCACCAGCTAGTCCTGCTGCCGGACGACGTCGTCATCACCGTCGTCGTCCTGCGAGCCGGGCGGGAAGCTCTCCTGAGTGATCAGGTTCCAGGCCGTCTCGGCTGCCTGCTGCTCGGCTTCCTTCTTGGAACGC
>WNEZ01004919.1_pt1 | contig 13355 bp, 15 predicted proteins | sample 5400521 | NCBI WGS metagenome assembly WNEZ01 (sample SAMN13153339, study PRJNA577476) | soil metagenome | isolation source: 120 cm saprolite under Douglas fir tree site 2 hole 1 replicate 1 | place: USA:California | collected 2015-04-18 | reverse complement strand
AAAACCCCCGGTCGATGCGCCGACATCGAGGATGACTCTTCCTGCCGGGTCGATGCCAAAGGCATCAAGCGCGCCCGCGAGCTTGTCGCCACCCCGGCTGACATACGCCTTGGCGCGGTCGAGGTCGATGCTGACGCCGGGATCGACCATCTGGTCCGGCCGGTCGGCAACGGCTCCCGCGACTCGGACCAGGCCGGCGCGCACCATCGCCTGGGCGCGCTGCCTCGACGGCACGAGCCCCTGGGCGACGAGGGCCTGGTCCAGGCGGACGCGGCCCTCAACCATCAGCGCCATATTCCTAGCCCGACAATAATCCCGAGCAGGGCTCCGGCGATCACTTCGATCGGTGTATGCCCGAGCAGTTCACGCAGTCGCTCCTGGCGAATGCCCTGGTGCGCGATGAACAGGTCATCGATCAGTCGGTTCAGGATCATCGCCTGCTGGCCCGCCGCCCGTCGAACGCCGGTGGCGTCGTACATGACGACGCTGGAGAAGATCAGGCATACCGCGAAGAGCGGCGATTGCACGCCCTCCAGGCGGCCGATAATGGTGGTCAGCGAGACGACGAGCGCGCTGTGCGAGCTGGGCATCCCACCGGCGGTCGCCAGCCGCCGCACGCTGAACCGGTGCAGCATCACGGAATCGATGATGACTTTGCAGACCTGGGCGATCCCCCAGGCGATGAGGGGGACGACGAAATACGGGTTCCGGAGCAATGTCACGGACCCGGTGAACGCTCGCCTGCCGGTGCCAGGTCTTTCAACCGCTGCTCGGCCTCATCCAGCAGCCGGGCGCAGCGGCGCGCCAGTGCCAGGCCGCGCTCGAAGCTGCGCACCGACTCGGCGAGGTCGTCCTGTTCCTTCCCGAGCTGCGCAACCGTTCGTTCCAGCTCGGCGGCGGCCGTCTCGTAATCCATCTGATCGATCTCAGCCATTTCCCTCGCCCTTTGCAGCGGGATGGTGGCGGATCTCGGCCTCAGCGGCGATCCGGCCGAGGATCCCGTTGACGAACTTGCCGGAGTCGGGGCCCCCGAAGGTCTTGGCCAGCTCGATCGACTCGTTGATGGCCGCCTTGAGCGGAACGCTCGGCAGGTAGAGAATCTCGAAGCTGGCGATTCGCAACAACGTGCGGTCCACCTTGGCCATCTGGTCGAGCCCCCAGTTACTGGAGGCCTCCTTGAGCTGAGCATCGATCTCGGTCTGGTGGTCGCGAACGCCCTGGATCAGGGTGCGGGCGAAATCCGTCGTTTCGGGATCGGCCCGCGACTCGGCGACGTGATATTGCAGCGACCGCTCCGCATCACCGCCGTCGGTTTCGAGCTCGAAGAGCACCTTGAGCGCGAGCTCGCGGGCCAGGTGGCGCCGTCCCACTAGTGCTGCACGGAAGGCCGCCTACGCGTCCTCGGGGAACCTCACGTCACCGACGAAGACGTTGACCTGGCGGACTTCGAGACCAAGCATCTTGTCAATGGCGTCCGCCACCTGCCGCTGGACTTCGGCCGCCACCGTCGGGACGTGCGCGGAATGATCGACGATCACGAACAGCTCCAGATTCAGCGAGTCACTGCCCATATCCACCTTGACACCCTTGTGCGAGCTACTCGCGGGCAGGACGCGGTGGCCGTCTCGGGCTTTGGCCTGGTACATGCCGACTATGCCCTGGACCTGGGACGCGGTCAGGGACGCGATATGGGCGATGACCTCGTTGGCCACCTTGACGGAGCCGAGAGGACGGTCAGGCATTCTCAGACCCGCTCCACGTAGGCCCCGGTGCGGGTATCGACCCGGATGACGTCGCCTTGGTTGACAAAGAAAGGCACGTTCAGGATCAGCCCGGTCTCCACCGTCGCCGGCTTGCCGCCGCCGGCAGCGGTATCACCCTTGAACCCGGGCGAGGTGTCCGTGACTTTGAGATCGACCGTGGTGGGCAGCTCAACGCCCAGGGGCCGGCCCTCGTACATCAGCACGTCCAGTGAGGAACTCTCTTTGAGGTATTTCAAGGCGTCGCCCAACTGGTCGTCGCCAAGCGGGAGCTGATCGTAGCTCGCGAGGTCCATGAAAAAGTGGCGGTCACCGTCGCTGTAAAGGTACTGCATGGCCACCTTCTCGATTCGGGCGCGGGCAAAGCGATCCTTGTCGCGGAACTTCTGGTCGATGATCGACCCGCTCCGGACATTGCGCAGCTTGGTGCGGAAAAAGGTGTCGCCGCGGGCGTTCTGGCCTTGCTGGAATTCGATCACGACCCAGAGCTCGCCCTCCCACTCGATCGTCATGCCGTTCTTGAAATCACTGGGATTGACCATAGAGGCTTGCGATTGTACCCTCCTAGGGGTTCGCCGAACCCCCCTGTCGGCGGCGAGCCTCGATCTGGCCGAAGATCGCGTTGCGAAGCTGCTGCGGCTGCGGCACCGTGCTGAGCAGCTCGGCACCCTCCCGGCCGGCGGACTCGAGCTCGATGTCACCGTAGCCCCAGGTCCGGCCCCACAGTCCCTGGAAGGTGGTGAGATCCTGGATCCGGTCGATGGCGATCGAGCGCGAGAACTTGGAGACGATCCCCTCGTTGAGGATGACGCGCTGGTCGGTGAGGACGTACTCGTGGGCCCGCCAGCCCAAGTAATAAAGGTTGATGACCCCCAACCCGACCAGGACCACGCCCAGCATTAGCAGGAGGCGCAGCTCGCCCGCGATCGGGAGGAGCACCAGGAGCACGAGCGCAATCGCCACCGCCAGCACGGTGGTGGCAATCGGGCGAAGCAGGACGACCCAGTGCCGGCAGGAGCGCGCCAGGATCCGCTCACCGGGAAGCAGGTCGCTGGCGTTCATGGGGCCTGACTGTAAAGGACGAACAGCGTTCCGATGACGAGGAACGGTCCATAGGGGACAGCGTCCTTGAAGCTCCGGATCCTGGTGATGAGCAGAATTATCGCCACAAAGCCGCCCAGGAAGACACCGTCGAGCAGCGCGTGGGCCATCCGCAGGTTCGAAAGCCCGGTCGCCAGTCCGATGAAGACCGCCAGCTTGACATCACCGAAGCCGAAAGCCTCGGCTCCAAAGATCAGCTGGCCGCCGAAGTAGAGCAGCAAAAAGACGCCCCCGGCGATCAGCGCCGCCACCGGCGCTGTTCGCCAGTCGGGCCATGGCCACGTCAGAGCGGGCGTCCAGGGCGTGACGAAGGCGAGCGCAAAGGCGATCACCCAGCTCGGGAACATCACGAAGTCGAGGATGTAGCGCGTCTTCAGGTCGAACCCCAGCACCTGCACCAGGACGGCGACGTAGACGGAGTTGATGAAGAGCAGGGGCTGTACCCCCAATTTGAGCGCGAACAGGAAGAAGAGCGCGGCAGCCAGCGCCGGCATCAGCAGCGACTCGAGGAGCGACTGCTTGAACTCGATCTCCTCAACGCGGGCCAGCCAGTGCGACAGGTAATTCAGGGCGACACCCACGACGGCGCCGGCAACCGCCCAGGCCAGCGCGAAGAGGAGGTGGCTCACGAGTTGAGACGCCCCACCACCGCGCGTTCGAGAGCCGCGCGCATGGCGGCCTCCGGCGGGGTTTGCCCGGTCCAGATCTCGAAGGCGACGAGTCCCTCGAAGAGCAGCATCGTCAACCCGTTGATCGCCCGCGCGCCCTGCTCCCGCGCCCCACGAAGCAACGGGGTGACCGGGGGCTGGTAGATCAGATCGAAGACGAATTGGCCCGGCGTGATCCACTCAACCGGGAAGAGCACCGACTCGCCGTCGCTTCCAACGGGCGTGGCATTGACGATCAGCTCGGCCTTTTTAACCAGCAACGACAAGGACCCCAGTGGTGCCGGCCCGCCGCTCGTGACCTCCAGGTCACGGCAGACCGCCCGTGCCTCATCGAGGTCCGGGCTCGCGACCCAGATCTTGGTGGCCGCCTCACGCAGCGCGTCGACGCCGGCGCGGGCGGCGCCACCTGCCCCGAGCACGAGGACCGAGCGTCCCTTCGCCTGGAAACCGGCGTCTTCGAGCGCCTGCGCGAAACCCGAACGATCGGTATTCCAGCCGATCAGAGCCCCGGCCTTATGGCTGATGGTGTTGACCGCTTTGATGACCTGCGCCTCCGGGCCCAGTCCATCGAGCAGCCGGCTGGCGGCGACCGTGTGGGGCCTGGTGACGGCGGCCCCCAACACGCTTCGGTCCGCGCGGATGCGCGCGATCGCGTCGGGGAGGTCGGCCGATCCAACCGTGCGGACCTCGCAGCGGGCCTCGATCCCCACCGCGGCGAAGCCGGCGTTGAAGAGGCTGGCGGCCGGCTCGCCGTCCCCCTCTCCGCCGAGCAGCAAAAGCCGAGACTGGCCCTTACTGGAGGCCGTACTGCTGGAGGAGGCGGGCGAACTCTTCGTTGGTCTTGGCGTAATGGTTGTGACCGTCTTTGTCGGAGAGGTAGAAGAAGTACCCGGTGTTGGCCGGTTGGAGCGCGGCATCGATGGCTTTGATGCCTGGGTTCGCGATCGGTCCAGGTGGAAGTCCAGTATGTAAATAGGTGTTGTACGGGGACTGAACCATGCGGTCCTCTTTGGTCACGGACGACTGCCAGACGCCTTTGGCGTATAGCACCGTGGCATCGATCTGGAGCAGCCACCCCGACGCCAGCCGGTTGTAAATCACGCTGGCGACCAGCGGCCGGTCTTCCTGGTAGCGCGCCTCACGTTCGATCATGGACGCGATCGTGACGATTTGCAGGGGGTTGAGCTTGCGCTGCACCGCCTGGCTCTTTCGCGTGTCATTCCAGATTGTCTTGAAGGTGTCGAGCTGTAGCTTGATCAGGTCCTTGGCGGTCCCGTTCCGGGGTATGAGGTAGGTGTCCGGAAAGAGGAAGCCTTCCAGCGACGCGCCCGGCGGCAGATCCTTGAGAAAGTCGTAGGTGAACTGCCCCTGGACGGCCAGGGCGATATAGTCGCTCCCCTTGATGACGCCGCCCTTGTCCAGGGAGGCCGCCGTCTTCGTGATGGTGAATCCCTCGGGAATCGTCACGAAGATTTCGTCCGGAATCGCAGTCTGCAGCGCCGTCAGGATCTGGATCATGTTGAGGTTCCGGCTGAGGTCGTAGGCGCCGGCCTGGACGTTGCGATCCAGGTGCTTGTAGCGGGCATAGAGGTCGAAGACGGTCACCGAGTCGATCAGACCGACGCGGTGCAGCGTGTCGGCGACTTCGTGGAAGGTCGCCCCCTGGGGTACGACGAACCGCACCTTCGAGTTGCCCGGGTTCGCCGGCTGATGCAGCTGGTGGTCTACCCAGTTGTATCCGAGCACGCCCGGGATCCCCAACGCCGCCGGCAGCAGGAAGAGGATGGCCACGAACCACTGCACGCAACCGAGCGCACGGTTGCGTTTGCGCGGCGCCGAGGCGCCCACGGTCGACCGCTTCGGATCAGTCAGCGTTCGGGACCGCCGTCCTCATCGACCTCTTCTTCCTCTTCGAATTCCTCGAGCTGCTCGACCACCCGGTCGTGCTCGTCGTCGTCCAGCGTCACCAATGACTCGCCCTCGCGGCGAAGGATCAGCACCCGGTCCTCATCGGCCTCCGCCTGCAGCACGTAGTAGGTTTCGCCTTCGATCTCCACAACGTCGTGGACGACGTAGCTTTCCTCTTCGCCGGTCTTCTCATTGACCAGCTCGATGGTTTGGACTTCCCCGTTCGCGTCCGGAATCTCTGGCATTCAGCCTCCTGGTGCCCGACCAGCCCGATAGTCTAGATATCCCTGCAACAATAACGTGGCGGCCACTCGATCGATCTCCTGGCGCCGTTTGCCGCGCCGTTTGCCCTGTTCGATCAGGTACCGTTCGGCTGCCACGCTCGTGAGCCGCTCGTCCCAGTATGCTACCGGCCGCCCGGTTGCCTTCGCGACCTGGGCACCGAACGCCTGGGCCTGCTGGGCCGCCGCATCGATCCGGCCATTCATCAGTCGGGGCAGCCCGATGACAATCAGTCCAACTTCGTGGCGCTCCACGAGTTCGGTCAGTGCCTTGAGATCCTCAGCCTCCGAGCGGCGCGCCAGCACGCTGAGTGGCTGGGCAATCGTCCCCGATGGATCGCTGAGCGCGAGGCCGAGCCGGACCGTGCCCGGATCGATCGCGAGGATCCTCACGGGCTCGCGCTGTTGCTGGAGACCTCCTGGATCTTGAGCGTGATACGGGAGCTGAAGAATGGCAGCCAGGGGAGGCCGAACGGTGACTGGGTGACCCTGGCGTCGACCACGTTCTGGAGCGACTGGAGGAAGGCGCGCCCCTTGGTCGGGCTCATCCCCTTCAAATGCGAGCGGATCGCCGGCTCGAGGAAGATCGGCGTGTAGAAGCCCGAGACGTGGCCGTTGAGCGTGACGTGGCCGTCGACGGTGGCATCCGTGGGGGGATCGTACTTGAGCGTCGTGCCGTTGTTCGTCAGCTGCGAGCCCTGGGGAACCTTCCGCTGGAGGAACCCCTTGAGCATTGCCTGCACTGCCTTCTCGTCGAAGGCGACGCCGTCACCGGCGACCTTGATCGTGATGGTGAAACCGTTGACTTCCTCGCCGACCTTATGATCCGCCGTGGCGGCCGCCTGCACGCCACTTCCGACAAGGACGAGCTTCTGGCCCTGGGCCTTGCCGGTCAACTGGTCCGTCACCTGGGGCACCGCATCTTTCGCATACACGTCGCGGATGCTGTCGATATCGGACTGCTGAATCACCGTCGCGGTACGTGCATCGGCACCGTTTGTGAGAGCGTCCGTGTTGTCGACGCTCAAAAAGTCGTTCTGGTTGTCGCCGATATTCCGTATCGTGTGGCGATCCGTGTTTGCGCCGGCCCCGGCTTGTACGGCTGTGATAGCGACTGACATCGAGCCGTTCGGTGCCGGCACATTAACGGTTCTCTGAGTGAGGTAGTGCTTGCCGTCGTTCGTACTGACATCCGTCCCCGCCCTAACGGGAACGGTCCCCGTGGGGCAGAAAGGCCCCGCACAATAGACCGTGAAGACTACCTGCCCTGATGCCTTAACCGCTGCGACCGGGTTCTGCCCGGTCGGCGTACCAGGAAACGTCTGCGACTGGCTGGCGTGAACCGCCAGGGTCGCGAAATGGTCAGGTGACCCGGTCGCCGTGCCGGGTGCCCCCAGCAAGGCCATGTCCGCCCTGATCGCCGTCCCCTGAACGGACACGGTCGCGGTCGCCGTCGGGAGGTACAGGATGCCGACCAGCAACCCCACGACAACCAGCACTGCAGCGCCGATCAGATACGGCCGGTAGCTTCCCAGCGGCGGCCCTGATGGGGCCGGCTTCCTGGCGGACGGCACCGGCCTCGGTGGGGCCGACGTCACGGACGTCTCCCGCGGCCGGTCCAGCGTGGCCACGCCGTGCTGCGGCGCGACCGCCCGGGGACTGGTGGGTGGAGCCGACACCGCGAGGGCAGGGGCGGCCGCGGTGGCAGCGGGGGTCGAGGCGGGCTCGCCCGCCGGTTGGGGGTTGTGTACCTCGCTGCCGCGGTCGTACGCGGCTAGGCTCGGAAATGCCGCAAAGCCGGCCTCCAGGGACATCGCCTGAAGCCGGGGATCGCCGCTGACCAGGTTGACCCGCTTGCCGTAGCTGTCGGCGTAGCGCTTCAGGAGCCGGAAGCTCATGGGACTCTCGAGGGCCCGGGCACGCTCGGGGACCACGAAGGTGACCTCATCCTCGAGACTGAGATCACGCAGGCGATCGACCAGGTCGGTGATCTCCTCGTCGGCTTCGACGTAGAGCAGCTTGGCCAGAGTCTTCACAGTTTTAACACGTCGCAGCCTTTCATACCGGAAACGCCACTGATTGTCGAGTTGTTACGGTGTCAGGTTTTCTTAGGCGCCGCTCAGACTTTCATCGCCTTGAGCACCTTCCGCATCAGCCCGAAGAGGGGCGCCTGGTCCTCCGACTGCTGCTGGATGGCGTGGAAGGCCAGCCCCATCGGGGTGATGTCCTGCTGGTCGAGGAGGAGGCCCGTCGAGTCGTAAATCCCCCGGATGTCGACCGGGCGCAGCACATTGACGCTCGGAGTCCGGGCGAACGGGAGTTTCTCCCCCCAGGAGAAGGCGTTGAGCTGGTCCCTGACCTCGGGCAGGGCGCTGCCGCCGCCGGCGAGGTAGATGGCAGTCGGCAGGCGGTCGCCTTTCGCCATTTCCTGCAGGGTGATCGCCACCCCTTCCACCAGCACCTCGGCGTCCCGGGCCAGCACGGCGTGGACCTTCTCGGCCTGGTCGGGCGGGAGCTCGCCCTTGGAATGGCGTAGCTTGACGGCCTCGGCGTCATTGAAGGAGATACCAAAGCGCGAGGCAAGCTTCTTGGTGAAGACGCGCCCCCCGAGGGGAAACATCCGGGTTCCCTCGACCCCGCCGTTGCGGATGAGCGCGATATCGGTGGTCCCGCCGCCGATGTCGACGAAGATCCCGCCGAAGTCATAGACCTCGTCGGTGGCGGCACAGCGCGCCATCGCGTAGGGCTCCGCGACGGTCGCGATCAGTTCCAGGTCGAGTTCCGACGCGATCGTCTGCAGCGCGCCGACGTGGGTCAGCGGCGCAAAGGTGTTGAAGACCGTGATCACCATCGTGCGACCCTGGAAACCCAGAGGGTCGTTCACGGTGAATCCGTCGATGCGCACGTTGGTGATGGCGGAGTTGATCAGCTTGACGTTCGCGTCCGAAACCCCGAGCTCGAGGCTCATCGAGTGAGCGGCCTCGCGAAGGGCGCGCTTCTGCACCAGCTGCAGGGTCTGCAGTAGCTCGACCTCATTGATCTTGAGGTGCGGGTCCGCTCGAGGCACCGTCACCGACGTGCTCAAGCCTTTGACCTGCTCGCCGGCGATCCCGATGACCGCCTGGCCTGGGATCGTGTCGCACATGTCCTCGGCCTCTGACATCGCCCGGTCGCAGCTATCGATGATCCCCTGGATGTCGGAAGGCACGCCCGCCTGCATGTCCGCGAATTCCTGTCGCTGGCGGGAGACGCCCAGCACCACGCCATTCCGTCCTTCACGCTTGACGACGAGTGCCTTGATGTATTCGGTGCCGATGTCGAGCGCGGTGTAGTAGTTCTCGTAGTCGGCGCCCCGCCGCAAGCGCTTGATGCGGTCCTTGATCTTGATCATGAGCGCGGCCTCAGGTGCTCCCTGACATAGTCCTGCACCGACTTGAACGCGTCATCGACGCGTTTGGGATCGATGCCGCCGCCCTGGCCGACCGGGCCGCGGCCCCCGCCCTTCCCCCCGGCAACGTGGCGGAACGCCTGGATCAGCTCATTCGCGGGCAGGCGCTCGGCAAGCGGGCTTGCGACCTTGACGGCAAAATTGCGACCCCCGACGACGATCGCCACACCGTTGCCATTGGCGCGGTTCAGCGCCTGGTCGGCAAACACGAGCAGGTCCTTTTCCTCAGCGTCGACCCGCTGCAGCATCAACCGGACGCCGTCGACGTCGGCCTCTTCGAGCTGGGCACTCCCGCCGGCCGCCAGCCGCTGGCGCAGGTTCGCGGCATCTTTCTCGAGACGTTTGACCTCCGCCTGCAGGGCAGCGACGCGGGCGGCCAGTTCCGAAGGTGACGTGCGCAGCGCGTCGCCCAATTCACGGAGCACCCGTTCGTCGTTCCGGACCTGTTGCTCGGCCGCCGCGCCAGCCCGCATCTCGATTCGACGAACGCCGGCACCGATGCTGCGGTCACTGGATATCAAGGCCATGCCGATCTCACCGCTCCGTTCGACGTGCGTGCCGCCGCAAAGTTCACGGGCCCAGTCGCCGAAGGAGACGACCCGAACCCGCTCGCCGTACTTCTCGTCGAAGAGCGCCACCGCTCCGGTCGCGATCGCCTGCTCGAGCGGAAGCTCCTCGACACGGCGGACAAGGTTGGCGCGGATCTTCTCATTGAGCAGGGCGGAGACGCGGTCGACTTCGTCCGCCGTCAACGCCCGAGGGAATCGGAAGTCGAAAGTGGCGTAGTCGGGCTGGACCGAGGAGCCGGCCTGGACCGCCTGCTCGCCCAGGACGTCGCGCAGCGCGCGGTGCAGCAGGTGCGTGGCCGAATGATGCCGTGCCACCGCCTGACGGCGCGCGGCATCAACCGCCGCGTGGACCCGATCGCCGGGCTTCAGCTGGTCGGGACGCACCTCGACGCGGTGCCGGATCGCCTCACCCTGTGGCTGAACGTCGGTGACGCGAACCTTGGTCCCGTTCCAACTCAGCCAGCCGGTGTCGGCGGTCTGCCCGCCGCGCTCGGCGTAAAAGGGGGTCTCCGCCAGGAACACATCGGCACGCTCGGGCTCGCCGGAGACCGGAAAAACTTCCGTGACCATCGTGTCGGTTTCCAGCTGGTCATAGCCGACGAACCGACTGGCGCTGCCGGCCAATGGGGCGGTGAAACCGCCAGTGGCGACCCGGCTCCGATCACGCTGGCTTTGCATCAGCGCGGCCACGGCTTCAAGGTCCACCTCGACGCCTCGTTCCTTCGCCAGCTCTGCCGTGAGTTCGATCGGGAAGCCGAGGGTGTCATGCAGGTAGAACACTTCTTCGGGGTTAAGAGTTCCGCGCTCGAGCAAAGGCTGCAGGCGCTCAATCCCCTGTCGCAACGCGACGCCGAAGCGTTCTTCCTCCGACCGGACAACCTCGGCGATGCGGTCGACCTGGGTCCTGACCTCAGGGTAAACCGGTCCTAACAGCCGGGCCACGATAGGCACGCCCGACGACAGGTGGACCGCCGGACCGAGCCGGCGCGCGTGGACCATGCCTCGGCGGATGAGACGCCGGAGGACATAGCCACGGCCATCATTCGCCGGCACGACCCCGTCGCCCAGGAGCATGGCGCTCCCCCGGACATGGTCGGCGAGCACGCGGTAGGAGACGTCGGTCTCCGGCTTCTCGCCGTATGCTTTGCCCGCTTCTTCCGCGAAGTGCCTGATCAGTGGCTGGAAAGCATCGGTGTCGAAAACGGAGCGCGCTGTTGAATGAATGACTACCGACGTGATTCGCTCGAGGCTCATGCCGGTGTCTATGCCTTTCTTGGCGAGCGGGGTTCGCACGCCCGAGTCGTCGCGATTCCATGTGATAAAGACCAGGTTCCAGATCTCGAGAAAGCGGTCACAGTACTCGCAGTTCGGCCCACAGTCCGGCCGTCCGCAGCCGTATTCCTCGCCCCAGTCGTAATGGATCTCGGAGTCCGGACCGCAGGGTCCCGTGGGACCTGCCGCCCAGAAGTTGTACTCGTCGCCAAAACGTCGGATCCGTTCGGGCGGGATGCCGGTCATCTTCCAGATCTCGAAGCTCTCGTCATCGTCATTGTGGATGCCGGCCCAAAGCCGCTCCTTTTCGAGCTTCAGCTCTTTTGTCAAGAACTCCCAGGCATAGGGAATGGCCTTCTCCTTGAAGTAATCGCCGAAAGAGAAATTGCCCAGCATTTCAAAGAAGGTCAGGTGATGCCCGTCGTGGCCCACCAGGTCGATGTCCACCGAGCGGAAGACCTTCTGACAGGTGGTCGCACGGGGGTACGGCGGCTTGGCCTGACCCAGGAAGTAGGGTTTGAACTGGACCATGCCGGCGCTGGTGAACAGCAGAGTAGGATCGCCGAACGGGATCAGGGAGGAGCTCTTGGCGTGATGGAATACTGGGGTGGATACATGGTCGCTGGGCGGAGCATCCAGCGTGACCGAGCCGCCGAGTTTCGTGCTTCCGGGCCAGTCGGAGAGCTCGTTGAGCGAACCCGTCGAGCTCGACGACAACTGGTGTCAGACCTCGCCAACCTTGAGCCCTACGCGCCGCCTCGAGGACATCCAAAGCATCAGGAAGATGCGGGCCTGCCCATGCACAAGACTCAGGGTGGTGCGCTGATCCACGCGTACGAAGACCTGGCACGCCACCGGGGCCAGATGGAGATCACCCGGGACATGATCCGCGTTTCGGTCCGGACGTCGGGCCGAGGCTGAAGCCCGCCAAAACGCGGTTCAACAGTGATAGGTTGCCGATTTCACCGAGCATAGTTGGCAAACCTGACCAATTGATGTCATGAAGGAGCGGGGCCTCCGCTCCCGGGGTTAAGCGCGACGATAGTCGCGCGACTCTAAGAACCGCCAAGAAGGAGGCCCAGATATGGTTTACATCGGCGTCGACCTGCACCGCAAGGTGTCGCAGGTGGCCGCAATTCAGGCCAACGGTGAAGTGCTCTGGAATCGGCGAATTCGATCTCGTCCAGAAGAGTTCGCCGAGATCGTTGGTGACCTGCCGGCCTCGCCGGTGGGAGTGGCTTTCGAAGCCACCTATGGGTGGGGCTGGTTCGCCGACCTGCTGGCCGACCTGGGCTTGCCCGCCCACATGTCGCATCCAAAGGCGACCAAGGCGATCTCCGCCGCCCGCGTGAAAAACGATGCGGTCGATGCCGAGACGCTCGCCCAGCTGTTGCGGACCAACCTGCTGCCTGAAGCCTGGATCGCCCCTCCGGTGTGCCGGGAGGCTCGGCGGCTGGTCCGGACCCGCGCCGCGCTCGTCCGGCTGCGATCCCGGTTCAAATGTCAGCTGCTCGCCCTGCTCGCGGAGCATGGAGTGCAACTTCCCGAAGTGGCGGACCCCTTTGGAAAGGAGGGGCGTCGCTTCATCCAGAGCGTGGCGCTTGCCGAGCAGTCGCAGTTCTGCCTTACCGCGAATCTGCGGGTCATCGACCTGTTGACGACCGAGGTCCGTCAGCTGGACCGCGAACTCGTCAGCTTCTTCAAAACAGATCCGCGCATCCGTCGGCTGCAGGCCATTCCGGGGATCGGGTTTTACACCGCGGCCGTGGTCCTGGCCGAGGTCTGGGACGTCCAGCGCTTCCCGCGCCCGGAGCTGCTCTGTTCATGGGCGGGCTTGACGCCGACTGAACGATCCAGCGCCGGTCATATCCGACGGGGTCACATCAGCAAGCAAGGTTCTCGTCTTTTGCGCTGGGCGCTGGTCGAGGTGGCCACCGCCGCCCCGCGTCATGAGGCGCACCGTCGCTACTTCCTGAAGGTTCTGCACAACGATCGACGGCGCGCCAAAATCGCTCGGCTGGCCCTGGCGCGTCGACTGCTGACGCTCTGCTACTACGCTCTCCGTGATGAGGGCGGCTGTCGGGCTTATCCTGTTGCGACAACGGCAACGGTTGCCGGTCGAGGGCGCGCTCCTGCTGAGTCTGGCCTCCGCGTACGGCCCTGATATTGATTGAGCTGCCCCAGACCGCATGTTCACCATGGACCCAGCGAGGTCCGAATAGATGCCTGGTTCCGGCAACCCCAACGTGGTGCCTAAGCGGTCACTTTCGTCGGCAACTGCCCTGCAGGCTCGGAGCTTTGACCAGATGACTTGACAAGAGCCGCTTCTTCATAGATGACCCAGCCAT
>WNEZ01014075.1_pt1 | contig 13358 bp, 8 predicted proteins | sample 5400521 | NCBI WGS metagenome assembly WNEZ01 (sample SAMN13153339, study PRJNA577476) | soil metagenome | isolation source: 120 cm saprolite under Douglas fir tree site 2 hole 1 replicate 1 | place: USA:California | collected 2015-04-18 | reverse complement strand
TGCGGCATTGCCGCACCAGTTCGCCCGTGCGCGAAAGCATCCAGCGATCGAGTTCTTCCATCTCCGCATCGGCGACGGCATCGCGCGCGGGATCGAAATCAGCGAGATTGCCGAGCGCGAAGCGGAACGTGTTGCGCAGCTTGCGATACGCTTCGGAAAGCTGCGTCATCACGTTGTCGGACATCCGCACGTCGGCGGTGTAATCTTGAGATGCGACCCACAACCGCAGCAGGTCCGCGCCCCACTGCTCACAGATTTCGGTGGGCAGCACGACGTTCCCGAGCGACTTCGACATCGGCTGACCCTTGCCATCGAGCGCCCAGCCTGTCGTGAGCACGTGCCGGTAAGGCGAGCCGTTTCGCACCGCGACGCCGACCAGAAGTGAGCTGTGAAACCATCCGCGATACTGATCCGGGCCCTCGAGGTACATGTCCGCCGGCCAGGGCAGTTTTGCGTTCGGCGTATCCGGAGAATCGAGCACAGCCAGATGCGAAGAGCCGGAATCGAACCACACATCCAGAATATCGCCTTCCTTACGCCAGCTCGACGCGCCGCAGGAACAACGCGTCCCCGGGGGCAGCAACTCTTCGGCCGTGTGCGTGAACCAGGCGTCCGCGCCTTCGCGCGTAAACCATTCACGCACGAGCGCGTGCAGCGCCGCATAATCGTCGAATTGTTTATTGCACTTGGTGCAATACAGAATGACAAGCGGCACGCCCCAGAATCGTTGCCGCGAAACGCACCAGTCCGGCCGCTCGGCGATCATGGAGTGAATTCTTTCGGCGCCCCATTCCGGCGTCCATTTCACTTTGGAAATCTCCGCGAGCGCGCGCGGCCGTATGGCGCCTCTTCCATCGCGTCCCTCGCCATCGAGCCCGCCGTGATCGAGATCGATGAACCATTGTTCGGTGGCGCGGAAGATCACCGGATTGTGGCACCGCCAACAGTGCGGATAGCTGTGCGAGAGTTTCTGTTCGCCGAGAAGCGCGCCGCGGTCGCGCAACAGCGCCACGACAATCGGATTCGCCTCGAATACGGTTTTCCCTTTGTACTCCGGAAGCCCTTCCAGGTACCGGCCGTGATCATCAATTGGCGCGTACGCCTCGATGCCGTATTTCTGTCCGGTCTGGAAATCTTCGACGCCATGTCCCGGCGCCGTGTGCACGATGCCGGTACCTTGATCGAGAGTGACGTAATCGGCCAGCACTGCCGGCACTTGCAAATCCAGAAACGGATGCCGGAACTTTAATCCGGCAAGGTCTTTCCCCTTCCATGGCCCGCGCACGCTTCCTGCCTCAAGATTCACGGCGTCGAGCGTCGGGCCGACCAGGTCCGTCGCAAGCAGCAAAGCGCCGGCCGCAGTCTCCGCGACGACGTAGTCATACTCCGGATGAAACGCGAGCGCGCGATTGTGCGGCAGCGTCCATGGCGTCGTCGTCCAGATGACCGCGGACACGTTCGAGCCGAGCTTTTCCGCCTCAGCCCCCGGTACGACCGCAAACTTCACCCAGATGGATGGGCTTGTGTGATCTTCATACTCGACCTCCGCTTCGGCCAGCGCCGTAGTGTCCACGATGCACCAATAGACGGGTTTGAGCCCGCGGTACACGTAGCCTTTTTCCAGAAACGTGATGAAAGCATCCGCAATCGTGGCCTCATACTGCGGACTCATCGTCAAGTAGGGATCTTCCCATTGCCCCAGCACGCCCAGGCGCTTGAAATCCCGCCGGTGCTGGTCCACGTAGCGAGAGGCGAATTCCCGGCACATGCGCCGAAATTCTCCGGGCGGGACGCTTCCCTTTTTTCCGCCCAATTCTTTCTCCACCTGCGTTTCAATCGGCAAGCCGTGGCAATCCCATCCGGGGACGTAGGGAGCGCGGAAGCCGGCCATGGTCTTCGATTTCACGACCATGTCTTTCAGTATCTTGTTCAGACCGGTGCCCAGATGTATAGTGCCGGTCGGGTACGGCGGCCCGTCGTGGAGGACGTACGTGGGCGCGCCGGCGCGTGCCTGCTGGATACGGTGATAGAGTTTTTTCTCTTCCCATTCGGCAAGCTGCTTCGGCTCGTTCTGCGGCAAGTTGGCCTTCATCGGAAAGGCGGTGCGCGGCAGATTTAAAGTGCTTTTCAGGTCGAAGTTTTTGGGCATAAGTTAGCTGTCGGCAGGCGCGACCGGGAACTTCCGTCCCGTGTGTACTCGTCCGCACTACTCGATCTGGAAACCATCTTCCTCAGGATTACCGTGTAATGTTACAATGGATTTGACGGCATGTCAGCCGCGCGCCAGTGGGCATCCATTCGTGCTTCGGTTGAATCGTAACTTGGGTAGGATTTTGCCGCTGAGTAAGGCAGGTGTTGTTGAGTACGCTGATGCCCAAATGGAGTGATCCAGGTACGCCGCCATCCAAGGTGACGCTGCCCTCGGGGGGTTCTGCCCCGCGCCTCGGCGCCGCACAGAAACCTCTCTCCCCAGGCTTTTTGTCCAACCTGCGAGATTTCCTCGCCGAGAGCCCCGTAAAGATTCCCAAGAACGGCCGGGGCGCCGTTTTCACACAGGAAGGCTTCGGCAGCGGTCTCACCGAGAATTTGAAGGAATTCTTCAAGCCTGCCCCGCGCGCGATTCGTGGTGGGGCCGTTTCGCGCATGACCGTCGATTGGCAGCCGTTCTATAAAGTTTTTTTCCAGAACATTCGTGACCTGATTTCTCCTCCGAACCTGCCACCTCTTAAAGTCACCAGCAAGCCGGTCAAGGTCAAGGACATTTGGAGTAGAGACGAGGCGTTCGGACCTGCGCAGGCGATCGCGCTGGCCGTGCATGTTGGCATCACGCTGCTGGTTCTGTTCCCGTTCTATCATGCCTTCACGAAGGCGGCGCAAACTCCGGTCACGACCGGCCAACTCGTCACGCCGCTGGATATCTCTGACTACGCGATGAAGCTGCCCCCCGGCAAGGACAAGGCCGGAGGAGGCGGTGGCGGCGGCGAGCGCGCGCCCCTTCCGCCCACGAAAGGCAAATTGCCAAAGTGGAGCATGACGCAGATTGCTCCTCCCATGGTGCATACGAAACCGGAGTCGAAGATTGAGGCGACGTTGCTTGGGCCTCCGGATTTGAAAATCCCTAGCCCGAATCTGGATAACTATGGCGATCCTCTCCAGAAGCTCGTCAACGGCTCGGGCGGGCCCGGCGGCGGCAGCGGTATCGGCACAGGCACCGGCACAGGCATTGGCAGCGGTGAAGGCGGCGGTCTAGGTCCAGGTGCGGGCGGCGGCACGGGCGGAGGTTATTTCCGTCCGGGCACGGGCGGCGTCGGCTATCCGTCCTGTGCTTACTGCCCTGATCCCAAGTATTCCGAAGAGGCTCGCAAGGCGAAATATCAAGGCACTGTTGTGCTGCAGGCTGTGATTACCGCAGACGGCCGCGCGATTGAAATCCAAGTTGTGAAAGGTCCGGGGCTGGGCCTTGAAGAAAAAGCCGTCGAAGCGGTGAAGATGTGGCGGTTCAAGCCTGCACTTGGCCCCAGCGGCAAACCCGTTGCCGTTGTTGTTCCCATCGAAGTCACTTTCCGTTTACTCTAGTCTTTTCTGCGAAGAGATCCGGCAACGCATCTGGAGAGGATGTCGTGCCGCGTCATGCATTATGATGGCTGGAGCCGTTCTCGCTGGTTTCTTGAACATTCGGAACTTCTTGGATCGCGGGAGGACAGCAGGTTATGAAACCGGGAAGGTCCGAGTTCACACAATCTTTTCTGGCGGAATCACAGCATTCTCTTGCGGCATACCATCTGCCCCGGCTCATCCGGTGCCTCAAAATGCTGCCCGAAAAGGAGATTTGGTGGAGACCGAACGCCGCTTCCAACAGTGCAGGCAATCTTGTGCTCCATCTTTCCGGAAATGTCCGCCAATGGATTGTCTCGGGGTTGGGAAATGCGCAGGACAACCGGGACCGGGACCGCGAATTTGCGGAACGCGGCCCCATTCCACGTCGTGCACTGGTCGCATTGATCCGCGAAACGGTGCAGGAAGCCTGTAGCGTCCTGGGCCGCTTATCCGAAGATTCACTCTCGCGAACTCACAACATCCAGGGCTTTCGGGTCTCCGGTATGTATGCCGTGTCTCACGTTGTCGAGCACTTTGCGTATCACACCGGCCAAATCATCTTCGTAACGAAGATGAAACTTGGAAAGGATCTGCGGTTTACACATTTACCAGGCGAGAAGCGCAAGAGGGCCATCGCCCGAGTTCCATGAAATGGACGCTCTTTCAATCGATGCGCCCTTCGGCTGATACTCAAACGGAAACGCGGATGTCGGGAATCATTCCCAATCACACCGCGGCGGAGTACACTTCGCCTGGGGCCCCATGAGAATGAGATTGCACCTTCGCTGTGCCGTAGTCTTGGTTGGAATGCTGCTCGTTGCCGCGCCGGGATGGCTTGCGGCTCAGGCTACGGGGAGCGTCGAATTTACCGCGCAAGTGGCGCCTACGGACGGACGGCCCGAGCCTGTCCGCCAATTGACGTTTTACCTCTTGCGCAAAAGCCTCGACGATATCCGCCAGGAGGCCCTGCAACTCGAAGCCCCACCGGACCTCGATAAATTCGTCGATGGCCTTACCGTGTCCCCCAAACTGAAAGCGTGGATGAAAAAGAATCGCACCGCGCAGCTTTCCGGAACGGATTTCACAAAGCTCCTCACCGCGGACGACATCGTGGACACGCCTGAATTCTATAATGCCTATATATTGAGCAACTCGGGCTACGAGGGGACCGGTTTTCCCAAACCGAAATTCAAACTGAAGGATCAAGCATCCAATCCTGAGAAATTCAATGAAGCGAAGACCGACTACAAGGAAGCAGTCCGCAAATTCATTGGCATGACGCCGGAAAGCATCCAGGGAATCGATGCCAATCTGGTCGAAATCAACCCGTCGGCAAAATGGGAGCAATTGATGGCCGAGCAGCGGCGGCGCCTCGAGAAGCGCACGCTGGAGCTCGCCCAAACTCGCTATTTGGTTGCGCAGACAGACACCAATCTCGATGGCCGCGGCTTTTTTGCCGGCCTCGCACCCGGCAGCTATTGGATCGACATACTCGGCATGCAGGCTGTCTCGGGAGATGTGCGCCTTCGCTGGGACTTTCCCGTCACGGTGCGTCCAGGTGAATCCACTCATGTAGCGTTGTCGAACTTCAACGCCGCAAAGCCTTTCAGCACGGCACAGAATTCAAGCCACTAAAGGCTGCTTCTTTACTGCCTCCCCTGCAAGATGCGAGCATAGAGTAGATGGGCACCTGGACACTTTGGATTGCCTTCAACGTAGGCGTAGCGCTATTCCTGCTGTTCGATCTGGGGCTGTTCCATCGCCGCGCCCGCGCGATTTCAATCCGCATGGCGGCGCTCGAAAGCGCGGTGTGGGTTCTGCTCTCCGTTGGGTTCGGATTGTGGGTCTTTGCGTCCCATGGACGCGGTCCCGGCCTCGAGTTTTTCGCCGGCTACGTGGTCGAAAAATCGCTCAGCGTCGACAACATATTCGTCTTCATCCTGATCTTCCAGTATTTTCGCGTCGAAGACCGCTACCAGCATCGCCTGCTTTTCTGGGGGGTTCTGGGTGCGCTGGTCATGCGCGGTGTGATGATTGGTGTCGGCGCCGCTCTGATTCAACGCTTCGACTGGATTCTCTACGTCTTTGGTGCGTTTCTGCTGTATGCGGGCTTCCAGCTGTTTGGGGCGGACCATATGGTGCACCCGGAGAAAAATCCAGTCCTTCACTGGGTGCGGAAGATTCTGCCCGTTTCGCAGACCGGCTCTGAAGCACGATTGTTCGTGCGGGAAGCGGGCCGATGGCTGGCAACGCCCCTCTTGCTTGTTGTAATCGTCCTCGAAACGACAGATTTAGTTCTGGCCGTGGACTCGATTCCCGCGGTGTTTGGCGTCACGCGAGATCCTTTCCTGGTGTACACCTCAAATGCCTGCGCGATTCTAGGCCTGCGCGCGTTCTATTTTCTGTTGGCCGGAATCCTTCCCTATTTTCAGTATCTCGACGAAGGCCTCGCCATCACACTCATGTTCATCGGCGCGAAGATGCTGGCCGAGCCGTGGATTCATATTTCGACGGGGATTTCTCTCGCCATCGTCGGCAACGTTATTACTGCCGCCGTTCTGATTTCCGTCATCCGAACGCGGACCGCTCATTGGAACGATGCGGTCATCGCGAGTGACGTGACGACTCCCAGACAGCTCTCCGCCAGCGTCGAGATCCGCAAGTATCCTTCACCTACGCCGGAGTACATACATGGTCTTGCGCATCCGGACCCGGGCCAGCGGGCTCAGGTCGCGTGGGATCTTTCCAGGCACGGAGCCGCGCGAACATTGAATTGGTTCGGTGAGTGGTGCAAGGATGGGGATTTTCGAGGTCTCGTCGTGCAAGAACAATTCGTGCTCCCCAATGAACCGCACGTCTACTTCCCGAGACTGACAATAGGAATTGCCGTGCTGCCGGAAACTTTCGACAAGATTCGTACGGCCAACAGCTCTCCTCCTCTCGCCGACACCCCTACCGATCAGGACGTTCTGGAGTTCGAGCTTGAATTCGCGGGACAGTTCATACCAACTCCGCGATTGGACATCCTCACGACGAAGACGCCGGGTGGCGACGGCGCGATTGCACGTTTTCTTGAAAAATTTGGCGAGGGAATCCAGCAGGTGGAAATCGATGTGACCAACGTGGACCGGGCGACAGAAGTCCTTCGCACGAGATTCCAGGTCGAGCCGATTTATCCGGCAACCCGCCCCGGCGCGAACGGCACACGCGTGAATTTTTTCCTGGTCACTTCCTGGAACGGCGCCAAAGTGCTGGTCGAATTGGTGGAGCAGCCGGGAATCGCCTCTCACACCGATTTCATATCATCCGATAAGTTTTAGCTGCCAAATTCAGCGCTACAATCGCTTCTGCGCAGCGCAAGCTCCTGAAAATTCACCTCGTGTCGGTAAGGGCGACGTAGGCGCCGAGGCCGATCATGCCGAAGCCGGAGGCCACCCGTTGGCGGCGAATGTGGCGCTGGCCTTGAGCTTGCGTCCCAGGGGAGCAGCGAGCGAGACAACGAGCAAGTCCGCAGTTGTATTCAGGGCCACGGAGACCGTGCCAAAAATCAGGAATTGCAAAAAGACATGACCGAGGTGGGGTGAGATGAATTGCGGGATGAAGGAGAGAAAGAAGAGAGCAGTCTTGGGATTGAGAACTTCAGTGACGATGCCCTGAGCGAAAGGGCCGCGAGAAGGAGTCAAGGTTTCGAGGGATAATTCGGCGTTGCGGGTTCGGATCATGCGAATGCCAAGCCAGACCAGGTAAGCGGCGCCAGCGTACTTCACCGTGTGGAATGCCACAGCGGATGCGGCGAGGATTGCGGAAATACCGAGAGCCGCGGCGAAGATGTGAAACATGCCGCCCGCAAAAGTCCCTATCGAGGACAAAATTCCTTCGCGGCGGCCACCCCCAAGCGTGCGGGCGAGGACATAGAAAATGCCGGGGCCGGGAGTCACAGCGAGAATCAGGGCAGCAATGAAAAAGAGGAAGAAACGGTGAGCATCAAGCATACAGAAATTGTAAGTGCTAAATTAACTTTTGCAACACTTCTACTTATTAGGTTTTCCCGTAAACTGGAATCGCGGCGCCGTGAATCACGCGGGCCTCTTCCGAACACAAGAACAAGATTACTCGCGCGATTTCTTCGGGCTTCGGCCATTTGGAGAAATCCGCTCCCGGCATCGCCCTCCGGTTCGCCGCCGTATCGATGATGCTGGGCAGCACGGAGTTCACGTTGATGTTGTACGGCTTCACTTCCGCGGCGAGCGAATCAAACAAGGCCAGCGCGCCTGCTTTTGACGCGGCGTAGAGCGCCCCGCCCGCGCCGTGGTCCAGCGCGGCCCTCGATGCGATGTTGACGATCCATCCCCGATTCTGCCGGATCATCACCGGCACGATGGACCGCGCAAGGACAAACCCGGCCTTTAGATTGAGCTGCAGCATCTGGTCGTAGGTCCGAGGGTCCACTTCCCACAGATTTGTCCCACCAGCGTAACCGCCGACCGCGTTCACCAGGATGTCGAGGCGCCGGTGCTTCGCCACAACGCTTGCGACGAATTGTTCGACCGCCGCCGCGTCGGTCACGTCCACCGCCGCACCCTCCGGTGGTGTCGCTCCGATTTGTTCCGACGAGGACACCACGCCCGCAAACTCTTCCGCGCGCCGGTACGTAACGACCACGCTCGCGCCTGCTTCGAGAAAGGCCATGGTGACTTCGCGGCCCAGCCCGCCAGTGCCGCCGGCAACCAGGACGACCTTGTCATGGAAATTCATGAAGTCCCCCACACCAGTTCCGGCCCGTATTGTCCACCAGGATGAAGGCGAAAAAAAGCCCCGCCTCTAAAGAGGCGGGCTACAACACCACGCCTGTAAGTATTGCTGTAGCCCGGATCTTCAGACCCGGGCCCTTTCTGACCAACGCAGCGCAAAAGAACGCTACTCGCCGGTCTGCTCGAGCAGCTTTGCCACGAGGCCCGTCCACCCGGTCTGATGACTGGCGCCCAGTCCGGCTCCGGTATCGCCGTGGAAATATTCGTAGAATAAAATCAGGTCCCGCCACCAGGGATCGTTCTGAAATATTTCGAGCGAGCCGTTGAGCGGCCGCCGGCCGTTGGCATCGCGCAGAAAAATGTGCGTCAGCGAACGCGAGATTTCAGCCCCCACATCCCAGAGCGACATTTGCTGGCCGGAGCCGGACGGACAATCCACCTTGAATCCGTCTCCGTAATAGTGATGAAACTTTTGCAGCGATTCGATCATCAGAAAATTCGTCGGAAACCAGATGGGCCCGCGCCAGTTGGAATTCCCGCCGAACACACCGGTCTGCGATTCACCCGGCTCATAGTCGACTCGATGTTCGCTGCCGTTGACCGCCAGGATATACGGGTGCGCCGCGTGAAACTTCGAAAGCGCGCGAATGCCGTGCGGCGAGAAAAATTCTTCTTTGTTGACCATGTAGCCCAGGATGCGCACCAATTGTTTGCGGTCGACCAGCGAGAGCAGCCGGCGCACTCCATTCGGCGAAGTCTGGCTCGAATCCACGCGGGACGCGAAGTCGGGCATGTTCTCGAGAAACCATTGCATCCGCCGCTGAAAGCCAGGCAGGCGCGCAATGGTCTCCGGTTCGAGCGTTTCGACGGCAAATAAGGGAATCAGGCCGACCATGGAGCGCACTTTCAGATAATGCTGCTCACCGCTCGGCAAATGAATCGCGTCGTAGAAAAAACCGTCCTCCTCATCCCAGAGCGCCATGCCCTCGGCGCCGTGAACGTTGATGGCGTGCGCGATGTACACGAAGTGCTCGAAAAATTTGCTCGCCACATCTTCGTAGGCCGGGTCCTCGCGGGCGAGCTCCAGTGCGATGGCCAGCATGTTCAGACAATACATCCCCATCCAACTGGTCCCGTCCGACTGCTCGAGATGTCCTCCAGTGGGCAACGGCTGCGAACGGTCGAACACCCCGATGTTGTCGAGGCCCAGAAAGCCGCCCTGAAATACGTTCATGCCGTCCGGGTCCTTGCGATTTACCCACCACGTGAAATTCAACAGGAGTTTATGAAATACGCGCTCCAGGAAGCTCCGGTCGGCGCGTCCGCGGATGCGTTTCTCGATCTTGTACACGCGCCACGCCGCCCAGGCATGCACCGGCGGGTTGACGTCACCGAGCGCCCACTCATAGGCAGGCAATTGCCCGTTGGGATGCATGTACCATTCGCGCAGCAGAAGAATGAGCTGATCCTTGGCAAAATCGGGGTCCACGAGAGCCAGCGCTACGGTGTGGAACGCCAGGTCCCAGGCCGCGAACCATGGGTATTCCCATTTATCCGGCATCGATAGCACGTCGGCATTGTAAAGATGCGTCCAATCGCGGTTGCGTCCCTTCCTTCGATCGGGCGGCGGAGACGGCTGCCCGGGGTCTCCCTCCAGCCAGGTGCGGACATCGTAGTGATAGCACTGCTTCGACCACAGCATCCCCGCCATGGACTGGCGCAGAACGTTGCGCGCATCGCCAGAGCGCTCCTGGGGGAAACGGTGCGCGTAGAATTGATCCGCTTCGCCGCGCCTCACCTCGAATGTTTTTTCGAACTCTTCCCCGAATGGATTGGCCGTTTGCGTGTCGGGTGCGGGCTCTACTTTTGCGCTGAGCGCCCCGGTCCCGACCAGGGCGTGGAGCTCGCCAAGATGCGGATCGATGTTGGTCAGGCGCAAGCGGAGTGTTACCGAAGCGCCGGGCGCGATTCGCGCATTGTAATGCGCGGCGCACTTGGTGCCCGTTTGTGCCGGATTTACGGCTTCATGCACGCCATGAATCAAATAATCATGGAAGCTGTCCTTGACGTACGTTTTTCCATCCGGAAAGCCAAACACGCGCTGAAAATTGGTTTCATTCTCGGTGAAGAGCATCTCCGGCGCCCCTTCGGCCAGCAGCCACCGCGCGCCGTAGCGGCTTTCCTCGGCCTCCACAACCGCCGCGGTGGGACGGTCCCCATCCGGATAATCTTTTGCGCGCCAGAGCTTGGGATGCCCGTGCTTCTCCCCAAAGGACCATATGTTTCGAAACCACATCGTGGGCAGGAGATCGAGCGGCGCTTCTTCCGGCCCGCGGTTCCAAGCCATGATCTTGATCAGGATGTCTTCCGGCGCCGCCTTGGCATATTCCACGAACACGTCGAAATAGCGGTTCCCTTCGAACACGCCCGTATCCATCAGTTCGAACTCCGGGTCGCGCCTTCCTCTCTTGCTGTTTTCCTCGACCAGCTGTGCATACGGGAAGGCTGCCTGGGGATACTTATACAGATATTTCATATAGGAATGTGTGGGCGTCGAATCGAGGTAGAAGTAATACTCTTTTACGTCTTCGCCGTGATTACCCTGGTTCCCTGTGAGGCCGAACAAACGCTCTTTGAGGATGGGATCGCGCCCGTTCCAAAGCGCCAGCGCGAAACAAACCCGCTGGTGGCGGTCGCTGATCCCGCCAATCCCGTCTTCTCCCCAGCGATATGCGCGCGAGCGTGCATGTTCATGCGGAAAGTATTCCCAGGCGGTCCCGTTTGGACTGTAATCTTCCCGGACCGTGCCCCATTGCCGCTCGCCCAGGTAGGGTCCCCAGCGCTTCCAGTGCCGAGTGTGCTGGTGCGATTCGTCCAGACGCTTCTCTTCGGGTGTCATCACAATCTCCGCTCCGGTCCTATGAGGGGGGATTTCGGCCGAGAGGCCCGGAAAGCGACAAGTATAGTCAGAACAGGAGCTGGGAGTGAAGACTAGTTAGCAAGAATGTGCCCAAGTGGCGAGGCCGGTTTTCATATTCTCTTAAACACGCTGACCGATGGCGCGCGGATGGCGTACGAACCGCCTTCGGCGCGATTCGCACAGCCTCAACCTCTCGCCTTATCCTCGTGAGCACGTCACTCGTATTCCGTTGACGCTTTGGACGGGGCGCTTAGGTACAATAGAGAACACCCCCCAGCCAATACCCGCACAGGAGTCGAATTATGCCCCACGCCTGGAACAGGTGGGAGGGTCAGGTTGTCAACGGGGAGTTCACGCTGCTCCGATACCTCGGCGGCTCCGAACGCAGTGGTGTATTTCTCACTGAAGTTCGCAGGGGCGAGCGTCTTCTGAGAGCGGCCATCAAACTCATTCCAGCGGGCGGAGAAAATGACGAACTGCAACTCTCCCGTTGGAGGCTGGCGGCAGAGCTATCTCATCCTCACTTAATTGGGGTGTTTGATGGGGGACGCTGCGAGATCGGCGGCGTGCCGCTGCTTTATGTTGTGATGGAGTGTGCCGAGGAGAACCTTGCGCAGGTTCTGCCCGGCCGGGCGCTTACGCCTGCCGAAGCCCGGGAGATGCTCGATGGCGTTCTCGACGCCCTCGCCTACCTTCACGGCAAAGGCTTCGTGCATGGCCACATCAGGCCCATCAACATCATGGCTAATGGCGACCAATTGAAACTATCCAGCGACGAACTTTGCCGCGCGGGTGAATTGCCGGAAGATTCCGGCTGGCCGGACGCGCACGATCCGCCTGAGAATGCGCCCGAGGTAATCGCAGAGGCCAAAACGATGTCACTGGCGGGCGATGTTTGGTCGCTCGGCATGACGCTGGTCGAAACTATGACGCAGAAGCTGCCCGTTGTGGGAGCGGCTGAGCAGCAGGAGCCGCCGTTGCCGCAGTCTTTGCCGGAACCTTTCCTCGAAATAGCGCGCCACTGTTTGCGTTGGCACCCGCAGGACCGATGGACAGTTGACCAGATCGCGGCCCGTTTGCAGGGACGAACCCCCGTGCCACAGGGGCACGCTCCGCTGCCTCAGATCCACGCGCCGGCGCGTCCGCCACGGCCGGCGGCTGCGCGGCCATCAAGGCCGCCTGCGAAGCGCCCTGGCTACGGCATTCCGATCGCAGCCGGCATTGTGCTGGTGCTGGCCGCATTTCTGGGGCCGAGACTATTGCGCCGTCATCCGGAGGCTCCGCCGGTTCCTGTCGCAACGTTCGAACAGCCGGCAGTTCCACCCGCACCGAAGCAGGTGAAGCAGGCTCCGGGCGAGCGTCCAAACAAAGCGTCCAGACCGAGCCTCACGGAAGAAGGGGAAGTTTCCGAAGCCGAGACTCCAGTGCCTGCATCCACTCACCCCGAGGCTCTACGTGTGGAAGAGACAAACGCTATAGCGAAGCTCCCGGCAGGCGCGCTGGTTCCCGGCGAGGTCGCCCAGCAAGTGTTGCCTGAAGTGCTCCAAAGTGCGAGAAATTCGATTCGAGGCTCGGTGAAGGTAAGCGTCAAGGTGGATGTGGACCGGTCGGGAAACGTCGAGGGCGCGGAAATCGAATCGCGCGGACCCAGCAAGTATTTCGCCCGCGCGGCGCTGGAGGCAGCGCAACTTTGGAAATTCAATCCGCCGAAGGTCAAAGGCCGAGGCGTCTTGAGCAGCTGGACTCTGCAATTCGAATTTACTCGAGACGGCACAACAGTTACCCCAACACAAGAAATTCCATAGCAATGCCATGGTAATGGATAGTGCCGCTCTACCGGATGGAATCCTCCGAGTGTGCCACCCTGTGCCCCCGCTTTTCGATCAAAACACGCTTTGCCTTCATTAGGAGGAGTGGCACCAGCTAAACGTGCTTGCGAGTGGGGATGTGCTTCCGATTGAGCTGTGCGACAACGAATCGCAATCGAAAATGCAACGTGGCAGGTTATACTGGTATGGACGAGAATAAAGATGTCCTACCGCTTTCAAATAGAAGTCGAACGAGAAGCCGACGGCCGCTGGATCGCGGAG
>WNEZ01003598.1_pt1 | contig 13359 bp, 4 predicted proteins | sample 5400521 | NCBI WGS metagenome assembly WNEZ01 (sample SAMN13153339, study PRJNA577476) | soil metagenome | isolation source: 120 cm saprolite under Douglas fir tree site 2 hole 1 replicate 1 | place: USA:California | collected 2015-04-18 | reverse complement strand
TCGGCTCAAGATGATAGATCCGGCTTGCACGAGATTCTAGGTGAGTGAACCCGTGGCGGCGAGCTGGGCGTACCAGCGGCCGGAATCCTTGATGGTGCGCTTTTGCGAACTGAAGTCCACATGGATGAGGCCAAAGCGCTGTGTAAAGCCTTCGGCCCACTCGAAATTGTCCATAAGGCTCCAGTGATGATAGGCGCGGACATTGGCGCCGTGCAGCAGGGCCCGGCCGAGAGCGTTCAGGTAGCCACGCATGAACTCGATTCGGCGGTCGTCGCGGACGCGGCCGCGTTCATTCGGCGAATCGAGATAGGAGCAGCCGTTCTCGGTGATTTCGAGAGGCATACCTTTGTATTCGCGAGCTATGCGCATGAGGAGATGATATAAGCCGTCGGGCCAGACTTCCCAGCCAAAATCGGTTAGCGGGCCATCGTGCGCAGCGAATTCATCAGCTCCGGTCGCGGAATCACCTTCCCCGACTGGGATCGCGCTTACTAACTGGCGGCGATAGTAGTTGATGCCGAGAAAATCGAGAGGCGCTCGCACAAGATCCATGTCGCCGGACCTAACGCCCATAAGGTCCAGTGGATTTCCGCCAGGGAACGCTATTGGGTATTCTCCATTCAGCGCCGTGTGCAAAAACCAGAGGTTGCTAAGTGCGTGGGCGCGATCGGCGGCCTGACGGTCGGCGTCGCTCGAGGTGGCGGGCTGGCAATGGGCCATGCTGTAGGCTGTGCCGACTCGCAATTTGGAGTTGACGCCCTTGATGGCCCGGAATGCCTGACCCTGCGCCAGATTGACCACATGGCTGGCGCGGAGAAAATCGAGAAAATTTCTCCTGCCCGGAGCATGGGTGCCGCGGGCGTAGCCGAGCATGGTGAAGACCCACGGCTCGTTGAAAATGCACCAATGCGAGATACGGTCGCCCAACGCCCGGGCGACAATCTCAGCGTATTCGGCGAAGCGGTCGGCGAGATCGCGATTTGGCCAGCCGCCGGCGTCTTCCAGCCTTTGCGGAAGGTCCCAATGATAGAGCGTGCAGAGCGGGCGGATTTTCGCTTCAAGCAACGCGTCGGCGAGCCGCACGTAGTAGTCGAGGCCTTTGGGATTAGGTTTGCCGGTGCCCTCGGCCTGGATGCGCGGCCAGGAAATCGAGAAGCGGTAACTCTTCAGATTTAGTTTCGTGAGCAGGGCGACATCCTCTTTGTACCGATGGTAGGAATCGCAGGCCACGTCGCCGGTGTAGCCGCCCCTCACTTTGCTGACGGTGTGGGACCAGCGGTCCCAGATCGATTCACCTTTGCCATCTTCATTCCAGGCGCCTTCGATCTGATACGCGGCGGTGGCGGCCCCCCAAATAAACTCCGGAGGATAATGGAAGGGAGCGAACCGAGTTGGGATGTCTGCTAACTCGCGGATGAAGCGATGGCCTGTGGGCAATACGGAGAAGGAGACGGTGGCCCCGAGAGCGGTGGAAAGAAATTCGCGACGATTGAGAGAGTTCCAGCCGATCATGCGGGGCTTCTCCTTGGGTAAAAACAAATTCTTGATTGGGTTGCGCGTGTTGACCGGACTAGGATCTTACGGCTTGTGAATGCGGAACGCGACGGGGAAATACAGTTTTCAGGAGGATGAGAATTGCGCCGATGGTGATAGCGGAGTCTGCAAGGTTAAAAGCCGGAGAGCAGTAAGAGCCAACCAGACATCCGTGAGTGCGAGTGAAACTGCGACCATTACAAAAAGAGGATTCAAGGGCAGGTTTCGGCAGGCCCGAATCAATTCCGTATTTGGAGATCGAGGGTTCAATCAAAGAATGCCGCAAGAGCGTTTCATTCGACCCGCCTGAAAAGTTGCCAAGATAGTACCCGAATGAGGGATTTCGATTTGCTTGACGATGTCAACCTACCTGTTTCTAGTTCAAAGAACATCCGTGGTCCGGTATCGGGCCTCGGCTAGCGATGCCAAGGAATGCTTAATCGCGATCCCTGCCGTCGAGAGTTCGAGGAGTCAGCAGGAAAGAACTGGTTGGGCCGTCGGCGTTGGTTTGTTGTTCCACCACAATTTGCCCTCGATCATTAATGGCACTCGCCCGAGTGAAAACAAGTCCAGCCGTCCTCGGGACCAGATCGTTCAGGTCTGTAATTTTGCCGTTTTCCCAAATGACGGCACGACTCTCACCTGTGGAGTTGAGAGACGAGCCGACCACTTGGCCATGCCCGTTCACAGCGATCGCCAAACTCCCACTTCCCATCCTGATGAGGCTGCCTGGAAGCATGCCAAGGTTACGCATCACGCCATCTTGCCATAGAAATGCGTTCGTAGACTGATCGCCGGTCTCTGCCCAACCAAGAACTTCGCTTCTCGTATTGAGCGCGTAGGCAGTGCTGTTACGGCCACCGAGAGTGCCAATATCTTGTATGGCGCCACGCTGCCAAATGACAGCGCGCACCACACCACCCCCATTCGTCGCAAATCCGCTCGAAACACCGACGACTTCTCCCTTGTCATTTATTGCTATGGCCGTGCTCCCGCTGCCGCTCGGACCTAGGTCCCCGAGAGACCGCCGTTCGCCATTTTTCCACAGCACCGCACCTCCACGGACGTTCTTACCGAAGGATGCGCCGACAATTTCGCCTCGATTGTTGATCCCGTAGGCACAGCTCGTTTCGCCAAGAGTACCGAGATCCTTCATCGTACCGTGTTCCCAGAGAAATCCGTGCATTTCCCCGCTGGCAGTACTGGATTCTCCCGCAACCTGCCCACGGTTGTTGATCGCATTCGCTGCACTGAGATTGCCGCCAAGGGTACCCAAGTCGGTCATCACGCCGTTTTCCCAAAGGAATGCGTGGTTGGCCGATTTTCCAACAATCTGGCCGGAGTCATTGATACTGGTGGCGTTGGCGAATTGGGTGTCAGAAAGGCCACCTAAATTGGTGATTGTGTAGGTTGTCTGCGCATCGGCAATGGGTCCAAATGTACACAGTAGGATGAACGGAGCTAGGAACTCTTTCCGGAAATAGCCCATCGACGCTCTCCTTAGCGGGAATCCAACTCGTGCCATTCAGCAGTTGCCTTCGGGGAACTCCGGGGACCCTCCCAGTATGCGGCAATCCGTGCTAGTGGCGCTCCCACACCGGAAACCGTGTATCCAATGAGTTACAGAAGCACAAGCTGGCTGGGCACGAGTGCTCTTTGTCTGCTCAGTTCCTCGAGGTCAAGGCAACGAGACTAATCAAGGCGAGGCTCAGCGGGTGACAATACCCAGTTCAGGAGTTGCAATTCCAAACCAGGGCAGCATTTACCAAACTTTCCAGGGACGTTTACCGGAGGCCCACAAATCCTCCAGGAGCATCTTGTCGCGGAGGGTGTCCATGCTCTGCCAAAAACCCCGGTGCCGATATGCGCGAAGCTCCGACTCCTGCGCCAACATTTCCATGGGCTCGCGCTCCCAAGTCGTCGAATCGCCAGCGATATAGTCAAGTACCTGGGGCTCCAGAACAAAAAACCCGCCGTTGATCCATCCGGAGCCACCCTCCGGCTTTTCCTTGAAACTTGAGATCATGGATTGCTCATGCTCCAGGCTGAAAGCACCGAATCTTCCGGTGGGTTGTACGGCAGTCAAAGTGGCAAGCCCACCCTCACTGCGGTGGAAAGCGATTAATTCTCGTATGTTTACGTCGCTTACGCCGTCTCCGTACGTGAGGCAGAAGGTCTCGCTGCCGATATGGTGGCGCACACGCTTCAGCCGACCTCCTGTCATCGTCGCTTCACCGGTATCGACCAAAGTAACTTTCCAGGGCTCGACACCGTTGGTCAGGAAGTTCATTTTTCTTTCTTGCATCTCGAAGGTCACATCCGACATGTGTAGGGCGTAGTTCGCGAAATACTCTTTAATTATATTGCCTTTATAGCCACAACATATAATGAACTCATTGATTCCATGAAAGGAATACAACTTCATGATATGCCACAGAATCGGTTTCTCGCCGATCTCGACCATCGGCTTTGGTTTGACGAGGGTTTCTTCACTCAACCTAGAGCCGAAACCCCCGGCTAAAATCACTACCTTCATGAAGAGACACTCATCCTTTCAACTTCACCCGTCTTGCAGTTTTGCACGAAGTGCTCATGGTGAGGGGAGCAAATTGGAGACCAACCACTGCGTGAGTTCGTGCCGAGAGGCCAAGGTAAGAAATTGGTGGACTTATGTTATGTTCTTTATTTTCAATAGTTTATAGAAATCTAAGAGTCGTAGTTTTTAAGACGAGCAACTCTTCTGTGTACCGTCGAGCGAATAGCTGAGAAAAATTTTGCCACAATCTAGACCCACCCTTCTATGGCCGGTCAGCGCTCAGAAGGGCGTCCCAGGGGCCAGCCCCTGGCGGTTTCATCTCCCCGAAACCATTGTGCGGATTGTCCGTATCCCCGCGCGCCCGCAAGAGCATTCGCCGGGGACTCTACTCGGGAGAGGGTGTTGCGGATCTGGACGATCCCACGCTCAGGAAACAAGGTCCCTGCGGCAATTGACCGGGAAGCCGTGCCCGACAGAGGTGACGTCCAGATTCCAGCGGGTTCGGTTCTTTCGGCAGGAGCTGGCAGGAACCTGGTACTGGGCGAGAATACCGGGGGTGCGCTTAATTGTGACTTGCGCTCAACGGTTTGCTCTGCTTGCTGCGCTGCAATTCACGCCTTCCGCTGCTGAGCCGTGAAGAGACTCGCAAGTCTTCTAACCCACCCGCGGCAAGAGAGGAACTCAGTTGTGGCCGGCGGCGTCCACGAGGTAAAGAACAGCATCATAGGAACTGCCCCACGGCGGAGTAAACGGCTGTACGCTGTTGCCGCCTGCAACTGTAGCAATGGCGCTGTAACTTCCATTGGTAGGGTCAAGCCACTGGTAGTTGATCGTCCTTCCAGCTTGTGCAGATAAGTCGACCGTAAAACTGCCACCATTCGGGGCATATACCACGAATTGTGAGCCAATCGCGGAATTATCAGCGAGGCACCAACTTGTGCTGGCAAGCGAATTGGAACTCATAACGGTCAAGTTCAATTTTTGCGACAGGATAGTGGCATAGCCCAAATTGTTTCGTAAAGGCTCCCAATAAGGATCAAGAACGGTGCATTGGCCGTGTGCTGGCGGCACTCCGTTGTCGCATAGGTTGCGACTACTAGCGGACCAGAACATTAGGTACGGGTCTTGAAACATAATCCCACCAGCACCTGAAGTGAAGTTCTCCCATACGAAGTTGCGGTTTAGCAGAGCACCATCCGTCTTGATACTCGGCATGGTGTAGGAATGGTCGCTATCATTCAGGTTCACCTTGCAGGTCGGGATTCCGGTGCCGCAGGGGTTGACTCCGTTTATAGTGCGAGAACTTCCCGCAAAGAGGTCAGCGTTGGAATTAATCTCTGCCGAATCAGAAGGCAAGCCATTGAGAGCCGGATATAAGACCGGGTGCTGATTTGGTTTCGCGTTCTGGTAGGTGTGTATCGCGTTGATCATATTTCGGCACCAAGTATCGTCGGGGGCTTCCTTACATGGTTCATAGAGCACGTTGGGCAGGTCGTTCACTGTGTCCACGGCCTTCTGCATGTAGGCTTGCTGCCACGGAAGCACGGAACCAATCATCGAATTAGGCCCGTTGCTGCCGCTGCTGTATCCGTCATCAATGCCGTTGATGTTGTTCACGCCCGTACCGGGATAGCCGTCGCCAGTTGGAGAAGTTGTCCCGCAGCGCTGCACTGTTATATTACGTCCATCAAATATTTCCAGAATGGCGTAGATGCCGTTCTGCTGAAGCTGCAAGACGCGTGCATGTAGCTGATCAAAGTAAGGTTGGTTGAATTTTGTGAGGTCGAATTTTAGCCCACCGTCGCTGGCCGTTCCAGGCCCGGTGCGCTGCCACGGAGAGTTAGTCGGGTCTGAGGCTACAATCCAGACTCCTCCAGAACCAAAACCGCAATATTGAAATAGGTCGTTTTTTTGAAGAATCGTGGCATTTTGATTATGGGTCTTCAGGAAATTCACAAAGGCGGTGAAGTCCAGCGCTACGGTTGCGCCATTATTGCCCTGGTCCTGGTAATCGGCCCAAGTGTGCGAACCGTTGAGCATGATGCCTGGTCCGGTAGTTCCTTTAACGACAAAATAGTTCGAGCCTGGCTGTACCGTGCTGGCCGGGACGAGCGGCCCCATCGATGTGTTGGTGCTGTTGGAAACGGTGATGGTCACCGCCGCACTCGTGCCCACGTTGGCGCTGGGATCCTGGGCCACTGCCGTCAGGGCATGGCTGCCGTTTGCGAGTTGCGTGGTGTCGAGGGAAATGGAGTAGGGCGCCGCAGTTACTCGCGCCCCGGTGTTTGTTCCGTCCACCAGGAACTGCACAAAGGAGACTGCGCTGTCCGGGTCTGTCGCGGTTGCCGGAACGGTGATCGTCCCCGAAACCGTCGCATTGTTCGCAGGTGATGTGATCGTCACGACCGGCGGGGTCGTGTCTGTTTGCACCGTGAAGTTCACGCCGTTGCTGGCTACCCCGCCAACCGTCACCACGACATTCCCTGTCGTTGCTCCACTCGGAACTGGCGCAACGATGCTCCCCGCACTCCAGCTCGTCGGTGTCGCCACGACCCCATTGAATTTCACCTTGCTGGTCCCTTGCGTTGTCCCAAAGTTTGCGCCACTAATGATGACCGACGCGCCAACCACTCCCGACGCGGGGTTTAGACCCATAATGCTTGGTGCGGCCACGGTCGCGACCGTGAAGCCCACACCATTACTTGCCACCCCGCCAACCGTCACCACGACATTCCCGGTCGTCGCTCCACTCGGAACTGGCGCTACGATGCTCGTCGCGCTCCAGCTTGTCGGTGTCGTAGCAATCCCGTTGAACGTGATCGTGCTCGTTCCCTGTGTTGCTCCAAAATTCGCGCCTGTGATCGTCACCGACGTGCCAACCACTCCCGACGTGGGGTTTAGACCCGTAAGATTCGGTACTAAAACCGTCGAGTTATGCGGTGCTAGGCCTGAACAGCCGGTATTCAGCAGCACAAAATTTAAGGTGAATAATAACAGGGCGGCGCTCGCGCCGCGCGGCAGCCAGTTTCTTCTTGAACTGTGGAACTCTATCGTCACCACGCCTCCATCATCCAGGAGAATGCGGCTGCAATGACCCCGAGGACAAGCTCTTTACACGAATCCCTCAGACCGGGCGGCTTCGCCCGAGGCTAGGTTAAAAGGTGCCAGGGGTTCACGACACTGGCCGAGCGGGCAATTTTAGGTCAGGGGAGTAACTGTACCGCAGGACAAACGAAGAAGCTACCAGGGGGGACTTCAACCTTCAGATAGCCAAAATTTAGCATGAAAAGGAGCCGTGCACTATGCGAAGTTCCCTACAGGTGCCGCGCGCCGGCTTGAATCATTTGACATGCTCGACGGCCGTGAACAAAGTGCCTTTTTCGCCGGGGCACGCGAAACCGCAAGCCCGGTTGGTACATTTCGGCACCTAATTCGGGAGCAAGCCAAACACAGTGAATTTGGACTGACCTCCTACGTAGACCTTTCCGTTTGCCACAGTCGGGACTGTAAATTTCACGGCGGGTCCCGCCGCGCCTGTCCCGCTGCTCGGACTGCTGAACAGCAAGTTCGAGACATTGGTCGCATCGTAAGCATCCAGTATGGCGGCGCCGTTCGATGGCCATGCGCCAAGATCAAGGATCCAGACGATACCGTTTGTCGTGCCGCTGGCGGAAACGACCGGCGTCGCACCGCGAAGCGGGAAGAAGTTGTTCGATCTTGCAGATTGTGGGGTCGAAATAGTGCCATTCGAAATCTGGAACTGGCTCAGAGGGAAGTTAACTCCAGTGGTATAAATGTTCCCCGTGCCGTTGACGTTCCCGTTCCAGTAAGCCGGCGAGCCGAAGATGCCGCCGTCAAGCTGGGTGGTATTGGGGGGCGGGACTGGGATCACCTCTTGCACGTCCTGATTAGTGGAGGCATTGAATTTGCCCATCTTTGTTTGACCCGGGTTTGGTTGAGAAATATCGAGCAGATACAGGATGGAAACCTTACCTGTCGCGAGCGCCAAATGCGGATGCGCGGTGGAAGCAACGGAATTCGGCAAAATGATCACACCCGCGGAGCCCAAATCGATATCATTGGCGGCGAACACGGATTGATTAAACGGAGTAAACCAGTCGAGAATGGATCCTGTGGGACTCAGCTTAAGAGTCGAGTCGCCAAAATTGCCCGTGCCGTCGTAGATGCCGTTTCCAGTTGAAAAGTAGATGTTGCCGCTCGCGTCGGCCGCAGGGCCGGCTCCACCTTGCCATACGGCACCCCTGTTACCTACCGAATTCGTAAGCCGAGTCACGAACTTCTGCGCCAAGGTTGCTGCGTCGTAGCCCATAAGCCAACCCTGATAGCTGTTGCGATCACCGTGCGAGCCGAAACCGATGTACACCGTGCCGTTATTGAGCAGCAGTGCGGGTCGCTGATGATGGATCTGCGCGTTAAAGCCCGAGGTGGAAATGAGGACCGGCCCATTAAATTTTTCTGCCCCAGTCAGGAGATCCAATGCGTGCAGGTGGTGGAAGAAACAGGGCGAAGACGTGGAGCACCCCGAGCTGACCGTGTCCTTGGTCTTGGCCTCGACATAGATGGTGTTGGTCGCTGGATCGATGACTGGTGTCGAAGTAATGCCGATTTCAGGAAACATATCGTTGGCAGCATCACCCACATCGGCTGTAGAAGGAGGGGTGACGCCGGGACTGAGGAAACTGACCATCCCTGATCCAGGCATGTTCCAAAGGTGAACGCAAGCAGGTGAATCGGCGTCAAACGCGTAGACGCTGTCGTGGGACGTGGCGACGAATACCACGTTGCGCACCTGGCCTCCTATCGTGAGATTGGCGACGTAGAGTGGAGCCGCCCACAAATAGCCATCTACTGGACACGAGAAAAGCGCTCCGAACGTGGATGAATTCACATTCGCCGTAGTCAGCGCGTATTCCTGCAGGTTCTGGCCAGTTCGCGCATTGTCGTTGTGGTATGTGAAAACTCCCGCGAGATCCGTGACAGCAGCCGTAGCAGAAGCGGTCACGGAAGCGTTCGCAACACTCACGGCTGTCACGGTGTGCTGTCCAGGCTGAGTACCAGGCGTGTAGAGCCCGGTGGTTGAGACTGTGCCGGTCGTAGCGTCGCCGCCATTGTTGCCATCCACCATCCAAGTCACGCCGCTATTCGACGGATCATTTGTGACTGTCGCGGTGAACTGCGCTGGCTGACTGGTCGTTACGGCGGCGCTCTTTGGGCTAACTGCAACGTGGATGACGCCTTGAATCACAGTAATTGCTGCGGTGCCGGTCTTCGTCGTATCCGCAATAGAGGTGCCCGTGAGTGTGACGCCCGCCGGAGTAGGCACAGTGGCCGGGGCGTTATAGGTAACCGAAGTGTTGGTTATGTTCGATAGGGTCCCACAGGTGTTCCCATTGCAACCCGCCCCGGAGAGCGACCAGGTTACACCCTGATGCTGGAAATCATTCACTAACGACGCGGTAAAGGCTTGCGTTCCATATCCTGTCGGAACGCTGGCCGTGGAAGGCGAGACGCTGACCGACAGAGGCAGCCCGGCACCACTGGCCGACCTGATTGCCGCCAGGCCAGCGCCCCAAGCGTTCGAGGCGGCGAGGGATGCGCTAACAGTGGCACTTCCTGCTGCCCTTTGCAGTTGGTCCTCTACGATCAGTTTGGTGTTCGGCTCCGCGGGAACAAACTCTTCGATGGTGTAGCCGCTTCCCGCAGTGAAAACGGCAGGATTCTGAGTCACGATTGCGCCCAACAGTAAGTCTCCGCTGGACGTGGTTGTGGCGCTAGCGCTTGGCGCTGCACTGTTTCCCTGCGCAGTTGTGGCAACCTCCAGGGAGTTGGTGGTGGCAACGCCCGAATACTCCAGGATGGCGAAACGAAACAGACCCGAGACCGTGTCGGATACGGTAACGGTGTTCGCACCGCCCTTGATGTTTTCAGCGTAAAAAATGGCAAAAGTGATGTTGGTTACACCCATGCCGAGTTGAAGTGCTGACTTATAGGTGTTTCCGTTGGAATCGCTGACCGTAAATACTTGCGCATTCGAATTCCCTGCGCGGACGCACACGGCAATCCAATTGCCGGAAGTATTAGGGTTAACGAACGCAAGCGAGGAAGAGGTTGTCGAGCCGGCATCCCTGCTTGTGTGCTGCACGAGGGCGATGTTCCCGGTGGAAGAGGTCACCGTGAAGTTCACGCCGTTACTTGCCACACCACCAATGTTTACGACTACGTTGCCCGGCGTGGCACCGGTCGGCACTGTAACGCCGATGCTGGTGTCAGTCCATGTCGAGAACGTAGTAGCGAGCGTCCCGTTGAAGGTGACCGTGCTGGCACCCTGACTCATTCCGAAGTTTGCTCCGGCAATCGTCACCGGTGTTCCCACCGGTCCCGTCGTGGGGTTCAAGCTGGTGATGCTCGGCGGCGGGGTGACGGTGAAAGGCACACCATTGCTTACGACTCCACCCACGGTCACGATCACGTTCCCAGAGGTGGCTCCGAGCGGCACAGGTATGGTGATGCTGGTGTCGGACCAATTGCTGGACCTGCCCTGCGTGCCATTGAATGTAACAAAGCTTGAGATAGGTCCGACCGTTGGCCCGAAGTTCGTCCCCGTAATCGTCACGCTTGAGCCTACGGGTCCCGAAGTTGGATTAATGCTGGTGATATTGGGAGGTGGAGTAACCTTGAAGGGCACGCCGTTACTGGCCACGCTGCCAACGGTGACGATGACGTTTCCTGTTGTTGCGCCGTTCGGTATGGTCACGTCGATGCTACTATCGGACCAGCTTGAGGCTGCTGATGAAGGCGTACCATTGAAAGTGACAGTGCTGGTGGAACCTTGAGTTGCTCCGAAATTCGATCCGCTGATCGTTATCTTCGCACCTACGGGACCCTGTGTCAGGCTCAGCGTCGAAATGCTCGGTGGGGGACCAGCGAGGTTGGTCAGAGAGAAGTTTGCCGAGGTCGCTCCCGAGGCACTCGCCGTAACGTTGTACGGACCGCCAACGGTCGCGTTGGCAGTGAACGTCGCCGACGTCGCCACGCCACTGGAATTTGTCGTGGCCGTATTCACGCCACCTGCGAATGTTCCGCTTGCGCCGCTGACTGGAGCAGTGAAGGTCACCACTACTCCACTCACAGGGTTGTTCCCGGCGTCCGTCACCGTCGCTACTAGGGGCGCGCCAAACGCACTGTTGATCGCTGCACTTTGCCCCGATCCGCTCGTCGCCGCGACCTTTGCCGCGGGCCCCGCCGTGTTCGTCAGCGAAAAGGTCGCCGAGGTTGCACCGGGAACCGATGCCGTTACGGTATAGGAGCCCGCCGTGCCGTTGGCCGTGAATATATTCGCCGTGGCGATACCCGAGGCGTTGGTCGTCGCCGTGTTCACTCCACCAGCAAAGGTGCCACTAGCTCCGCTCGACGGAGCGGTGAAGGTCACCGTCACGCCACTCACCGGGCTGTTGAAGGGATCCTTTACAGTCGCTTGCAGTTGCGTGGCAAACGCCGTATTGATAGTCGCGCCCTGCGGTGTTCCGGCACTGGCCGCGATGCTCGACGGCGTGCCTGCAACACCAACCGCGGCCTTGAACGCTGCCAACCCCGCGCCCCAGCTGTCTGATGTCGCGAGTGTTGCGCTCGCCGACGCTATTCCGGCTGTCCCTTGTATCTGATCCGCGGCGACAAGCTTGGTGTTCGGCTCTGCTGGAACGAACTCTTCGACGGTATAGCCGCTTGCCACTGTGAAAACGGCAGGGTTCTGCGTCACAATTGTTCCCAGTAGCAAATCTCCACTCGCGGTGGGAGTCAAATTTCCGCTATTCGGGGATGTGCCGGTTCCTTGCCCCATGACTGTCACGTCCAGCGAGTTGGATGTCGCAACTCCGGAATACTCCAGGATGGCGAAACGAAACGGACCCGAAACAGTGTCAGATACGGTAATGGTGTTCGCACCGCCCTTGATGTTCTCAGCGTAAAAGATGGCAACGGTGATCTGGGTTGCTGTTAGGCCCAGTTGGAACGCCCGGCGATACGTGTTCCCGTTGGAATCTGTGACCGTGAATACCTGCGCGCTGGAATTGCCCGCGCGAACACAAACCGCGATCCAATTTCCTGCAGCGTTGGGGTTGACGAACGCAAGCGATGAAGTGGTCGCTGAACCAGCATCTCTGCTGGTGTGCTGCACCAATGCGATTGAGCTCCCTGGCGGCAGGTTCGAGAGGGAGAAGTTTGTGGGAGTAGCAACACCTGCTACGGATGCCGTCACGTTATACGGGCCACCCGCCGTGCTGTTCGCCGTGAAGATTGCTGCTATGGCCACACCTTGCGCGTTGGTCGTTGCCGTGTTCGCTCCGCCGGCAAACGTGCCGCTCGCTCCGCTGGTTGGAGCCGTAAAGGTCACCGTCACGCCATTCACCGGGTTATTCGACGCGTCCCTCACGGTCGCTTGCAGTTGTGTCGCAAACTGAGTGTTGATGGTCGCGCTCTGCGGCGTTCCGGCACTAGCGGTGATACTCGCCGGCGCGTTAGCCAGGTTAGTCAGCGAGAAATTGGCCGGGGTGGAAACGCCCGCCACAGAAGCAGTTACGTTATAGGGGCCACCCGCTGTGCCGTTCGCCGTGAAGATTGCTGCTATGGCCACACCTTGCGCGTTGGTCGTTGCCGTGTTCGCTCCGCCGGCAAACGTGCCGCTCGCTCCGCTGGTTGGAGCCGTAAAGGTCACCGTCACGCCATTTACCAGGTTATTCGACGCATCCCTCACGGTCGCTTGCAGTTGTGTCGCAAACTGAGTGTTGATGGTCGCGCTCTGCGGCGTTCCGGCAGTGGCCGAGATGCTGGCCGGGGCGCCAGGCAGATTCGTCAGGGAGAAGTTCGCCGGGGTGGAAACACCGGCTACCGATGCCGTCACGTTATAAGGGCCACCCGCTATGCTATTGGCGGTGAAAACAGCCGCTGTCGCCACACCCTGCGCGTTTGTAGTTGCCGTGTTTACCCCGCCCGCAAACGTGCCGCTGGCTCCGCTCGCAGGATCCGCAAAGGTGACTGTCACTCCGCTCAACGGGCTGTTGAAGAAATCCTTCACTGTCGCTTGCAGCTGTGTCACAAAGCTTGTGTTAATGGTTGAACTCTGGTTTGTACCGCCTGTGGCTGTGATACTCCAAGGAGTACCCGCGGTGCCACCCGCGGCGTTGAATGCCGCCAACCCCGCGCCCCAGTTGTCTGATGCGGCGAGCGATGCGCCAACTGAAGCAACTCCCGCAGTTGCTTGAATCTGATCCTCG
>WNEZ01005289.1_pt1 | contig 13363 bp, 10 predicted proteins | sample 5400521 | NCBI WGS metagenome assembly WNEZ01 (sample SAMN13153339, study PRJNA577476) | soil metagenome | isolation source: 120 cm saprolite under Douglas fir tree site 2 hole 1 replicate 1 | place: USA:California | collected 2015-04-18 | reverse complement strand
TCTGCTTGATCCGAAGCGGCCGGTGCAACGAGATGGAATGAGACGCCGCGCTCTGCTCCCGATCGGGCGCTACCACCCAGACTTCTCCGAGCTGCGCCATCGCCTCCGCGAGGGCAACCAGACCCTCGGCCTGGTATCCGTCGTCGTTGGAGACGAGGATGCGGGGCGGGTCGGAGCTCGGAGGAGAGGGCACTAAAGGGAGCTCCCTGTTAGATGTAGCGCGCCCTTGCCGGCATAGCGCGCGCCGCCGGCAAGCTGCTCCTCGATTCGCAGCAGCTGATTGTATTTCGCGACCCGGTCGCTTCGGGAAGCGGATCCCGTCTTGATCAATCCGCAGTCCAGCGCGACCGCGAGATCGGCGATCGTGGTGTCCTCGGTCTCGCCCGAGCGATGGCTCATCACCGCGGTATACCCGGCGTTCCGGGCCATCCGGACCGCCCCGAACGTTTCGCTCAGGCTGCCAATCTGGTTCACCTTGACGAGAATGGAGTTCGCCACGCCGTGGCGGATGCCCTGGGCGAGCCGCTCGACGTTGGTGACGAACAGATCATCGCCGACGAGTTGCACCTTTTGTCCCAGGGTCTCGGTCAGCCGCTTCCACCCCTTCCAATCGTCTTGCGCCATCCCGTCCTCGATGGAGACGATCGGATACTTCGCGATCAGCCCGGCGTAGTAGGAGACCAGGCTCGCCGCGTCGAGCTCCTTGCCTTCGCCTTTGAGTCGATAGACCCCGGATTTCTCGTCGAAGAGCTCGCTCGCCGCGACGTCGAGCGCGAGCGCAATCTGCTCCCGAGGGCGATAACCCGCGGTGGAGATGGCCTCCATGATCAAAAGAAGGGCCTCCTCGTTGGCCGCGAGGTCGGGCGCGTAGCCACCCTCGTCGCCCACCCCGGTCGCAAGCTTGCGCTCCTTGAGGATCTTCTTCAGCGCGTGAAAGACCTCCGCGCCCCAGCGCAGGGCTTCGCGAAAACTCGTCGCGCCCCAGGGGACGATCATGAATTCCTGGATGTCGACCCGGGTGTCCGCGTGCGCGCCGCCGTTCAAGATGTTCATCATCGGCACCGGCAAGGTCGCGGCCTGCACTCCGCCGATATAGCGATAGAGAGGAACCCCGAGCGCCCCCGAGGCCGCCCGCGCGGTGGCCATCGACACCCCGAGGATGGCGTTCGCCCCGAGCTTGCTTTTCGAAGGAGTACCGTCCAGCTCGATCATCCTCTGATCGACGGCCAACTGCTCGGTGGCGTCCATGCCGATGACCGCAGGCCCGATCACGTCGGTCACGTGCTCGACCGCCTTGAGGACGCCTTTGCCGCCGTAGCGGGTCTTGTCCCCGTCGCGAAGCTCGAGCGCCTCATGCACCCCGGTCGAGGCGCCCGATGGAACCGCGGCGCGACCCAGGGCCCCGCCGGAAAGAAGCACGTCTGCCTCGAGGGTGGGATTCCCGCGCGAATCGAGGATTTCGCGGGCGGTCACCTGCACGATTTCCGTCATCTTTTGGGTTGTATCGACCGCGACAGGGTGCCGCAAGCTTCCGGCCGCCGACCGGTGCTAGGATTGATGTGTGAAGTTGGCGCTGGTCCTCTCCGATCTCCACATCGGCAGCGGTCATCGAAAAGGGGTCGTCAATCCCTACGACGACTTTCGAGAGGACTCCCGATTCGAACAGCTTCTGGCGAAATACACCTCGGGCAAGTACGCCGAGGGCGAAGTCCATCTCGTTCTCAACGGGGACATTTTCGACCTGCTGAAAGTCTCGGTGAACGGAAAATTTTCCGAGGCGATCACCGAACGCCTGGCGCTGCTCAAGGTCGAGCAATGTCTCAAGGGCCATCCCCGCGTGGTCAAAGCCTTGAGCGGACTGCTCGCGAATCCGAACAACCGGATCACCTACCAGCCGGGCAACCACGACATGGAGTTCTTCTTCCCCGGCGTCCAACGGCTGTTCTGCCGGGCCTTGACCGGGGAGGATACGCATCCCCGCGTCCAGTTCATCTCGGAGCAACCCTTCTTCGAGCTCGAGGGAGGCGTCCAGATCCATCACGGGCATCAGTTTGAAGCCATCCACGCGATGGATTTCAAGAAGCTGTTCATCACCCAGGGAGTGTCCGAGCCGATCTTGAACCTCCCCTGGGGAAGCCTGTTCATCCTTCAAGTCGTCAACAGCTTGATGGTCGAGCGGCCCTATCTCGACAAGGTGATGCCTTTCTGGCCGCTGTTCGCCGGAGGCCTGGTCTTCGACACCCGGTTCACCTTGAAGATGATCGGCGCCAGCTCCTACTACTACCTGCGGGCTCGATTGAATCCGATGTGGTGGCACAAAAGGCCGTTCCACAAGATCTCCAAATTCCTCCGCACCGAGTTCAAGCTCTTCGAGCACCTCGACCAGTTTGCGCAGCGCATCCTCAAAACTCCCGGCGTGCGGGCGGTCTTCATGGGGCACACGCATTGCGAGATGGTGAGGACCTATCCGCGGGACAAGATCTACGTGAACACCGGCACCTGGATGCCGATGATCAATCTGCGGCTCGCCAATCTGGGCCAGAACGTCGCGCTGCACTACGGCCTGGTGCGCTACGGGCCGTCTGGAGAACCGAGGGTTTCACTGATGCGCTGGCGCGGGCGACACTCAGAAACCGAAGAGGTCATCTTCTAAGCGGGGAGGTCCGGCGGGCCCCCGATTTTTCCCGCGAGGGGCCGCGTCCTCTTGCTATGGTTCTTCAAATCGGTCCTACGCAGTCGAGGAGAAATACATGGGCATGTTCGATGGCAAGGTAGCAATCATCACCGGAGCCGGCGCCGGCATCGGCCGCTCGCACGCACTCGCATTCGCGAAGGAGGGCGCCAAGGTCGTGGTCAATGACCTGGGCAGCGATCGGAGCGGCGGAGGGCGTGGCTCGGAAGCAGCGGATCGAGTGGTGCTCGAGATCAAGACCGCCGGCGGGGAGGCCGTCGCCAATTACGAGACGGTGGCCACGCGCGAGGGCGCGGAGAATCTCCTCTGGACGGCCCTTTCCAAGTACGGCCGCGCCGACATCCTGGTGAACAACGCCGGCGTGCTCCGGGACCGGTCCTTCTTGAACATGACCGATGCCGACTGGGAGCTGGTGCTGAACGTCCACCTCAAAGGGACCTTCTACTGCTCCCAAGTGGTGGGACGTCACCTCAAAGTTCAGGGAAAGGGAGGACGGATCATCAACACCACTTCCCTCTCCGGGCTTTTGGGCAACTTTGGCCAGGCCAACTATTCAGCGGCCAAAGCCGGGATCTACGGGCTGACCCGGACGCTTTCGATCGAGTTTGCCAAGGCGAACATCACGGTCAACGCCATCGCGCCGATGGCGCTGACGCGGATGACCGAAGACCTCGCGATGTTCAAGAACGTCTCCTCGGAGCAGATCGGACCGCAGCTCGTCAGTCCCGCAGTGTTGTTCCTCGCGTCCGATCTCGCCGCCGACATCACCGGTCAGGTGATCGGAGTCCACGGTCCGAAGCTGTTCGTCTATCGAATGGAGCAGACGCAGGGAGTGGAAAAAGACCCGAAGAAAGGGCTGTGGTCGCCGCAAGAGATTCGGGAGGCATGGGGAAAAATCTCGGGTTGAAAAACTGCTCCGCAGCCCACCTGCTTCGTCGCAGTCCCCCTGGCGTGCTCACGTACTGCCTCGTCCGCTCCGCGCGCCAGGCCCCACCGCGCCTCGCATCTGGGCTTGCTCGCGACGTTTTTCAACACCTGTTAGGGGTTCGGCGCGTCCGGGATGACCGTGAGATCGATGACGATCACACCGCGCTGCGGCCCGTCGTCATCGGTTTCGCTGCGCCGGCGGGGACTTTCCTGCTCCTCATCCGTCGGGTTTGGAACGTGCGGCTGCGGGCGACTGCGATCCTCGCGCTTTTCTTCCCTGCGCTTGATCTCTTCGATGATGAAGGCGTCGAGCATTGCCGCGATCTCCGTTCCCACCTGCTACTTCTCTATATCCTCACTCGTCGCCCTGTTCCTCAAAAAGATATGCCACGACAAATCGCTTCACCACGAACAACCTATGCACCCGCCGCCTTCCCGAAAAGAAGGCTGGCTGCTCCCTGGGCGCCCACCGAAGTCGCTTCCGGCCTCGGCCTCAAGTCCACCGTACAATTCTAGGCGGAAAACCGGCACCAAGCCATTGCGAGGACGCTCCTTAAACGTCTTGACACCGGACAAATCGCGACCCCACATCGTTAGATGCGAGAACGATTTTCAGGCCGCCGATTCTGACCGTTTCTTGAAAGCTTCCAGCATCTTGGGGAGTGAGCTGTCGACAAGCGCATTCACGATTGACTTGGGTACCAGCGGACCCAGCTTCATCTGGATGTTGTAGGTCGCGCGCGTCTTGCCCTCGCCCACTGTCTCCAGCATCCACTGGCCGCGGTTGTCGCGCATCAACTCCCCCTCAACGAAAGTCCAGGAAATCCGATTGGGCGGTTCTTCGCGGAGGCGGAGCGTGTAGCGGATTCGCTTCAAGACCTCGACTTCGTAGTGAACGTCCACATCGGTCCCCTGGCGCTTCGAGGTGCGAATGCTCTTCACCTCGGGAAGAAACTCGGGATACTTCGCGTAGTCGGCAATGACGGAAAACACCCTCTCCATCGGGGCGTTGATCACGATCGATCGGGTGGCACCAGGCATCGCCGTCTACCTAAGGACCGGTCCCAGCGCCGGAATGAAAGCAGCCCATCCTCTTGCTCCGGGATGTCTCAGCCCGCATAGCTCGGCTTCTTGTCGAACCGATGCGTCGCCTGGATGTAGCGGACCGTAGCGGTCCTCGATCGCATCACCACGGAGAAGGTTTCAGCGCCCCCGGCAAAGAAGCGTACGCCCTTGAGAAAATCACCTGAGGTCACCCCGGTGGCGGCGAACATCACCTCGCCTTTGGCCAGCTCCTCCGCGGTGTAGATCTTGTCCAGATCCTGGATGCCCATTTTCTTTGCCCGCTCCGCCTCTTCAGCGCTGCGCGGGCGCAATCTTCCCTGCATGTCGCCGCCGCGCGACTTGATTGCCGCGGCGGCAATCACCCCTTCCGGCGCCCCGCCAATCCCCATCAGGACATCGACCCCGGTCTCCTCAAAGCAGGTGGCGATTCCCCCCGCGACATCTCCGTCTTCGATCAAGCGAATGCGAGCGCCCGCCGCCCGGACTTCCTTGATCAGCGCCTCGTGTCGCGGTCGATCGAGGATGATCACCGTCAGATCGCCCACTGTACGGCGGGTGGCCTCGGCGATCCGACGAAGGTTTTCGGTCGGGCTCTTCCGCAGATCGATCGAGCCCCGGGCGGCTGGACCGACGGCGAGCTTGTCCATGTAGGTATCCGGCGCATTGAGAAGATTCCCGCTGTTGGCGATCGCCACCACGGAAATCGCACCCGGCCGACCATAGGCGCAGAGATTGGTCCCCTCGAGGGGGTCGAGGGCGATGTCAACCTTTGGCGCACCGTCCCCTCGCTTTCCGACCCGCTCTCCGATGAAGAGCATCGGCGCTTCGTCCCGCTCACCCTCGCCGATCACCACCGTCCCGTCGATGTTCAGCGAGTCGAAAGCGCGCCTCATCGCATCGACCGCGGCCTGATCAGACTCGTTCTTGGTTCCCCGACCCATCAGCCGCGCGGCGGCAATCGCCGCTACTTCCGTGACGCGGACGACCTCCAGCGCGAGGTTGCGGTCCATCGCGTTGTCGCCAAAACTCGAATCGGATTTCTGTGACATTTTCAATCTCCCCGAGCTTGAGGTTGGAGCAAGCTCGCGAACTGCGGTGGAATCCGTACCGGTTTGCCGTCCGGGCCGACGCAAGCGTGGACGGTCTTGCCGGTACAAAGTATCCTTTCATCACCTTGGCGTCGAAGCTCGTATGCAAAAGTCATCGAGACTCGCCGCAATTCACTGACTTGAGTACTGATCACGAGGAGGTCGTCGTAGCGGGCCGAGCTTCGATAGCTGCAGCTGGCCTCGACCACGGGAAGAAACCGGCCGTCGCGCTCGAAGTCGCGATAGCTCGATCCTTGGGCACGCAAGTATTCGCTTCGACCGAATTCGAAATAGCGGAAGTAATTGGCGTAGTACACGACCCCCATCTGATCGGTATCGCCATAGATGACCCTCACACGCGCCTCGACGACCATGGACCGCAGGGACGCTAACAACGCGCGAATCGAGCGTAAAGCACGTCTTTCCTGGAGGCAGGCGGTTGCAGAGCGCCGGGCGCCGCCAGGTCTTCGCGGCCTGGGAATCCTTTGCACCGCTCTCATTCTCCTGGGCTCGGTCCAGGCATCGGCGAAGCCCCCGCGGCTCACTGTTTTAATCGTGGTGGATGCCCTCGGCAGCGATCTCCTTCTGCGGTCCAAACCGAAGCTCAAAGGTGGTCTGGCGCGGCTGATCGCCGAGGGCGCCTACTATCCGACAGCCCGTTACGACTATGCGAGGACGGACACCGCTTCCGGCCACTCGACCGTGGCAACCGGGGCCAACCCGTGGCGGCACGGCATCGTCGGGAACCAGGTGGTCGATCGCTCCACCGGGAAATTGATTCCCATCTTCGCCGATACGGACCATCCGGTGTTGGAAGCACCCCCTTCCGGCGTGGACGTCTCACCGCGAAATCTGATCGCGGAAACGATCTCCGATCGGCTCAGGCTCGCCACCCAGGGACGGGGCAAGTCGGTCGCGATCTCGGCCAAGGCGCGCGCGGCAATCCCACTGGCTGGGCGACTGGGCCAAGCGTGGTGGTTCAACGACACCGTCGGCAAATTCGTCACCGGCACGTTCTACGCCAAGGAGTTTCCGGAGTGGGTGAAGGCCTTCAACAACAGGCAGTTGCCGCAGAGCTACTTCAACAAGCAGTGGACCCTCTCCCTGCCCCAAAGCGAATACCTGGGCGATGACGACCGGCCGTACGAATCAGACTGGAATGCGCTGGGGAGAACGTTCCCGCACCCGCTCAATGCCGGACTCTCCAGCCCAGGTGAGCAGTCGTACAGCGTTCTTAAATCATCGCCGTACATGTCCGAGATCCTGGTCGAGTTGGGAAAGGCGGCGATTCTGGGCGAGGCGCTCGGAAAGGATGAGAGCCCCGATCTCCTCTCGGTGAGCTTCAGTCCGACCGACTTCATCTTCCACAACTTTGGTCCGTATTCGTGGGAAATGCAGGACGCGATGATCAAGCTCGACAAGAGCGTCGGAGAGCTGATCGCCGCGGCGGAAAAGGCCGCCGGAGGGAAGAACAATCTCCTCGTCGTCCTGACCGCCGATCATGGCGGCGCCGCAGTTCCGGAGGAATGGGCGGCGGCCGGGATGCCCGGCGTTCGCCTCAGCGCGGCCCATCTTCAAGACGGTCTTTCGAAACAGCTGCAGGCCCGCTTCGGAGCCGATCTCGTCGCGGGGGTGCAGCTGCTCGAGGTCTACCTGAAGGACAAAACGATCATCGAGAAGGGGCTTGATGGCGCAGTGGTGCGGCGCGCGGCGGCCACCTGGATGGCGAATCAGCCCGAGGTGCTCGCTGCCGTCGCCAGGGACGACCTGTTTCGAGACTCCGAGCCTTCCGCCGGGTTGGAGGCGCTGCGGCGCAGCTACTTCAAAGAGCGCAGCGGAGATGTCCTGTTCCTCTTGCGCCCCTTCGTCAGCTTGTCGGACGCGAAGGACGGCGCCGACCACGGTTCTCCGTACGCCTACGACAGCGAAGTACCGGTGATCTTCTTCGGCAAGGGAGTCCGTCGCGGCATCTTTCGCCAGCGGATGAGTCCGATCGACGTCGCTCCCTCGATCGCGTCGATACTGGAAATCGGCAATCCGGCGATGGTCGAAGGAACCGCGCGCGCGGAGGCCTTCTCGACAGGCAACTGACGTCTCATCGCCGGGGAGTCTGCCGGGCGGCAACGGCCCGGTATTCAGATTGAGGAAGGCCTGCGCAGCCGGAGTTTCCGCCAGAGCTCATCCAGCCGGTGCGGCTTGGTTGCGTGGGCCCGACATCGAAGGCGCGGATCTGGGGGGCCGGTGAATCCACCGCGACGACCCATCGATTCTCCAGCAGCGCCGCGGCGTCCGCATAGTGGCCGGTAGGAAGCGGCGCCGACCGGATTTCCGTCCCGTCCCGCGAAAACTCGCGGAGCAGAGCGTTCGATCCGGTGTTCTGCGCAAACAGAATGGTCCGCTCCGAAGTAAGAACGGGCTGGGTGATCGAGACCTGCTCTTCCCCGGTGAGGACCACGCTGAAAGACAATTGTCCGGTTGAAAGATCGATCCCATAGAGGGCCAGCGAGCACCCCGGATGCGGGCACGAATGTCTGGGCCTGGCAACGATGAAGGCCGAGTCGTGGTCGATCAGGGTATAGGCATTTCGCTCACCGCCCCAGGCATCTTTGACGGGTATCCGAAAGGCTTGCGCCCCTGTCGCGCTTTGCCATACCTCGCGGTTCGCATCGAACAGAAAACCTCTGTAGGTCGCAACCGGCAGAGATGACCAGGACGCCTCGCGACGCCAGTTCTCGCGTCCGACGGTGCTCAGCGACATCAGATAAGGTCGGTGGCCCCGGTCATTGGTCAACAGCTCCGCCCTAAAAAACAGATTGCCCCGTTCGTCGGCAACCAACTCTGAGGGGGCCCGGTCGAACTGCCTGCTCCACCGCAAGACTCCGGTGATTGCGGACAGCGAAGCAATCCAATGACCGCGCGATCCAGAGGCGCAAGGATCGCCGTTGACCTCGAGGAACAAGTCTCCATGGCCTCCGGAGGCGATCGACTGGACCTTGATCGAACGCGCATCGGGAGATCGAGGGCCGAGGCACAAGTCGCGCAGATCGCGGCTCCAGGCCTCGCTGCCGTCGGACGCTCGGAAGGCACGGACAGTCCCCTGCTCAATTCCCTCGACGACGAGGTCTCCGGCGACCACCAGGTGGCCCCTTTGGAAGCGCGCGGAGGGCTGCAGCCCATGAAGAGCGGCGCGAAATCGAATCCGACCGTCGGGCGAGGCGGAAACGACGTCGCAGACCCACTGCGCGGTGCACTCGGCCCAGTACAAATTTCCGTCGGAATCCGCGACACCTCGAAAGGAAGCTGTCCATCCTTCCGGCGGTGCGTAGCTCCATTCTTCACGCACGGCGTCCTGCGCGGGGTCCGAAAAGCGGCCTGCTCCCTCCCCGGGCTTCGAGAAAGACGCTAACAAATCCGGTGGCTTGGCAGCCGCTCTCGAGCCTTCAGGGGATCCGCCGCTCACGGCAGCGGCCGCGGATAGAACACAGCTGAGAACGAGTCCAATCGGCATCGGAGCGCCCGCTGTGCAATCTGCGCACCGGGGCCGATGGTCAACACTTCGTTCAGTGTCAAACGCCTGGACTGCGCCCAGGCGAACCGCGCCGCCGCTTGCCCGGGATGAGCTCAAGCGAGAGGTCCATCGCGGGGGCGGAGTGGGTGATCGCCCCCATCGAGACGTAATCGACGCCGAGCCGGGCGATCTTCGGGAGGCGCTCGAGGGTGATTCCGCCGGACACCTCGAGCTCCACCCGGCCTCCCGCCACTTCGACAGCTTTACGGATTTCAGGGTCGGACATGTTGTCCAACATGCAGATCTCGGCGCCCGAAGCGATCGCCTCCTCGAGCTCTTTCAAGTTTGTGACCTCCACCTCGATCTTGACCAGGCGCGGCGCATTGCCGCGAGCGCGGCGGATCGCTTCCGCGACTGAGCCGACCGCGGCGATGTGATTGTCCTTGATCAGAATCCCATCGAAGAGACCGAAGCGGTGATTGTGGCCCCCGCCGGCGCGGACCGCCGCCTTGGCGATCTGCCTCATTCCCGGCGGCGTCTTGCGCGTATCCAAAAGCTTGAGGCCGGACGGCCCGATCGCCTCGACGGCTTTCCGGGTGGCGGTCGCGATTCCGCAAGCGCGCTGCACCAGATTGAGCGCCACCCGCTCCGCCCGGAGCATGGAGGCAAAGCGACCAGACAGCGTGGCGACCCGAAAGGGGCGTTTCAGCGCCTTGCCATCCGAAAGGTGAAAGGCGACCTCGACCTCTGGATCCACTCTGTGAAAGACGCGGGCGAAGGCCTCCAGGCCGGCGACCACCATCGGTTCTTTGGCCCAAAGCTCTCCGCGACCCGATTTGCCTCCGAGCAGCAACGCCTGGGTGGTGATGTCGCCGGGAGCGGCGAGGTCTTCTTCAAGGGCGAGATCGATGAGCCGATCGAGGGAATCCATGGGATGTGGTGTTCCTGCCCGGCCGGACTTGCTCGAGACGGCCGAGGCACGTCACCTTATCCGATTCAGGTTTTCCTGCAGCTTCGTTCGCCGAGTGCCCAGCTCATCGGCCCTGGCGCGTTCCCGGTCGACGACATCCGGCGGGGCTTTGGCGGCAAAATTTGGATTCTCAAACTTCCGGCGGACCGCTTCGATGTCCGCGTCGACCCGTTCGATTTCCTTGGCAAGCCGCAGGCGCTCTTCGTCCAGATCGATGAGCCCGGCCAGCGGAACGAATATTTCCATCCCGGTTTTTTCGCCGACGAAGGTAGCCGCCTGGGTCGGTTTCGTTCCCGGCGCGGAGATCTCCAGGGAGGAGAGTCCCGCCAGCGGCATCACGTAGTCGCGCCAACGGTCGATCGTTTGCCGAACCGCAGGGTCCGCCGATTGAATGAGCGCCTGGATCTTCATCGAAGGCGCGACGTTGCTCTCGCCGCGGATGGTCCGGATCCCTTCGATCGCTTCGATCAAGGGAGCCATTTCCGATTCCGCTTCCGGGTCGTCGAGGCGGGGATGAGGCGACGGATATCGAGCGATCATGATCGAATCGACGCCGCGGACGAGCGGCAGCTTCTGCCAGACCTCTTCGGTGATGAAAGGCATGAAGGGGTGCAGCAGGCGCAGAATCTGATCGAGCGAGTGGACGAGAACGGCCTGGGTCCGCCGGCGGGCGGGCTTGTCCTCGCCATAGAGGGTGCTTTTGGAAAGCTCGAGGTACCAATCACAGAACTCGTGCCAGAGGAATTGGTAGATCGTCGACGCAGCTTCGGCGAATTCGAACCTCGTCAGCGCTTCCGTGGTCACCCGGATCGCTCGATTCAAGCGGGAGAGGATCCATCGATCGGCGAGCGCAAAGCCGGCATCGGTGGCGAGCTCGGCGGCTGGCTCGAAATCGCTTCATCAGAGCGAAGCGCGCCGCGTTCCAAAGCTTGTTGGCGAACCCCTTGTAACCCTCGACGCGCTCGAGCGACAACTTGATGTCGCGACCCTGCTGCATCATCGAAGCGAGGGTGAATCGAAGCGCGTCCGCCCCGAACGCGGGCATGCCTTGCGGGAATTTGTTCCGCAGGCTGGGGGAGAGATCCGCCGCGCTGGCACCGCGGATGACGTGAAGGGGATCGATCACGTTCCCCTTCGTCTTGGACATCTTCTCCCCCTTCTCGTCGCGAACCATGGCGTGGAGGTAGACGACGCGAAAGGGGACGTCCCCCATGAAGTGCATCCCGAGCATCATCATCCGCGCCACCCAGAAAAAGAGGATGTCGTGGCCGGTTTCCAACACCGAGTTCGGATAGAACTTCTTCAACTCCGCGGTGTCATTCGGCCACCCGAGGGTGGAGAACGGCCACAGCCCGGAGGAAAACCAGGTGTCGAGCACGTCTTGATCCTGCTCGAATTCCGTCCCGCCGCACCTTGGGCATCGGGCCGGGCGCTCGCGAGAAACGATCGGCTCCGCGCTCGATCCACAAGATTCGCAGTAGTAGGCGGGAATCTGGTGACCCCACCAGAGCTGACGGCTGATGCACCAGTCGTGGATGTTTCGCATCCATTGGAAATAGGTGGCCACCCAGGTCTCGGGCAGGATCTTTGTCCGGCTCTGCTCGACCGCTTCGATCGCGGGCTTGGCGAGCGGGTCGATCTTCACGAACCACTGAAGCGAGAGCCTGGGCTCGACCACCGTCCCCGACCTCTGGCAAATGCCGACGGCAAGCCGGTGCTTGGTTTCCTTCTCCAAGAGACCCTGGGCGGCGAGGTCAGCCAACACCCGCTTACGCGCCTCGAAGCGATCGAGCCCGGCGTAAGGAGCTGCGTTTTGGTTTGTCCGCGCCGACTCGTCGAAGATGTCGATCATCGGCAAGTTGTGCCGCAAGCCGGTCTGGTAGTCGTTGAAGTCGTGGGCGGGCGTCACCTTGACCACCCCGGTTCCAAATTCGGGGTTGACCAGCTCGGCATCCGCGATCACCGGAACCTCGCGCCCCACCAGCGGCAACAACACGGTCTTGCCGACCAATCCGGCGTAGCGCGGGTCGTCCGGATGGACGGCGACCGCGGTGTCACCGAGCATGGTCTCCGGCCGGGTGGTCGCCACCACGAGAAAGCGGTCCGAGTTTTTTAGCGGGTAGCGAATCTCCCACAGGGACCCTTCCCGCTCCTCGTGCTCCACCTCGAGATCCGAAAGCGCGGTGTGGCAAGCGGGGCACCAGTTGATCAGCCGTTTGGCGCGGTAGATCAGCCCTTCCTCGTGGAGTCGGACGAAAGCTTCTCGAACCGCGACCGAGGAAGCCTGATCCATGGTGAAGCGCTCGCGGCTCCAGTCGAGCGAGGCGCCCAGGATCTGGTGCTGCTGCCCGATCCGCTGGCCGTACTTTTCTTTCCACTGCCAGACGCGCTTGAGGAATTCCTCGCGGCCGAGGTCATGGCGGGATTTCTTCTCCGTCTTCTTGATCTCGCGCTCGACCATCATCTGGGTGGCAATGCCCGCATGGTCGATGCCCGGAACCCAGAGGCAGTTGAAGCCGCTCATCCGCTTCCATCGGATGAGGACGTCCTGCAGCGTTGCCGGGACGGCATGGCCCAGGTGGAGCGACCCCGTCACGTTGGGCGGGGGCAGGACGATGCAATAGGGCGGCTTGTCGGAAGCGGCGTCGGCCCGGAAGTATCCCCGCTCCATCCAGATGGAATACCAGCGGCCCTCGACCTCAGCCGGGTCGTAGGCCTTTGGAAGCTCGGTGTTCAGCATGTCTGTTAAGAATAACCGCTTGCGAGCGCTTGCAGGGTGCTGAAAAACCGCTGCGCGACGTTTTGCAACACCCGGTTAGGAGCGGGCCTCGCGATTTTTCAGCAGTTGATCCAGGTGTTCCCGGATGATGTTCTCCGCAAGCTGCGGGACGACCTCCCAGACAATTCTCTCGATCACCTCGCGCGAAGCTTTGGACAGAGCTTCGCGAAGCAGGGCCTCTCCCCCGTCAGGTCGGGCGGCCTGGGGAGCCCGCGCGGTGGGAGGCAAATCGCGGCGCTGCTCGTGGGTCGCGGACGGCGGGCTGTATGGCGGTTGCCCTGCCATCCGTGGACCGGGGAATGCGGCAGCCGGCGCAGCCTGAGCCCCGGGGTAA
>WNEZ01003597.1_pt1 | contig 13364 bp, 11 predicted proteins | sample 5400521 | NCBI WGS metagenome assembly WNEZ01 (sample SAMN13153339, study PRJNA577476) | soil metagenome | isolation source: 120 cm saprolite under Douglas fir tree site 2 hole 1 replicate 1 | place: USA:California | collected 2015-04-18 | reverse complement strand
GCCGCGAATTCTTTGGCCCGCTGGATTGCGCCTTCCATGCCCTCGGCGTCGGGAGTGCGAATCACCTCTGCGCCAAGGGCCCGCATGAGCATGACTTTTTCCTCTGAAAAACGCTCTGGGACGAATAGTGCAACTTTGTAACCGCGATTCACTCCGATGAGCGCCAAGCCAATTCCGGTGTTCCCCGCCGTCGCCTCTACGATGGTGCCCAGGGGGCGCAGTTTCCCCTCCTCCTCAGCTCGTTGAATGATGCCGACTGCCGCGCGATCCTTCACGCTGCCGCCCGGATTCAGGTACTCCAGCTTGGCATACACGTCAGCCGATCCGGGGGGAACAAGTTTCCTGAAATGGAGAATGGGTGTTTGGCCGACTAATTGCGTGATGTCGTCAGCTACGCGGAGGCGCGAGCCTTCGTCCGTTTTCATTCGCACCCTACAGAGTACGGAAGCCGAGGCACAGCGTCAATTACACTTCCACAACCTGACAATGCACTGTGATGGGATGGATCAAACAGGGAATTTAGTGCAGCCCGCTCGAAGCCCGCTCCTGACCCGCGTAGTACCCGCTCCTGGTGCGGACGGTGAGCTTGCCATATCCGTGGGCTCTGGCATCCACGTGGATGGCCCGGTAACCGCCCGTACTCTTCGGATTGGTGGGTTTGTAGCCAATCGTATATTGATTGCGGATGTCATGGGCTACGGATCTGCTGATGGCATCTACTTCATCCAGAGTTTTGGGGAAGAAAGAAATCCCTCCGGTCCTCTCGGTCATGGTCTGCAGAGCCCGATGTGCGCGCCGTTGTTTTTCATCTCCAAGCAGGCCAATGGCGTATACCGTGGGTCCGTTCTCTTCCTGTAACCGCCGCACAGCTTGTTCCAGGGATTCTCGGCTGGCGTTGTCCTCTCCATCGGTGACTACGAATAGGACCTTGCGTTCCAGCTTGGCATTCTTCTTGAGGTGATCGGCCGACGCGACCACGGCGTCGTACAAAGCGGTTCCGCCACGGGCTTCGATTTTCTCCAACGCTTCTTTCAACTGGTTGATGTTCGAAGTAAAGTCCTGGTCCAGGTAATACTCGTCGTTGAAATTGACGATGAATACTTGATCCTGCGCATTGCTGGACCTCACCAGATTCAGTGCCGCCTGGTTCACCTTCGGGCGCTTTTCCCGCATCGAACCCGAATTGTCGATCACGATCGCCATGGCTACGGGTATATCTTCGTGGCGGAACGACGTGATCGCTTGCGGCTTGCCGTCCTCGAGGACGGTGAACGCACCTTTATCGAGGTTCGTAATCATGCGCTGCTTGTCATCCACGACGGTGGCGTGCAGCACTACCTCGTTCACTTCTTTTTTGAAAACGAAGACACCACCCTCATTGCTTTCAGGCGACTGTCCTGCCTCGGCCGGCGGTCCACCCGGCGGCGTAGGTTGTTGGCCCTGCTGAGGGGCTGAACTCGGTTGCCCCGGCGGGGTAGGTTGCTGTCCTGAGGGCTGGGCTGAAGCAGAGCCTCGTGGACCCTGCGGCTGTTGGGGAGAGGTTTGCGGTGTAGCTTGCGCAGGGGTTGTGTTTTGGGCCGCGGCGCAAAGGACAAACGAAAAAAAGAGGACTATAAACAGGAAAACATGACTATTCCGTCGGTGCATAATATCCGGTTTTGGCATAGACCCGTAGCGGGGGCAACCCTTTGGGCGGTATCAGTTTTACTTTTATCTTACGCCACTTGCCATCACGTGTCCCATTCTTTGGACGGTAACCCAGGACATATTGGTTGCGTAGCTCGATACCAATCTTTGTAGCCACGTCGGCCAGATCGTTGGGGTTGTCAATAGTAAAGGTACGCCCGCCAGTCAGTTCCGAAATTTCAGTCAGCAGTGCCGGACCGAGGCGCTCCTCTTCCGTGGGGAAATAGTGGTCGTAAATGCCGATCGCATAGATGAGCACGTCGGACTCTTTGGCGAGCGACTTGATCTCTCCTTCCGTGTAGCGGCTGTGGTTGTCCCCACCATCGGATATGATCAACAGCGCCTTCTTAGAGAATTTCGCCTGCCGCATTTTGCTGATCCCCAGGTAAATGGCATCCAGCAGCGCCGTGCGGCCTTTGGGCACTGTGTACACCAGTTTTCCCTGGATTTCCTCGACCGACTGCGTGAAATCCGCGATCTCCTCCGGTTTATCGGCAAATGTGATCATGAAAAATTCGTCTTGCGGGTTGGCGGTCTTGAAAAACTCCACCACCGCTTCACGCGCCCGCTCGATCTTGCTGCTCATGCTGCCGCTCATGTCGAAGATCACGCCCAGCGAAACCGGAGCATCCTCGCTGGAGAATGTCTTGATCAACTGCGCCTCTTTGCCCTCGAATAACGAGAAATTCTCTTTGTCGAGTCCCGTGACCAGGCGATTCATGGGATCGGTGATGGTCACCGGAACCAGCACCAAATCGACATCCACCTTCATCGGCTTACCGTGAGTTTTCAGCGAGGGATCAACAAAATTTTGATCCTTGACAGCTGGTGGTTCGGCTCGCGGATTGACATGCACTTCGTCCGTGCTGTTCTGGGCCCAGGCGGCGGAGGTTGTGAGGCATCCCAGCACAAGGGCTAGGGCGAGTAACAAAATAAGCGTCGAGAAATCATTCAGGCGCAGCATAGGATTTACCTGGGTCCTGGGAGGGGCCAACCGGGGGTTGCGATCGAAGGTCCTGGGCCGAGATGACCCGCGCCCATATTGGCGGGCCATAAAAGTACCTCGTTGCCGCTGATACTACCACAGGAATTTGCCCGTGGGTTCAGCTTTTTGTCATTTTTGTGTCAGCTCTTTCTCAGTCTTCTGTTCCGGCCTTTCGATGCTGTTAATGCGCATAAGTTTGTTCAGCTAATTCCGTTTTGGAACTGAACAACTCGAGCCGCGCCTGGCTCTTGTTAAAATGCAAAGTCTCCTCCCATGGCCAACATTGCCGCTTTTCGCGCTCTCCGGTATGACGCAGAACGCGTTTCCCTCCCCCAGGTGGTTACCCAGCCCTATGACAAGATTACCGAAGTAATGCAGGAAAGATATTACGCGGCAAGCCCATACAACCTCGTGCGCATTATCCTCGGCAAGCGGGAGCCGGCGGACAATATGCACCAAAATGTCTATACGCGCGCGGCTTCCTTTTTTCTCGATTGGCGCCGCCAAGGTATTTTCCTCCAGGATCCCGAGCCCTCGATCTACGCCTATTCGCAACATTTCACGTTGCCGGGAGGGGAAGGGGAATCTGAGCGGCGCGGGTTTATCGCGTTGGGCCGTGTCGAGGACTATTCCGCCGGAATCGTTTTTCGTCACGAGCAGACCCTCGCGAAACCAAAAGCCGACCGACTGGATTTGCTACGCGCCACACGGGCTCATTTCGGCCAGATTTTCATGCTATATAGCGACACAGGGGAAATCGAAGTACTCCTCGTGCCTCACACACCACCGGCAATGGAAGTCACGGACGAGCATGGCGTGCTGCACCGGGTGTGGAAGATTTCCGATCCAGGCGTGATTAATCTCATCCGCAGCAAAATGCGTGACAAGAAACTCATCATCGCCGATGGCCACCACCGCTATGAAACTGCGCTCAACTACCGCAATGAAAGACAGTCAACCGCGGCGGCTGCCGCAGGCGGCGCTCCACGCGAGCATACCCCGCCTACTGCCCTGCTGCGGCCGAGCGATGGCGAAGATGCTCCGTACGACATGGCGATGATGACCTTCGTCAACATGAACAGCCCGGGGCTGGTAATTCTGCCCGCTCACCGCGTAATCCATGGTTTACCATCGTTTTCCGCTGAATCTCTCTCGGCCAGAGCACGCGCATATTTCGAGGTTGAGGAGGTTGACGTTTCCATCGACGTGGGCCGCGCCTTGGGCATTTTGCGCCATGCCGGACACTCCGGAACTGCCCTGCTGGCGGTCACAGCCTTGCGGATTTACTTAATGCACTCCCCGAAAACAATCGGATCGCAAGTCTTCGCCGGACTCTCGCTGCGCCAGCAAGCTCTCGATGTTCTGCAATTGCACAAATGTCTGCTGGAAGGGGTACTCGGAATTTCCCAGGAAGCTATTCGCAACCAGCAGAATGTTAGATATCTGCGGGATGCCGGCGAAGCCATGGATCTTGTCCGCGCTGGCGACGCGAATGTGGCGTTTCTTATGAATCCTGTACGCGTCGAGCAAGTGCGAGATATCGCTTTTGCCGGTGAGGTCCTGCCCCAGAAGTCAACCGATTTCTATCCCAAGCTGCTCAGTGGGCTGACCATTTATGCGCTGGAATAGCAATCCTTGTAGTGCCGGCGCCTTTCGACTACGCTCACGGCGAGCCTCGCCAGCTAGCACCAGGACATTGTGCTCTCGCGCGAATCGAGCGGAGGTTTCCTTCTGAGCAGACCCCGCAGATTTGCGCGGCTGATCCTGGTGGGCGCAGCAATCGTTTCCACGCTGCTCCTGTCCGGCTCTTCCGCCGACCAGAAGCGCATATCCATCTATTCCACTGCCGCGAACTATTCGCTTCCGGTAACCGAGCGCGATGGCCGCGACTATGTGGGACTAGTTGAAATTCTCGATCCTCTCGGTCCCGTCAGTGCCAAAACGGACGGCCAGCACTGGAAACTGCGCTATAAGAACGTGGACGGCGAGTTCACGGCCAGTAAAACCGGCGCCAAGATTCGCGGCAAGGACTTCGATCTCGCAGCCAAATTCCTGCTTGAAAACGGGAGAGGCTTGGTGCCGCTTACATCCCTGAGCACCTTGATGCCGCGCTTCCTGGGCGGGCCAGTGACTTTTCATGAGAGTGGGCGCCGACTTTTTATCGGCAGCGTGGCGACGCAATTCAGCGCCGAGCTAAGTAAAACAACTCCGCCGCGGCTAGTGATGAATTTCTCTTCTCCCGTCAACCCAACCATCTCTACGGAACCCGGCAAGTTGCACATGGTCTTCGTTCGCGAGCCGCTGGTCCCCCCGGGTTCGCAGACCTTGAATTTCGGCGACAAGACGATCTCCTCCGCTGTCTACCAGGAGAACAACGGCGCTGCGGAGGTGATGGTGACGGGCAGTGCTTCGCTCATGGCCAGCTTCAGTAATGATCGCCGCACGATCACCATCACAGCTGCGCCACCAACGGCCGCCCAAAATCAAACCCAGATGCCCCCGCCGCCGGTCGCGCCCGCTAATATCGCTCCAACCCCTGTTATTCCGCCCATCCCAACAACTCCCGACAGTGCACGTCATTTCTTTGCTGTGGTGGACGCGAGCCATGGCGGCGACGAGCGTGGCGCAGCTTTAACGGATAAGCTGGCAGAAAAAGATGTGACGCTGGCCATTGCACGCTACCTGCGACAGGAACTGGAGAGTCGCGGCATTTCAGTACTGATGCTCCGCGATTCGGATACCTACCTGGGTCTCGATCAACGCGCCGCTTTGGCGAACAACGTGCACCCTACAATTTTTATCAGTGTGCACGCTTCCAGCCAGGGGAGCGGGGTTCGTCTCTACACCGCGCTGATTCCATCCAGTGACGAGAATCGTGGCAGCTTCCTGGCCTGGGATACTGCGCAGTCTTCGTTTCTCACGGCCAGTCAGGGCGCTCTCGCAAGCGTCGCGTCCGAACTACAGAAAAAACTGGTTCCGGTCAGAACACTGGTCGCACCGCTGCGTCCGCTGAACAACATCACTGCCGCCGCGGTGGCGGTGGAAGTCGCGCCTCCGGGGAGCGACACCATAAAACTGAGGTTGCCCGATTATCAGCAGTTCATAGCCAGCGCCGTCGCCAACGGAGTCGCAGCATTGCGCGATAGACTGGGTATCCAGCGATGATTCCTCGTCACCTGATCATCGGCATGAGTGCCATGCTGATTGTGGTGCTGCTCATGGGCATTTACGTTTGGCGTATGCGGGCTCGAGTGGTCGAGTTGCACCCATCGTCGGCCGACACGAGGGCTGTCGCCCCGCCAGTGACGGGTCGTACCGAGCAGGTCACGCTTTTCGTCGCCTACGATGATTCCGGTATATTGCGGTCGCAGTCGGCTCGCATTCCATTGCCTGCGGGTCGCCAGCAACGAGCCGAAGAGCTGCTTCGCGCGCTGGTTGACATCTATCTCGGGGAATCCACACCCCACCGGCTAGCGCGAGGCGCGGAGGTCCGCAATGTTTACCTGGTCAACCCTGGTCTGGCCGTGATTGATACTGATTCTGCCTTTGCCGATGGCCACCGCTCCGGAATTCTTGAAGAGGAACTTACCGTCGCTTCTCTGGTTGAGACGCTCTCCGCCAACATTCCCGGCATTACTCGAGTGAAAATTCTGGTGGACGGCAAAGAACGCGAGACTTTGGCCGGCCATGCGGATTTGTCCGGATTTTACGACGTTTCGGCGGTTGGAAAAATGGCGGAGCAGATGCAGGCCGCTTCGCAGTAGCCCTACGCCTTCGCGTACGAATAAACCACAACCGCAAAGGCCGCGGGGAAACAAGACTTCATAAATGTCTTTCGGGAAGAACGGCTTAACAGGTTGCGGGAAAACCCGTAAGTTACTGAAACGCGATAAGCTAGACGGCCCTTAGATAGGGGAGACGGGCGGAATCGTAAGTACGTTTCTAGTACGTTTTCGGCGGGGACGCGGGTGGTTTGGGGGACCACCATGACCAAGACCCTGCCAGTCGTGCGATACAATGCCGTCCGCCTTTGCACTCCAAATGGAAATCTGGGATGTATGCTTGCGGATGAAAGCGAAATCTTACTTTGCATATAGACAAACACTCGCGCGCGACGCAAGGTTGTGTTTCTCACTTGTATTGGCAGTCAGCCTGGCTTTTGGAATGTGGTATTACACCCGCCACATACTAATTCCTTACGAAAAGCTAGATGCAGCCGCAAGGGGAGTACCACGAGGCAACCTTTCGGATCTCTATCCGCGATGGTTGGGTACTCGGGAGCTGTTGCTACATCGCCGCAATCCATATGGTCCGGACATCACGCGCGATAGCCAAATCGGGTTTTACGGGCGTCCACTTGATTCAAACAATCCTGCCGATCCCAAAGATCAGGAAGCGTTTGCTTATCCCGTTTATGTCGTCTTCCTATTGGCTCCGACCCTGCCCTTGTCTTTTGAATCGGCCCAGCTCGTCTTTAGGGTGCTGCTGCTTGTTTTGACGGTGGCCAGCGTACCACTTTGGATTGATGTGGTTGGATTGCGCTGGAGCTGGCTCAAAGCGCTTATCGCGATCGCGCTAACTCTGGCAAGTTTTCCAACTGTACAGGCAATTCACTTACAACAGTTAGGCCTTCTGGTGGCCTTCTTAATTGTTGCGTCTGTCGCGGCTTTGGCCCGCGGACGGCTAATTCTTGCGGGCGTACTGCTTGCAATCGCAACCATCAAGCCCCAAATGGTTATTCTGACTGTGATCTGGATACTTCTGTGGGCGATTGCCGACTGGAAGCAGCGCAGAATGTTTGTGGTCGGCTTTCTGACCACAATCCTGTTGCTGCTCGTGGCATCGCAAATTATCCTTCCACACTGGCTTTTCTATTTTCTGAATTCCACACGCGACTATATACATTACACGCAGGGCAAATCCATCCTGATGGAATTGTTCACTGCTGCCGGCGGACTGCTGCTGACGATCTTCCTGCTGTCAGTGCTGGCACGAGTATGTTGGAACTCGCGTCAAGAGCCTGCGGGTTCACTCACATTCGGTTTTGCCACCGCTCTGACCCTCAACCTGACACTCGTAGTGGTTCCTGAAACCGCGCCCCACCTTCAAGTCATCCTCTTGCCGGCGCTTCTCTTATTGTGGTCTGAGAGTGACGCACCAGGACGCACAGTTGCGCGTCGGTCACTCTATCGTGTGCCATTCCTGCTTTTGGCCTGGTCCTGGGTCGCCGCCGCCGCACTCGACGTATTTGCCCGCTGGCTACTACCTCCCACTCCGTCAATATGGGCCGTATTACCGCTTCCTGACCGCTCGGTTAGCACCGCTTACAACCCTCGCGGCGACTCTACCTCTGGCATGGGCTTGCTCACGGCGCGGCGCGACAAGGGACTCGAAGGCAAGTTAAACTCTGCGGGCGAGTCTGGCCACGTGTAAATCAGCTATTTCGGGCGAATCAATTTTCGCAGGAGAGGCCGCGCTTTGGCTATTTCTTCTTCGGCTATGCGGACCTGCTCTTCTGCCTGGGCTAACACGTTTTGTTGGAATTGGGTTGTCACTTGGGCAGCAGCAACTGTACAAAAGTGAAGTCTGAAGTCTGCAATCTGCAATCTGCAATCCGACCGGCGTCCTGCCTCTTCGGTAGTTTTCATTTACAATCCCCGCTTATGGTCTATCGCAGCGACAAGCGCGCCCCTGATCAGCTCCGGCCGGTCAACATCCTTCCCGACTACATCTCCACTGCTGAAGGGTCCGTCCTGATTGAGGTGGGCAATACCCGCGTCATCTGCACCGCCTCTGTAGAAGAAACCGTGCCGCAATTCTTGCGCAACAGTGGCAGGGGATGGGTCAGCAGCGAGTATGGCATGCTGCCGCGATCCACTCTCACTCGTACTCCTCGTGACGTCAACAAGGGACGCCCCAGCGGCCGCACGCACGAGATACAGCGACTGATTGGCAGATCATTGCGTGCGGTAACGGATCTCGAACGCCTTGGCGAGCGCACCATCTGGATTGATTGCGATGTCATCCAGGCCGATGGTGGCACACGGACCGCTTCCATCACCGGCGCGCTCGTAGCCCTGGGACTGGCTCTGGAAAAGCTGGTAGAAGCCGGTACGCTCACCTCAGTTCCACTTCGCGATTTCGTCGCTGCGGTAAGCGTAGGTATTGTGGATGGCGATGTCCTCCTCGACCTCAACTATGAGGAAGACTCCCGCGCCGATGTGGATATGAACCTTGTCATGACCGCCGGCTATAAGTTGGTAGAGGTACAGGCCTCAGCAGAGCGCCAGGTTTTCGATGAACAGCAACTCAGCAAGATGATTGGTCTAGCGCGGCAAGGCGTGCAATCTCTCATCGCAAAGCAGCAAGCCATCCTGAGCATGCTGACTCTCCGCCAGTAAACCAAGCCGCGAGGGGCACGGAGGTGGCGTGCCCGTATTACAATGTTTACCTGTCCCGCTAATCCGGGGCGGCCGTTATCTATCCGATTCCAAACGCTCTCATCGGAGGATCCCATGAAGCTCACCCCAGGAAAACTGGCCGGCCTCAAGAAAGTATCGAACGACCGCGGCGTCATCGCAGCCGCAGCTATGGACCAGCGCGGCTCTCTTCAGAAAGCCCTCGCCAAAGAAAAGGGCTCCGGCGTCAACGATGCCATGATGGAAGAGTTCAAATCGCTAGTCACCGAAGTCCTCACGCCCCATGCTAGCGCCATCTTGCTCGACCCCGAATGGGGCTTGCCCGCCTCCAAGCGGCGCTCCAAGAACGCTGGCCTGCTGCTCGCCTACGAGAAAACCGGGTATGACAAGACTGGTCCGGGACGCCTGCCTGATCTGCTCGACAACTGGTCGGTCCGCCGTCTGAAGGAAGCTGGGGCTGATTGCATCAAGATCCTGCTCTACTACACTCCATTCGACAGCAAGGAAATCAACGACAAGAAGCACGCCTGGGTTGAGCGTCTGGGTGACGAGTGCCGCGCCAACGACATCCCCTTTTTCCTCGAGTTCGTCGGCTATGAAGAAGGTGTAGATGAGAAAGGCTTCGACTTCGCCAAAAAGAAGCCTGAAGTCGTCATCGAAAGCATGCGGGAGTTCACCAAAGACCGTTATGGCGTCGATGTGATGAAAGTCGAAATGCCGGTCAATATGAAGTTCGTCGAGGGAGCCAAGTCCTACGCCGGTCAGAAGGCGTACACCAAGAAAGAAGCCATGGACCTGTTCCGCAAGGCCGCGAGCGTAGCGACTAAACCGTTCATTTATCTCTCGGCAGGCGTCAGCAATGCGGAGTTTAGCGAGTCGCTGGAGCTAGCTGGCGAAGCCGGCGTGAAGTTTAATGGCGTGCTCTGCGGCCGCGCCACCTGGAAAGAAGGCATCCCCGTGTACGCGAAACAGGGCGCGGAAGCCTTCCGCAAATGGCTGCAAAGCGAAGGCGTGAAGAATATTAATAATGTGAATGATCGCCTGAAGGCCGCCTCATCGTGGCACTCGATCTACGAGGTCGAGCCAGCAATGGTCGGCGCATAAGAATTAGGTGTGTAGGTTCAGAGACGATCGCACGGGCGTGCCCAGCTCTCTCTGCGAAGTCTGCTTACCTTTGCGCCCTCCGCGGTTTAAGACTTCTTTCGAACTTTGCAAGCAATCTCTACGGAACTATTGTTCTCATTTCCCATCGTTCCCTTACAATGAACGGCGCAGTCGCGCTTGCGCAACGAGCCGGCCGAGGGACCTGTATTTCCAGTGATCAAATACCATGAACGATCGTAAACCGACTGCGCTTATCACCGGCGCTTCTGCTGGCATCGGGTATGAACTGGCCAAGCTTTTCGCTAAAGATCGTCACAATCTCGTGCTGGTCGCGCGCAACGGGCCCAAGCTTTCGCAGTTCGCGGACGAACTGCAGCGCCACTTCGGCATCTCGGCAAAATCAATTGCTGCCGATTTGTCATGGCCACAGGGTCCGTATTCCTTATTCGACGACGTGCAGCATGGCGGCAGCCAGATCGATATTCTGGTAAATAACGCCGGCTGCGGGAAGTTCGGTGAATTCGCCAAGCTGCCGCTCGAAGAAGATATCGGCATGATCCAGCTCAATATGGTCACGCTCACTATTCTGACCAAGCTGTTTCTCGGCCCGATGCTCGAACGCGGTTCAGGCAAGATCATGAACGTCGCATCCACCGCGGGATTTCAGCCCGGTCCCCTGATGGCGGTGTACTACGCGACGAAGGCCTACGTGATCTCATTGTCGGAAGCGCTCGCCAATGAACTCCAGGGCAGCGGAGTTACTGTCACCTGTCTCTGCCCTGGCGCAACTGACACGGAATTCCAGAAGCGCGCTGGCACGGAAAACATTGCCTTGTTCCGGAAGCTTCGTCCCATGGATGCGCAGACGGTCGCGCGTGCCGGCTATCGCGGCTTGATGTCTGGCAAGACGCTGGTGATACCGGGCTTTCGCAATCGATTACTAGCCGAGTCGGTCCGTTTCGGCCCGCGCAAACTGGTGACGGCCATTTCGCGGAAGATATTGCAGCAGGTGGAATAGCACCCGTTACCGTAGGGTTTCGCTTGACGATGACCTTACCGTTTTTGGATCGCGCGTTCGATGTTATCTTTGTGGTGGCTGGCGACAACAAGCTCGGCGTCGTACATGAAATTGTCGAAATGCGCAACCGCTGTTTCAAGTATCCGGGTCGAGCCTGGTTCAGCCGAAGAGCGGAAACGTTCTTTGGCTGTTCGATGATTTCGCTGAGACTCACCGTCAACCAAATCTCTCCAGCGAGAATCGGCGATATTAGAAAGCAGTTAGCTTCGGTGATTCGTCAAAACTGAATCGCTGGAAATCATATTCATGGACGTTCTCAAAAAGCTTTTTGAGCGGCATTTCCACTCCCCGGTCGGGCGGGTGCAGCCGCTGCAGGGCCAGCTCGGCGGTTCGGGTCGTAATATCATCCGGCTGGCCAGCGAAGAACTCAGCGCGATTGGCATTCTCTATGACGTACGCGAAGAGAACGTCGCTTTCCTCGAATTTTCCAGGCATTTTCGCCGGCACGGTCTGCCGGTGCCGGAAATTTATGCTGAAGATTTGAGCCACGGTGCTTATCTCGAAGAAGACCTGGGGGACACGACGCTTTTTGAGTTTCTCTCGAACAATCGTGCCGGCGAGAACATTGCTCCCCAAGTGGTTGAAGCATATCGCAAAGTTGTGGCCGTGTTGCCACGCTTCCAGATCGAAGCCGGCCTCGATTTGAATTACAGAGTGTGCTATCCGCGCGACAGCTTCGATCGCCAGTCCGTCGCTTGGGATTTGAATTATTTCAAGTATTATTTTCTTAGGCTCGCCGGCATCCCCTTCAACGAACAAGCGCTGGAAGACGATTTTGGCCGCTTGACGAAGTTCTTGTTGAGCGCTGGCCGCGATTATTTTCTCTATCGGGATTTCCAATCACGCAATGTCATGTTGCGCAACGGCCATCCGTTTTTCTTGGATTATCAAGGCGGCCGCAAAGGCGCGCTGCAATACGATGTCGCTTCTCTTTTGTACGACGCCAAGGCCGATCTGCCCCCGGAACTGCGCCAGCAATTGCTCGATCACTACATCGACAAGCTTGCCGATTTCATCAAGCTCGAGCGCCAAGTATTCATGCAGCACTACTATGCCTACGTTTACGTCCGAATCATGCAGGCGTTGGGCGCTTATGGCTTTCGTGGCTTTTATGAGCGCAAAGCTCATTTTCTGCAAAGCGTGCCGTACGCGCTGAAAAACTTGCGCTGGCTGCTTCACCACGTCAAGCTGCCCATCGCGCTGCCGACGCTGATGGATGCGTTCCGAAGCATGCTGGCGTCGGAAAAATTGCAAGGTCTGGCTTCCGAAGCAGAAAATTTGATCGTGCGGGTTTTCAGTTTTTCATTTCACCGGGGCCTGCCGAAAGACGAGACCGGACATGGCGGCGGATTCGTTTTCGACGGCCGCAGCATCCCGAATCCCGGACGCGAAGAGTGCTTCAAAACTTTCACCGGCAAAGACGCGCCGGTAATCGATTATCTCAATCAGCAAGAGAGCGTGCATCAGTTTCTCGCCAGCGTCGTGTCGCTGGTGGATGCCAGCGTGGGCAATTATCAGCGTCGCGGCTTTAAGAGCTTGATGGTGTCGTTCGGCTGCACCGGCGGACAGCATCGCTCGGTATATCTGGCCGAGCAATTGGCGAAAGGTTTGCGCGATAGGAATGGGGTGGAAGTGGTGGTGCGCCATCTTGAGTTGGAGAATTTGGGCAAATGAAAGCGATGATTTTGGCCGCCGGCCTCGGCACTCGCTTGCGGCCACTCACCGACAGTCGCCCCAAGGCGCTGGTGGAAATCGCTGGCCGCACGCTGTTGGAGATCACACTCTCTCGCTTGCGCGCCGTTGGGGTTCGCGAGGTGATTATCAACGTGCATCACTTTGCCGACATGATTCTCGATTATCTGAAAACGAACGATAACTTCGGCATGCGTATTGAAGTTTCTCGCGAGGAGGTCTTGCTCGACACCGGCGGCGGCCTGAAAAAGGCCGCTTATTTCTTTCTCGAGGATTCCAACCGTTTTGAAAAGCCGTTCATTGTGCACAATGTCGATGTCATCAGCGCGATTGATGTCCGACGCATGGTGCAATTTCATACTGAAAATCAGGCTCTCGCCACACTGGCGGTGCAAGACCG
>WNEZ01003595.1_pt1 | contig 13365 bp, 13 predicted proteins | sample 5400521 | NCBI WGS metagenome assembly WNEZ01 (sample SAMN13153339, study PRJNA577476) | soil metagenome | isolation source: 120 cm saprolite under Douglas fir tree site 2 hole 1 replicate 1 | place: USA:California | collected 2015-04-18 | reverse complement strand
AGGTGCATGAGAAGAATCCTAATATTCCCGTGATCATTGTTACCGGTTATGGTCCCATTGAGGGCGGGAAAGATGTGGCCGTCTGCCTGCAAAAAGAAGAACTCTTTCCCAGTCTCCTGGAAAAAATCAAAGCATTTCTTGATGAAGAAGAACGCCCGCAGCCCGCGATGAAGACCGCATAAACTCATAAGACCAAAGATTACTCGGCCTCCGTACCGGCTTTGTTAGACTGAGCGGGTGCGACGATTGATCGTAAATGCCGACGATTTTGGTCTGACCGCTGGAGTGAATCGCGCCATTATTGAAGGCAGCCGTGCCGGCATAGTAACTTCCGCAACCATCATGGCGAATGCTTCCGCGTATGAGGAAGCCGCTACCCTGGCAAAAGCAACTGCGAATTTGCACAGCGGATGCCATGTTGTGCTGATTGACGGTCAGCCGATCACGTCGGACGCCGGAAGCCTGATCAACGGTTCGAATCGCTTTCGTTCCAGTCTGAAGGAATTTGCCCGCGCCGCTGTGAGCAACAAGTTGTCGTCTCCGGAAATACAGAAGGAAACGGAAGCGCAGATCCACCGCATACAATCCGCGGGAATTACCGTGACTCACGTTGATAGTCATAAACATACCCACATGTTTCCGCAGGTGTTGCGACCGGTGCTGAGGGCGGCGAAAGCGCTGGGTGTTTACGCGGTAAGAAATCCATTTGAACCACTGCGCGCGTGGCCTTTGGCCGGTACGCTAGGCGCGCCAGGAATGTGGCTCCGATGCGCCGGCGTGATGAGCTTCCAGCTTTTTGCGCCCGAGTTTCACAAAGCGGTGCGTGAAGAAGCCATGTACACAACGGACGGCACGGTCGGCATTGCGGCAACCGGCATGCTCAACCAGAAGACGCTATCGGCCATTCTGACCGCGCTGCCAGAAGGAACCTGGGAGTTAGTCTGCCATCCAGGCTACTCTGACGATGATCTGCGCGCGGCGGGGACTCGCTTATTGAAATCGCGAGAAATTGAACTGGAAGCGTTGACCTCGGCTGAAACGAAAAGCCTGCTTAAACGTCAAAACATTCAGCTTATGTCATACGCTGAACTGGTTGTGGCAAGGGCCTGAGCTGCTCATCTGCTTATCTGCTCATCTGGCACAAGTATTAAGAATCCCGGGATAAGGTCAAACAATCGAATTGGAACACGAGAGGGAACTGTTTGAAAATTGGAATCACGTGTTACCCAACCTACGGTGGCAGCGGTGTTGTGGGCACGGAGCTGGGAATTGAACTGGCGGCGCGTGGACATGAGGTCCATTTCATCGCTTACCAGCAGCCCATCCGCCTGACCACGCAGGATCCCCACATTTTTTTCCACGAAGTCACGGTTTCACAGTATCCGTTGTTTGAATATCCGCCGTATGATCTGGCGCTGGCCACACGCATGGCGGAAGTTGCCGAAATTTATGATCTGGACATTCTTCACGTTCACTATGCCATTCCTCACTCAGTAAGCGCATTGCTGGCGCGCCAGATGCTTGCCGCGATGGATAAACCCCGCAAACTGCCATTCGTGACGACGCTGCACGGAACCGATATTACGATTGTCGGCGCTGATCGCTCGTATCTTCCGGTCACGCGCTATTCAATTGAACAGAGTGACGGTGTGACGGCGATTTCCAACTGGCTGAAGCAGGTGACGCTTAAGGAATTCGACATTCGTCATGACATTGAAGTGGTTTACAACTTTGTAAATTGTGACACCTATCGCCGCGATCCCAGGGCTTCAGAAAACCGTGGTGAGTATGCCGGCGCAGATGAACGCATTCTGGTCCACATCTCCAACTTCCGGCCAGTCAAACGCATTTGCGACGTGATTGAAATCTTCGATCGCGTGCACAAGGTCATGCCATCACGCCTGCTGCTTATGGGCGATGGCCCTGATCGCTCACAAGCGGAATGGCTGGTAAGCCAGAAAGGTCTGCGTAAGCACGTAGAATTTCTGGGCAAAGTTGATCGCGTGAGTGAGAAGCTGTCCATTGCCGACCTTATGCTCATGCCCAGCGAGATGGAATCTTTTGGGCTGGCTGCGCTGGAAGGAATGGCGTGTGAAGTTCCGGCCATTGCCACATCCGTTGGCGGCGTTCCTGAAGTGATCGATCACGGACGCACCGGATTCCTTGCCGCCGTCGGCGACATCGATACCATGGCGCGATGTGCCATCGACATTTTGTCTGACGAAAAGCGTTTGCGTGAGATGGGAATGCTGGCGCGGTGGGAAGCGCAATCGCGTTACTGCGCCACCAAGATCATTCCTGAGTATGAAGCGTTTTATAAACGTGTGCTGGAGCGCGCGGCGTAGAGGCTGTCTCCGGGAGAATCATGCTGAAGCACAGGAATTTCCAGCATCACCAGCGTGCCCAGGCCGTCACGGCTTTGCACGATCATTTTGGCTTCGTCGCCAAACAAGACGTGCAGACGTTCCGCCACGTTCAACATGCCAATGCCGCGGCCCGATCCCATCTGCGCCGCTGCCACAGCAGGCGGAGCGCTCATGCCAACGCCATCGTCCTCAACCTGGATCATCAGCTTGCCTTCCTGTATGCGGCTGCGGATAGTAATGCAGCCACCGTCCACCTTCGGCGCCAGCCCGTGCTTAATGCTGTTTTCCACCAGCGGCTGAAGAAGGATGGAAGGCACCACAACGTCCAGTGTGTCGGGATCAAGATGTTTGTAAACCCGCAGCTTGTCCCGGCCAAAACGCACTACTTCGATATCAAGGTAGTCGTCCACGAATTCAATTTCTTCGCGCAACTGGACAAATTCGTCATGCTTGCCCAGAAGCCGGCGCAGAATCTTTGATAGCTTCAGGATGAGCTCACGGGCGCGATCAGGGTCAAAGCGCACCAGCGACGAAATTGAGTTCAGCGTGTTGAACAGGAAATGCGGATTCATCTGGCTTTGCAGCGCGTCAAGCCTTGCTTCCAGCAGAAGCTTGCCCTGCTCTTCCAGCTTCATTTCGATACGAGCGTTGTTCCAGATTTTGATGGGAATAGCGATGGTCGCCACCGCACCGGCAAAAATCGCCAAGAGCGCTACCGGCGTACCGAGCGAAAGCGTCCACAAATATTTCGGCGCAGTGTAATGCACTTCCAGGCGCGCAGCCTGCAACGCGATGATGATGAGAAAGAATGCAGTCTGCCAGTCAACTCTCGGCGCCCGCAGGTTTCGCTTCACCCAGCGGTAAACGCTCAGGTCAATGAACGGAGAGAACGTCCATATCTCTTCTTCATTGCGGCAGAAGTGGCGCAGTGATCCCGCCAGTATTCCGGCAAGCACGTTAACAGGGAGCGTGAGATATTCGCCGTAAAACAACGCAGGCAGTGCGAGGATAGTGCCGCCGATGGTTCCAGCGACACGTCCCCCAATCACGCCCACAAGAATGGACGCCTCAAAACCCATGTCCGCGGCAAGAAAGTTTTTTACCGTACAGCGAAAATAAACGCCCAGCGCAAACGGAAAACAGGTAAACAGAATGAACAGCAGGTTTTTGCGTACGCTGCGATGCGTGGAGAAGAGCAGCTTTTTGAATTCACGGGATCGCCCGAGCGCGCTGGCTACCGCCGTGGCCACGCCCATTTTGATCAAGATCTGAATCAGTAAGAACTGGAGATCCACAAGACCTATTTTTTCACGGATTCGGAGGTGTGCGTCCGGAATCGGCTCATGATGCCTTATTTACCTTTGCCGCGGCAAATCGTGACGGTGCGAAGGCCGATATTTTGTGTCCAGCCGGCTTGTCTTCAATCATGTTGGCCATCACCAGAGCGGTTAGCGGCGCAAGCAGTATGCCATTGCGGAAATGCCCAGTCGCGACAAATAATCCTCGCGAGTCGGCTTGTCCCATGATGGGAAGATCGTCTGGAGTTCCGGGTCGCAAGCCAGCCCAGCTTTCGCTCACGCTGGCCGATGCAAGTTCAGGAACATATTTTGCGGCTGCGTTGTGCAGTTGGTTGATCGTCTCCGGCTGTACTGATTTATCAAAACCGGCATCTTCCACCGTGGTTCCAACCAGGACGCGCCCTGAACTGCGCGGCACAATATACGCTCCCGGTGCGCGGACCACATGTTGCAACACCCCGGATCTTTGCGGCTGCAAATAAAGCATCTGGCCCTTTTTGGGAACCACAGGCGGGCCGGACCATGCGCCGCGACAATCGACAACCGTTCCGGCCGCAAGACGAAACTCATGCCCAACAACTTCCATCTGCGATCCGGAAGATCGTATCTCGTCCACCCTTACGCCGGAGCGAATTTGTACACCCATGATTTCCGCCGCTTGTAGCGCGGCATTCATCAGCAATACAGGATCAATGCTGTCTTCCGCCAGCAAGTATGCGGCATGGCCGTAGCTTTTCAGCGCAGGCTCCATGGTGTTGAGTTCTGCGTCTGTAACTTGTCGATATTCGTAAGGAATCGTGTGCTGCTCGGCACTGATGTGCTGAGAGCCGATCTGCTCAGAAAAGATCTGCCCATAGACCTTGTGTTCAGAAATGACGATTGCGCCCTGGCGACGGAAGTCAGTTCCCATTCCGGAAACTTTCTCCAGCTTCGCGACAAATTCCGGATAGATCCTTGCGCTCTCCAGCGCGAAATCGCGCAGCGCGACGGGCGTCTCCGGATCGGCAGCCGCAAGCATTCCAGCGGCCGCGGATGAAGCTTCCCGTCCCGGCGTGGCGTGTTCCAGAACGGTTACGCTGGCTCCTCGCTCGCGCATCTCAAGCGCCAGCGTCACGCCAATGATTCCGGCGCCAACAATGATGATGTCCGGTGCACCCACAAAGATTATTGTAATGGCAAGTTCAAGACAGCAGTTATTGCGCGGGTGTTTGCACTGCAGCCTGTTTGCTGGGCAGTTCAGCTTCACTGCCAATCAGCCGGGAAAAAACTACCAGTCTCTTTGGCGCCGGCCCAATGTAATACGTCGGATAGCAGGTAATCAGCGTCAACGTGGCGTCCGGCGTAGGTTTGAGCACGCTTACGTCTTCCGGCAACACGATTTTCTTTCCCGTTACTTCATATTTGTAAACCTGGCCAGCGCGTCGGACCAGAATGTCATCGCCTTTGCCAAGTTCGTATATATGACGGAAGAAAGTATCACGGTGTGCCGTGATCACCGCGTTGCCAGTCTGTCCTGGCTGCGCCGTCTTCTTCATGTGCCCTGGACCGTCTGAAAGATCGCGGCGTGATGCGCCTTCCACCAAAATGGCATCCAGGCTGATCTTGGGAATCACCACACGTGTAAGCATGTCATCGGCTGAAAGTTTTGCTTTTCCCGGAACGTTTGCTGCCGACGCCTGTTGCTCCCATTGCGCCGCTAACTGCTGCTGGCGATGGTACATCTCCCAGTATTGTGAACCTACATAGCTGAGCAGAGCTACGCCGATCACCAGCATGACCAGGGAGAGATAGTTGCGTTTCATGGCCTTGCGAATGAATGGATGGACGCGGCTGTGAAGGCGCGCCAATTGAGGTCGAATGATATTGCGGGCAGACCTCAGCCTCTGCATGGGTTCCATAATTGGTTTAGATGCAAAAAGAAGCAGGTGCGTCCGCCAGCAACACGCGCTCTCAGTGGGTGAAAGCTCTGCTGGAACACTGCTTGGTAACTTGTTGATTCAATGTATAAAACCCAGGCGGCCTTCAACGGCAAAACGCCTGAGGTCCCGTGGATGCAAAGTCAACGCAAGATTCGCGTAAAACCCGTACACGATTGATTGACAGAGCAGCAGTTCTGCTCAAGAATGATTTACCAGCTAAATCCCAGTTCTGAATGGAGTTTGTCTATGTCCGAAGTCCCGCAAGCTGAAAGCGGAAGCTCAACCGTACGAATCATCCTGATGGTGGTGGCCGTCGTGTTCATGATCGGCTCAATTATCTTCATGGTCCAGGCGCAGAGCCGCATTGCGGAACTGGAGCAGCACCAGATTGCGACGCAGAAAGATGTCGCGCAGAAATTCGATGAGTTGGGCAGCAAGACGCGCGCTTCCATCAACGTGCTCGCCGATAAGGTTGGCATCACCCATAAAGAGCTCACCCGCAAGGCCAGTGACATACAGGCAGCCGAGAAAGCCACGGAATCCCGCTTGATGGCCGACGAAGAATCCACCAAAAAGCAGTTTGGTGCGGTCTCGAGTGAAGTCAATGGGGTGAAGGGCGATGTCACCAAGGTGAGTGCCGATGTAACGGACACGCGCAATGATCTGGCGACAACCAAGGGCAAGCTGGAACATGCGATAGGCGATTTAAGCAAACACAGTGAGCTGATTGCCACCACACATGATGAGCTCGAGTATCTGAAGCATCGCGGCGACCGCGACTACTTCGAGTTCACGCTGAGGAAGGGCAAAGATCCCACGCATCTCTCCATCATCAGCCTGCAGCTCAAGAAGACTGATTCCAAGAAGAACAAGTTCACGCTGTATGTGATGGCGGAAGACAAAAAGATCGAGAAAAAAGACCGCACCATCAATGAGCCTTTGCAGTTCTACACCGGACGCGAGCGTCAGCTTTTTGAAGTGGTGGTGAACACCGTGGACAAAGAAACAGTCACCGGATATCTCTCCACACCCAGGAATGCAGCAACGGCACAGATGCCAGGCCACGGGGCTACTCAGCAGTAAATGATGTTCATCCCGAGTGCAACGAGGGATCCCTGCCCTAAGCAATAATCTCGGAGGCCACGGGGTGGAGCAGGCATTCATGCCTGCGTTAAACAGCATTAAAGAAACGGGGCTTCAGCCCCTGAGGGTTGTTCGAAATCTTACCCGCTATCGCCACCGTCGGGGCAGCGCGACGACCCAGTCGAAAGATCCCGAGGATGCAATCTCCTGTTCGATTTTATTTATTCCCCGGATCGGCCTGGTCAATGATGTGACCGGAAACGCTGAATCTCACGGCAACGCTCCTTCTTCGCTTCCAATCAATTACACTGCTCGGTCATGCCTGATCAGGACAAAATCGAATCGCCGCAACGAATACACCTCTTCGGATACGCGGCACTCTGCCTGATCTGGGGCAGTACATGGCTCGCCATCCGAGTCGTTGTAGGCTCGGTACCACCAATTGAAGCAGCGGCCATCCGCTTCTTTATTGCTGCCGGCTTACTGTTGTTGATCGCCCTCGTGCAGAAGCGTCCGTGGCCAAAGCATCACCATGAATGGGACGCCCTGATTGTTCTTGGCTTCACCATCATGGCTGTACCTTATGGCCTTCTGTTCTGGGCGGAGCAATACGTCACCTCGTCCATGACGGCTGTACTCTTCTCCTCAATGCCGTTGTTCGTGGCTCTGCTCACACCGTTGATGACGCATGCAAAAGTTCCACGCCAGGCTGTGCTCTCTATGGTGGTTGCCTTTGGCGGACTGCTGGTTCTCTTTTACACCGGACTCGGTAGCGGAAGCCGCGGACTGCTCGGTGGTCTTGCGATTCTGGTTGCGGTGATTCTCAGCGCTTGGTCCGTCATTTACGCCAAGCGCCGCCTTCATGAAGTGGACGCCGTGGTCTCCACCGGACTGCAATTGTTGTTCGGAGCTATCGCTCTGCTTTGGGGAACCTGGGCGCTGGAATCCCGCCGCCATGCGGTCTGGACAAAATCCGCTGTGTTCTATTTGACGTTCCTGGTGGTTTTCGGCTCCTGTGCCGCGTTCGTCATCTACTATTGGCTTTTAAAGCGTATGCAGCCGTACCAGCTTTCCAGTATCAGCTTGATCGTTCCGGTGATTGCACTTCTGGAAGGAGCCTTGGTCGCGCATGAAGCGGTTCGTCCTATGACTTTGCTTGCGATTATGGTCGTGCTGTGCTCGGTAGCCACGGTTCTGCGATCGCCCCCGGAACCCTCCCACAAAGATGGACGCATCCTGAATCTAAAAGAGGACATAAGGGAAGATCTCAGAGGGCCTTCTTGATCAGCGTTGCGGCGCGTGTCTCTCCTTCGCTGCATTGTGTAACTTATTACAGCGTATCTGCCGTTAAAGTGATTTTGGCCCATTTGAGCCAATGCTGGCCGGCAAAGAGTTCGTGTTGAAGCTCTTTCCCAACGGTGTGCCCCAGTAAAACAGCTCTGCTGGATAACTTGCGTCAGGCAACAGTAATCTAAGCTCATCTATGCGTCTATACGCCCCTCGACAGAAAATAAAAGGTGTATTTGCAAAAGCCCTGCCTGCAAAAGTCTGCGCATGGTTGTTGATGCTTGCGTTTTTCATTGTATCCAGCAGCCCTTCGCCAGCCTATTCCGTGCTCACCCATGAGCAGATCGTGGATTTCCTCTGGGAATCTGACATCAAAAAGGTTCTGGGTGAACGCTTTCCCGGTGCCACCATTGAGCAATTTCGCACCGCCCACGCGTATGCCTACGGCGGAAGTCTCATTCAGGATATGGGCTATTACCCAGGCGGAAGCAAATTTTTCAGTGACCTGGTCCACTACGTGCGCAGCGGTGACTTTGTCAGTGAGATGATTCGCCAGGCCCACGATATGAATGAGCTGGCCTTCGCCTTGGGCGCGCTGGCGCATTACGTCTCTGACGCTGACGGTCATCCTGTGGTCAACCATGCCGTACCTGTTGAATTTCCCAAACTTAAGAAGAAGTACGGCGACGTGGTGACTTACGAGGATGATCCTGTGGCACACATACAGACAGAGTTTGGCTTTGACCTTGTACAGGTCGCACAGCAACGATATACCTCGCAGGCTTTTCATGACTTCATCGGATTTGAGGTTGCCCGGCCTGTACTTGACCGCGCTTTTGAAATCACCTATGGCATGAAGCTCGATGACGTTCTGTCTGATGAAGATCGTGCCATCTCAAGCTATCGTCATGCCATCAGCATATGGCTTCCACGCATTACGCAGGCAGCGTTGATTGCGAAAAGAAAAGAACTGGCAGCCGTCCCCAACTTTAATCCCAAGACATTCCGCTACATCATGCGCAGGTCGCAATATGAGCGCGAGTTCGGCAAAAACTACTATCGTCCAACTTACGCTTCCCGCGTGATCGCTGGGATAGTCAGGATTCTTCCCAAAGTGGGCCCGCTGCGTGCCATCAATCCCAAGCCTCCTACGGCTGAGACTGAAAAACTGTATATCAAAAGTCTGGAAACGACCGTGAACGCCTATCGTACGATGGTCCGAGGAGCCGCGGAACAGGACCTGCCTCTTCCTGATATGGACCTTGATACCGGAAGAAACACAACTCCGGGCGAGTACAAGCTGGCGGACGTATCCTATGCACGCCTCTTGCGCGAGCTTTCCCTCAGAAATTTCAGTACCGCGTCCCCGGAACTGCGTGCCAATATCCTGGGTTACTACGGCGATCTCAACCAGCCATTCTCTACTAAACATTCCAAGTGCGACTGGAAGGAAGTGCTGCGTGATCTGGACGGGTTGAAAAAGCACCCTTCGCTGGCGCCGCAAAGCGGAGATTGAGAGAGATCTCTTTGAGGATGGCTTTCTGCTGGTCGATAATCTCAACCTGGAGACGTGGCATGACACGTCCTGGCATCGATTTCAACCGAAAGTTCACGTTAACCTTGAAGGCAGGATTTTGCCTGATTCAGCTATAATGCCTGCATGTTAGGTGGACGCAGCAGCGAACAATGGATCGCGCAATACGCCAGCAGTCATCAGAATCCGGTGAACCGGATCTGCCACACTCTTGGCATTCCTCTGATCGTGGTGTCGCTGGGCATAGCCGTTGCCGCCGTCTTTTTTCATCCGCTATGGGTGTACGCGGCTGGCCTGTTTATATTCGGATGGATCTTGCAGTTCATCGGGCACGCATTTGAAGGCAAGCCGCCAGAGTTCTTAAGCGACTGGCGATTCCTCCTCGTCGGCGTGCGCTGGTGGATGGCTAAGATGCGTGGGCAAGCCTGATTCGGCCAAATACACATCCAGTCAAGCTATCATTCAGCCAGACAATCGTTCGGCCAACCATCAACTAAGCTCGCGGCCTGCCTGGGCCATATTTCGTTTAGAAGCAATCTCACACGTAATAGGGCATGACCTCGGTCAGGCCCCTTCAGACAGCGAGATTCACGAGATGGCGTTTACTTATTTTCCGGTAAAACAATCCCCACATTCACTTTTGTAAATTTGACCCATTTAGTTTGGGTTTGTGTGTCTTCCTTTGCATGCAGAGTTAGTTCCGCCTGCGATTCACCCGATTTGGATTTGAATCGGACCGCCCGGTTGAAGTCCACCAGCATATTGTGCATGTCCTTGGGAATCTCCTTGATGTCAGCGAACGTAAGCGTCAAATGGACTCTCAATGGAGCGAAAATCTGTGGACCCGGACATAGAAGGTGGAGAATGGGAAGGCTGGTGGTTACGTCATACTTTATGACCGCGCATGAGATCGAAGAGTTTGAGGTCTTAAAATCCTGGATTTCCCACTTTCCGGGTACGGGATGAGAAGGAAAGATGGGGGGCGGCGCGGTTTTTTGCGAACAATTTCCATTGGGACAATTTGGTACGCTGGGGCCCGAGGTTAGATTTTGCGCAGAGAGTGGAAAAGCCAGCAAACAGATAAAGACGCACAGAAGTCTGTTATGCATAACTGCCTCTTATCGTTTGACGAGGTACTAAGGGCAGTGGTTAGCCGTCAAAATGCGCCAGAGCAGATCCCGTTGATCTAGGCATGGGCAAGCAACTCGCGATAGACTTTAGGAAGGCTGATAAGACGGCCTCGGAGGGTTTTGCGGTCATGAAGTTCAGTAAAGTTGGAGTGTTATTTCTTTTCCTGATGCCGGCCGCCCTGTTGCTCGGTGACACGTTGGAATTGAAAAATGGCAGCGTCATCAAAGGCACATATGTGGGCGGATCAGAGGCTAAAATCAGCTTTCGCGTCGGCTCAAGCGTGCAGGAATACGCTGTAGCGGACATTGCATCGCTCAAATTCGAAGAACGTGAATCGGCAACTCCTGCGCGCTCTCCTGGGTCCGCTGAAAATAGGCCTGCTGAAACCGGGTTCGCCGAAAGAAGCCCAGAGAATCCTCCCGCACCTCACGCGCCATCAGCGGCCGCTCAAAGCCCAGGCTCCATGGCCAGTGCGGACGCTGCCGCGGCCACTCCCAGCGGCACGTCTATTCCCCGCACTACATCACAGTCGGTGGTGGTACCGAGCGGCACAAAGGTTACCATCCGCACGATAGATGGCGTGGATTCAGATAAGAACCATCCCGGAGACAAATTCCTGGCCTCGCTGGAACAGCCGTTGGTGGTCAATGAAGTTACGGTCGCACCCAAAGGCGCTTCCGTTTACGGGCGGTTGCAGCAGGTGCAGGAGGCGGGCCAGTTGACCGGCAAGTCACAACTGCGGCTGGCTCTGACGGGAATCGTGATCAATGGACAGACCTACCCACTTTCTTCCGGCGACTATGAGATTTCAGGCAAGTCGCGTGGTAAGAGCACAGCCACCAAAGTAGGCGGTGGCGCTGCCCTGGGAGCCGTGATTGGGGCCATCGCCGGTGGAGGCAAAGGAGCCGCGATCGGAGCCGGCGTGGGTGCAGGCGCAGGTACTGCGGTTCAGGTCGTAACCAAAGGCGACCAGGTGCACGTGCCGAGTGAGACTCTGCTGGAGTTCACGCTTGACCAGCCTGTGTCACTGCCGGTCAACCAGAGCCGTTAGCGATTCAACCGGGAAGCCGGGTGAACCCTTAATTCCACCGCTCTATCGCATGGAATGAAGTAAAAAATCGCCGCGTCGCGGCCTGGGCGCCGCCCTGTTATTTCACCCCAACGGTTGTTTCAGCCCAACCGCCAAAATAGGGAAATAACAAGCGAAGAAACGCTTCGGGGAATGGTCTGGCCGCGACCTGGTTTATTACTTAAGTAAAAATTCAGTGTAAAAACCACTGGGACTGGGCCGCAAGTGCTGCTATCCTGATTAAGCGTTAGAAATGGACCGGTTGATTTTTCTGCAAGCAGCAAATCTCTTCTGCACCTGCCGAAACACTCGAACATTCATTCCAGCGTTAAATCAATACAGGAAATGGAAAAAATGGAACAAGGAACAGTGAAGTGGTTCAACGCCGCAAAGGGCTTCGGTTTTATCACCCGTCAGAGTGGAGAGGATGTCTTCGTACATTTCTCCGCAATCCAGAGCAATGGCTACCGTAGTTTGGAGGAAGGCCAGGCAGTTGAATTTACTGTCACCAAGGGGCAGAAGGGTTGGCAGGCAGAGAACGTTCGCGCGCTGTAACTCGCGAAATTTCAAAACCAAACATCAGAACCAGAGCAGGCGGCCTTCGGGTCGCCTTTGCTTTTCTGCGGGGCAAAGCAAACCCGTCAAACCACATCACCTATAATCACCAGGCCCCGTGCTTCCGCGCATCCAATGAACACGCTACTTTCCATGATGCGATTCTTTCATTACATGATTGGCGTCACCGCGCCGTCCAAAGAGCAGGAACGCCTGGTGCTTTTCATTTGGATCGGCGTGGCGATTGGATCGCTGGCGCTGGCCGGTCTGGCTGCATGGATTCTGATTCCACGAATTCTGCATTAAGCGGCAGCCTTGCCCGGCTCTCCATCCAGAATTGCGCGTACCGCCTTGGCGTACTCAGCGCTTTCCCGATCACCCGTCACAAGTTCAATCTGTCTGGGGCTACCGATCCCGATTCCTAGTTGCACTGCCCGCGCGATCTGTTGCTGTTCAAAAATTGCGCCCTGGCTCACTTCCGGCGTAGTCCCGAAATGACGCAGCAAGGCGACGCCCACAGCATCAATCGCGATCCGATCGGTGCCGGCGAGAATAACATTCGCAGTCACAAGCTTGCCCTGGTCCGGGCCGCCATTCACAAAAGCCTGTATCCCGTCCAGCACAATCAGGTCTGGTTTGTAAGCGGTGTTGATCTCGGCAATCATGCGGCGCTGGTCCGGCGACGAGTGCAGCTCATGCATGAAGTTGTAATCGTTGCCGGGCACCGTTTTGGCGGCAAGCCCAACGGAGTTCTTGAGCGACAGGGTAAAGTGTCCGCCGTAGCGATGCGTCTTCAGGCAGCATGTCTGCACAATTCCTCCAGCCTGGCGGACAATCCGCGGAATAGCGAAGCCCTGCTGCCAATGGCTGTTCGCTGCTTTCAGATGTTCCCAATCGTCGGCTTTCAATTGATCGAAGACCACCACTTTTGCGCCCAGCTCCTTGCCGAGTATGAAGGCCTTTTTCTTCTCCATCACTTCCCACGTATTGCCCATGCCGCTGCGGTCGCCAATGGTCATTGGCCCGGCGTCAAGTGTTTTGAGCTTCTTCACAATCGCGGCAAGCGTTTCTTCGCTGGTTGAGCCGGGCGTGGCGTCCGCACTGTTGAAATTCGGCTTGATGA
>WNEZ01012166.1_pt1 | contig 13367 bp, 11 predicted proteins | sample 5400521 | NCBI WGS metagenome assembly WNEZ01 (sample SAMN13153339, study PRJNA577476) | soil metagenome | isolation source: 120 cm saprolite under Douglas fir tree site 2 hole 1 replicate 1 | place: USA:California | collected 2015-04-18 | reverse complement strand
CCAGAGCGGCTCCTGGTGTCCGGGCTCGCGCACCGGCGGTTTGACGCGCAGAAAGTTCGGCCCGAGCCGCGCGCCGTCGTCGGTGCTCAGAAAAAGATAGTGCGGACAGGTCTCGGCCGTGAGGTCGACGCCGCGCTCCTTGGCGAAGCGGATGTGCGGCAGCGAGAAGCGCGTGCTTTCGTGCGCGATGTGCACCTTGCAGCCGGTCCATTCGGCAAAGATCCCGGTGCGGCTCATCGCCTCGATGGCGGCGATGTCGCTGTGCTGCTCGAGATGCGCGGCGGCGTCGCGCCGGCCGGACCGCAACAGCCGCTCGCCGCGCCAGACGAGCACCGGCGTATTCTCCGCGTGCACCGTGCAGCGCATGCCGAGGTCCGCCAGAACCTCGAAGGCGTCGAGGATCGCGGCGTCGGGCGGGCACGGCACCAGCGGGTTCTCGCTTCCCATGTAGAGCTTGAACGAGACCGCGCCGGCCTCGGCCATGGGCTTGAGCTGATCGCGGTTGTGCTCGCCGATATTGCCGTAGACGCCGAAATCGACGATCGCCTGGCGCTGCGCGATCTCGATCTTCTGCAACACCGCCTCCACGTCGGACGTGGGCGGATTGGTGTTCGGCATGTCGAACACCGTGGTGACGCCGCCGACCGCCGCGGCCTGCGTCGCGCTCGTCCAGGTCTCCTTGTGCGAAAAGCCGGGCTCGCGGAAGTGCACATGCACGTCGATCGCGCCCGGCAGGACATGCAGGCCCTTGGCATCGATGCGCTCGCGCGCCGCCGGCATCGAGTCGGGAGCGCCAATGCGCACGATTTTTCCGCCGTCGACCGCGATGGCCTGCACGGCCATGCCTTCGGGGCTGACGAGTTGTCCGCCAGTAATGACGAGATCCACCTCTTTCATCGCACTCACGGCACGATCTCGGCGATGCCGTGGGCGACGTCGAACAGGTCGGCGTTGCGCTTGCGCAGGCTCGCGGTCATCGCCTTGACCTCGCGCAGCAGCGCCTCGACGTCGAAGGTCTTCACGACGCGGTTCTCGACGACGACGCGTCCGTCGACCAGTACGGTCTCGACGCTCGCGCCGGTCTCGGCAAAGACCAGCTGGCTCACGATGTCGTTGACCGGCACCCACCAGGGCGCATCGAGACCATAGACGACGAGATCGGCCGCGTACCCGGGCGCGATCGCGCCGAGCCGCGGGTGTCGCAGCGCCCCGGCGCCGCCCGCCGTCGCCATGCGCAACACCTCCTCGGCGCTGATCCAGCGCGCGCGGTCCGGCTCGCTCGCGCGGTGCGCGATCGCGACCGCCCGCATCGCCTCGTGCAGCACGAGGTTGTCGTTGGCGCTGGAGCCGTCGGTGCCGACGGCGAGCGGAACGCCGCGCCGAAGCATCTCGGGCGCCCGCGCCAGCCCGGTCCCGATGCGGCTGTTGCTCTCGGGGTTGAGCACCGCGGTCGCCTTGCGCGCCGCCATGATGTCGATGTCGTCGTCGGTGAGCCAGATGCTGTGCGCGCACGACCAGCGGCTCGACAGCACGCCGAGGTCGGCGAGGTGACGTACCGTCGTGGTGCCGTAGTTCGCCCGCGCGATCTCGGCCTGCTTCTTCGTCTCGAGGAGATGCGTGTGGATGCCGGTGTCGTGGCGCTCGGCGAGCTCGGCGCAGAGCAGCAGCGCCTTGTCGGTGCAGCGGTCCGGGTTGGACGGCGCCGGAAAGACCGACAGGCGCGGGCGGCCGTGCCATTTGCGGATGGTCGCGCCCATGAGCTCGGAGAGCTCTTCGACCGGCTGCGGCTTGAGCAGCTCGACCTGCTTCATGCGCGCTGCGAGTTTTTCGGGCAGCGGCACCGAGGGGAAAATGTCGCTGAACGGTCCGTCGAAGAACCGCATGCCGAGCGCGATCCGCATGCCGGTCTCGCTCCAGGCGGAGAGCACCGCATCCATGTCGGCGAGCGTGAAGCGCTGGCCCGGGAAATGGTCGATGGCGGCGGTGGTGCCGCTCGTCATCAGCCCATAGGCGGTGAGCAGGACACTCAGGCGGATCTCGTCCGGCGTGCGGCGGGACGTGTGCGCCTGGGTGAGCCACATGAAGGCGGGGTGGCTCAGCCGATCGCCGAACCCCGCCATCGTGCTCGAGGGCGAGTGGGTGTGCGCGTTGACGAGCCCCGGCGTCAGCAGCCGGTCGCGGCAATCGACCCGGCGATCCGGGATGTCCGCGCCCACGTAGGCGCCCTGCCCCACCTCGGCGATCACTCCGTCGCGAACCAGGACATATCCGCCGTTGATGACGGTGCCGGCGGGATCGAGGGTCAGGATCGATGCGTCGTGCAGCAACGTGGTCGTCACGGCTATCTCTCCGCCAGAGCCGGGCTTGACAATATCGCGGCGTTCGCCGCGCGACAGAGCCCTGTTTCGATATCGAGCTCGACGCCGATGCCGTCGCGCGCCGCGCGGTCCACGACCAACTCGGCCAAGGCGAGGTCCTGGGCGATGATTCCCATCGACTTGAACACCGTGACGTCCGCGCGCGGCACCGGCGTCGCGCCGGCGATCAGGTCGCCGATCTCGCCCACGATCTGCTCCGCCTTCAAGCGGCCGGACCGCAACGGAATGCAGATGTCGCCCGCGCGCTCGACGCTGCCGCCACGATGATCGACATAGACCTGCGCGCGCGCCATCAGCTCGTCGTCGGCTTCGCGCGCCTGCGGACGGTTGGCGCCGGCAAGGATCACCAACGCGCCGGGCTGGACCGCACCGCCGGGAAACACCGGCGCATCGGCCGTCGTGATCGTGACCACGACATCGGCGTCCTGCACCGCGGCCGCCGGATCCGTGAGGGCACGCACGTCGCATGCCGCGAACGCGGCCTCGCGTCGAAGCGTGTTGGCGAGGTCGGTCGATCTTTGCGAGCCGCGTCCGACGAGCGAGACGCGCTTGAACGGGCGAACGAGAGCCAAATATCGGATGACGGCCGGCGCGATCTTCCCCGCCCCGAAGACCGCCAAGGTCCGCGCATCCTTGCGAGCCAGATGCCGCGCCGCGGCCGCAAGACCGGCGGCGGTGCGATGATTGTTGAAGCGGGTGGTCGCGATCAGCGCGAGCGGCGCGCATTGCACCGCGTCCCACAGCAGCATCATGCTGGCCGCCTTGCGGTGCCGCGATCCGGGCTCGGGATAGACGTGCATGTTGCCCTTCATGGCGAACAGCCGGCCGTCGGAATGGCCCGCGAGGACGAGCACGCTGCCTTTCGGCTCCCCGCGCTGCACGTCGAGCCGCCCCGGCGGCGGCATGCGGCCGGCGCTGTGGCGGCGATAGGCGTCTTCCATCGCCGCAATCGCGGCCCCGGGCTCGATCAGCCGCTCGACATCCTGCTCGGAGAGAATGCGGATCATGCGCGCGTCCAGTGCAGCAGGCGCTTCTCGGCCGTCGACGTCGACCAGAACACCGTGAGGGCGATGATCACCGATGTGAGCACGGAAGCCCACAGGAGCTCGGTTTCCCGCATCTCGCCGGAATCGAGGATGAGCTTGCCGAGTCCCTTCGACCCGGTGATCCACTCCGACAGCATGGCGCCCAGGATGGCGCTCGAGCCTGCGACCCGCAGGCCGGTGAAGAGATACGGCATGGCGAAGGGAATGCGCACGAAGCGCAACTGCTGCCAGCGCGTCGCGCCGTAGACGTGCAGGAGCTCGGCGGCGTTGCGATCGGCGCTCTGCAGGCCGCGCATCACGTTGACGAGCACCGGGAAGAACGACACGATGGTGACGACCGCCATGCTGGTGCTGATGCCGCGGCCGAAGATCAGCATCATGATGGGCGCGACGGCGGCGACCGGCGTCGAGCGGAAGACCAGCACCACCGGCAGCGACGCCTGCGCCAGGTTGCGGTTCATCGAGAACGAGATGGCGAGCGCGGTGGCAAGCAGCGTGCTCAATGCAAGCCCGAAGGCCGCCGCCGACAGCGTGAACCCGACATGCGACGCGATGACCGCCCAGTCCGTGCGGAACGACTTTGCGACGTCGAGCGGCACCGGCACGAGATATTTCGGGATGTGCAGCGCCGTGACGGTGAGATGCCAGGCGGCGACGAACAGCGCGACGCCGAGCGTGACTTGAAAGAGGCGCTTGAGCAGGATGCGGCGCGTGTCGGGCGACATGCTCAATCCACGAGATCGACGTCGCGCTGCCAGTAGACCGCAACGCGTTCGATCAGGGCCCAGGCGCCGAATCCCGCGCCGGCCAGGAGACAAGTGAGCACGACCGAGAGCCAGACTTTCGGCGTGTCGTAGGAAAACAGCGCGTAAAGCATCATGGCGCCGACGCCGCGATCGGCGCCGGCCCATTCGGCCGTGATGGTGCCGAGCACCGCGGACGGCGCCGCGATCTTGAGTCCCGCGAAAATGTACGGCACCGCGCTCGGGACGAGCAGAAAGCGCAATGTCTGCACGCGCGAGGCCGAGAGCACGTACATCAATTCGCGCTGGCCCGCATCCGCCGCCTGCAATCCCTGCATCGTGCCGACCAGCATCGGGAACTGGCTGGCGAGCCCGGCGATCGTGACCTGCACCTGCGGGCCGGTGCCCAGCCAGAGCGCGAGCAGCGGCGCGGTCGCGATGATCGGCACGCTGTAGATCATCACGCCCAAATTGTAGATCGTGCCGTAAAGCGCCCGCAGCGAGACCGCGATGGCGCCGGCCATCATCGCTATGGCAGCAGCGATCGAATAGCCGAGCGCCGCCTTCCAGGCAGTCGGCGCGAGGTTGTCGGTGACGAGGCGCGGCGCATTCCAGATCTCCAGCACCACCTCGGACGGCGCGGGCACGAAGACCGGAAGCAGATGGGCGTGCTTGGCGCCTTCCGCCAGCGCGATCAGCGCCGTGCCGGTGAGCAGCGGACGCCAGGCGGTGCCGAAAACCTTGCGCGGGAGGGCAGGCGCGCTCGCCATCAGTAGGCCTCGACCGGCTCGGGACGCGGCGCAGCGCTCTGCTCGTTCCCGAACAGACCGTCGCGCACGTGATTGACGCAGTCGAAGAACATCTGGGTGCGCATCATCTCGAGGCCGCGCGGGCGCGGCAGCGGCACGTCGATGATCGAGATGATGTGGCCGGGCCGCGCGCTCATCACGTAGACGCGGTCCGACATGAACACTGCCTCGGCGATCGAATGGGTGACGAGCAGCGCCGTCGTGCCGGACTCCGACCAGATGCGCAGGAGCTCGAGGTTCATGCGCTGCCGCGTGATCTCGTCGAGCGCGCCGAACGGCTCGTCCAGCAGCAGGATGTCGGGGGTGAGCACCAGTGCGCGCGCGATGGCGACCCGCTGCTGCATGCCGCCCGAGAGCTGATGCGGCAGCGCATTCTCGAAGCCGGTGAGCCCGACCAGCTCGATGAGGTCGGACGTGGTGCGGGCGGAGCGCTTGGTGCTGCCGCGCCCGACGATATCGAGGGGCAGCTCGATGTTCTGCTTCACCGATCGCCAGGGCAGTAGCGTTGGGCTCTGGAAAACGAAGCCGAGCGAGTGCGCGTGCCGCGCCGCGCGCGGCGTCTCGCCGCCGAGGCGGATGCGTCCCGCATGCGGCTGCATCACATCGGCGACGAGCCGCAGCAGCGTCGATTTTCCGCAGCCGCTCGGTCCGATGATCGAGGCGAACTGCCCCGCCGGCACCTGCATGTCGACCTTGTCGAGTGCAACAACGGGCTCGCCACGGCCGTAAAAGACCATGGACACCTGGTCGACATGAACCTCGCGCGACATGGCGGCGCCCGGCTGCGCCGCGTCAGGCCGTCAGCGCGGTCTCGATATAGCTCGGATCGCAAAGGTCTTCCGCCTTCATGGCGGACTTCACGATGCCGACCTTGCGATAGACCTCGATGATCTTGCCGTAGAGCGGGAGATCGAGCGCGAGCAGGCCTTTCGCGGTGCCCGGACCGAACTCGATGTAGGGCTTGCTTTCGACGATCTCGGTGAGCTGCGCCTTGTAGTCGAGGCCCGGCGCGCCGTATTTGTCGACCATCAGCTTGGCGGTCTTCTCCGGGTTCGCCAGCGCCCACTTGTGTCCCTCGACCGTCGCCTTGAGGAATTTCACCACCAGATCCTTGTGGCCGGCGAGAAAGTCCTCGCGGCCGTAGATCGTGCACGTCGTTTCGGGAAGGCCGAGGTCCTGTGCGTTGAGCGCAAAAATCTCGACGCCGCGCGTGCGCAGCATCACGCCCTGGTTGGTGACGTATCCGCAGTAGGCGTCGATCTGCCCGCTCACCAGCGCGGCGGGATCGGGCGACGACGGCACGATGGTGACCTCGTCCGGCTTGAGGCCGGCGTCGAGCAGCAGGTTGAGCAACAATGGCCGTCCCGACGTCGAGACCGCGATGCTCTTGCCCTTGAGCTCCTGGATCGTCTTGATCGGCGTCTTCGCCAGACTCATGATGCTGTACGGGCTCTTCTGGAAGATCGTTCCGATCACCTTGATCGGGATGCCCTTCTCCTTGGCGACGATGATCGGCCCGATCGGCCGGTCGCCGAGCTGCGACTGGCCGCTCGCCACGTTGGCGACCGGATCCATGTTGGGCCCGCCCGACACGAAGGTCGGCTCGACGCCGAACTTCTTGAAGGCGCCGTTCTCGACGCCGGCGAAGAAGCCGCCGTACTGGATGCTCTTGATCCACGACAGCTGGAACGAGAGCGGCTGCGCCTGTTGCGCGAAGGCCACGTCGCGCCCGGTCCAGGCGATCGATGCGACGGCGCCGGTCGCGGCGAGCGAAGCGCCGGTCTTGAGAAGACGACGTCGGGTGGGATCGAATTTGAGCGCCATCACTGCCCTCCGTTTTTCGGATGTGACCACTTTCGTTAGCAAGCACTGTACCATTTCGGCCCGCGGAGGCGGAGCACTCGACGATATCTCGGGCCGCAAAAGCGCGGCAAATTGGCTCGCCCGACGGGATGACGGGCGCACAGGCCGCTGCGGCGCACGCCGTGAGAGGCCGGGCCAATGATTTGGGCAGAGAGCCAATATTTGTGCAAAGCCGTCCGGAAGGGCGGACTTTTTCCGCCCATCACGGAACCAGCTGCTCCATGCGGGCCGCCCACGCCTGCAGGTTGCGATTGCGGTCGCGCTGCCGTCGAACGAGACCGCGCACCTCGGCCAGCACGGGTTGCGGATCGAAGCTGACGATCCGCCGGTCCGCCACGATCACCTTGCCGGCGGCGATCACGGTGTCGACCGTCGCGCCCGAGGCGCCAAACACCCATTGCGTGACCGGATCGTTCAGCGGGGTCCAGGCCGGCGCATTGAGGTCATGGAGAACCAGATCGGCGGGAGCGCCGGGCGCGATCGTGCCGAGGCCTGCGCAACGCATCGCCTTGCCGCCCGCGACGGTCGCCATGCGCACCGCATCGGCTGCCTTCGGCCAGCGCGCACGGTCCGGTTCGCCGGGCCGCTGCAACATGAGCGCAAGCCGCATCACCTCGTGCATGTCGAGATTGTCGTTGGTGCTCGCGCCGTCGGTGCCGAGCGCCACCGTCACCCCGGCGCGCAGCATCCTGGCGACCGGGGCAATGCCGGTGCCGAGCTTCAGTAGCGGGCCTGGGCGATCTTCGCCTGAGCCGCGGTTTCCAGGAGATGCATGTGCACCGCGGTGTCGCGGCGCTCCGCGATGCGGACGACGGCGGACAAGAGATCGTCGCTGCACCGCATCGGGTTCGAGGGGGCCGGGCAAATCCTGATGCGGCCGTCGGCGCTGCCGTCGTGGCGTTCGATGCACGCTTCGACCAGCGCGATGGTCTCGTCGAGCGGCGGGGGCGACAGCGGATTGTCGATGACGACGTCGGACGGATAGCCGCCCGGCGGCTCGATGTCGGTGTAGGTCTCGTCGAAAATTCGCAGCGCGACCGTGGCGCGCACGCCGGCCAGACGATACGCGTCGACGACCGCATCGACGTCGGCCTCGCCGAAACCTTGCTCGGGAAAATGATCGATGACCGCGGTGGTGCCGGCGAGGAGATGCTCGATGCATCCGAGCAGCGCCGACAGCCTGATCTCATCGGCGGTCCGGCCGGCCGTGTCAGCCTGATTGCGCCACATGAAGGCCGGATGGCTGAGCAGGTCGCCGGTGCCCTTCAAAACGTTGGTCGGCGAATGAGTGTGGGCGTTGACGAGGCCCGGCACCAGCAGCCGCTCGCGCGCCTCGATGGCTTGCACGCCGGCGGTCGATGCCGTTCCGGCGTCGACCACGGCCGAGATGCGGCCGTCCCGGATGACGACATCCGCGCGGTCAGGCCCACGTTCGGGATCGGCCAGCACCAGCGCGTTCTTGATCACCAGATCGGTCACGTTTGCGCTCTCGGTACGATGCGTTCATTGTCCCGGGCACCGCCGTGCCTGGGCTCGGCCCTGCATCTCCATAATGAGACGGACTCAATGCCCGATCAAAGCCTTCCCGCCGGGACGACCCTCCTGATCAAAGGGGGGCGCGCCCTCGCCCCGGGCGCCGACTGGCAAAATCCGCCGAGTGCCGACATCGCCATCGCGGGCGACAAGATCGCGGGCGTCGCGCCGGGCTACCGGGTCGGGGATCATCCGGGTCCGGAGGTGGAAATCATCGACGCGCGCGATCACCTGGTGCTGCCGGGCTTCGTCAACGCGCACTACCACTCGCACGACGTTTTAGCCAAAGGCACGCTCGAGGAGGTGCCGCTCGAGACATGGCGGCTCTATGCGCTGCCGCCGCAATATCCGCCGCGGTCGCCGGAAGAGGTTTATGCGCGCACGCTCCTCGGCGCGCTCGAATGCCTGCGCTCCGGAATGACGACGATCCAGGACATGCTGACGCTCTATCCGTTCGACGAGCGCCACATGGAAGCGGTGATGGCCGCCTACGACAAGGTCGGCATCCGCGTCGTCTTCGCCTTGCAGTACGCCGACCGGAAGGGGATCGAGACCATTCCGTTCTGGAAAGAGGTCTTTCCGAAGGAGCTTCACTCGCTGCTGTCGACCGCGGCGGAGCCCGAGCGCCAGCTCGATCTCGTCGGACACTTCGAGGCGACCTGCCTCAAGGCGGCGCCGCGGCCGCGCGTCTCGTGGGCACTCGGGCCGTCGGCGCCGGAGCGCTGCTCGCCGGCGCTCATGCGGCGCACCATCGAGTTGGCGCGCCGCTACGACATTCCGGTCTACACGCACATCTATGAGTCGCGCGGCATGGCGCTGCAGGCGCGGCAGACCTTGCCCGAGCATGGCGGTTCGCTGATCCGGCGCCTCGCCGACGAGGGCGCGCTCGATCCGCGCGTGAATTTCGCGCACAGCGTCTGGCTGGCGCGCGAGGAGATCGACCTGCTCGCCGCACACGGCGCGGGCGTCGTCCTCAATCCGCAAGGCAATCTGAAAATGAAGTGCGGCATTCCGCCGATCCGATTGCTGCAGACCGCCGGCGTGCGCATCGGGCTCGGCTGCGACAACTGCAGCTGCTCCGACGCACAGAACATGTTCGTGGCCATGAAGCTCTTTGCGCTGCTTGCCGCGCTGAGCGATCCGATTCCGGGCCCGCCGCAGGCGGCCGCTGCGATCCGCGCCGCGACCGAAGCGGGCGCGGACGGCGCCCGCCTCGGCGGCGCGCTCGGGCGTATCGCCGCCGGCTTCAAGGCGGACCTCACCTTGATCGACATGCAGGACCCGAGCTGGTCGCCCATGAACGGCGCGGCGCGCCAGCTCGTGCATATCGAAGCCGGCCGCGGCGTGCGTCACGTCATCGTCGACGGCAGGGTCGTGGTGCGCGACCGCCGGCTCGCCACCATCGACGAGGCGACAATCTACGATGCGGTGACGGCGGTGATGCCGGGATTTCGGCGCGATTTCGCGATGATCTCGGAACGCGTCGCGAAGCTTCAGCCGTGGCTCGACAAGGCGCACGCGCAGATCATGATGGCGAACATGGATATCGAGCGCCTGCCGCGGTTCTGATGCGGCGCCTGCTCCGCGGCGCGCGCAGCCACCGCACATAGCGCGGCGGCAGGTCTTAGCTGTCGGCGGACTTGCTTTGTCGTCTCGGAATACCGGAAGCTGCGCAAACCGCGCGTTGTCGCGCTTTGTTGAACCAGTTGGTGCCCATGCCGCTCTCCACTCCCGCTGATCCCCCAATTCGCCGTGTCGTGACCGGCCATGACGCCGCGAACGTCGCCAAGGTCATCATGGATTCTCCGGCGACCAACTGGAAATCGTCCTCGCCCGGGACCGTCTCGACGCTCATCTGGTCGACCGACCGGACGCCCGCCGATATCTCGGTGGGCGAGGCGATCGAGGATCTCGGCGCCCGCATTTTGGGCACCGCGCCGCCGGCGAGCGGGACGCGATTCGCCGTCATCGACTTTCCCCCCGGAAACACCGGTCGCATGCATCGCACGGAGACGATCGATTACGTGATCGTGATCGCGGGGGAGATCGACATGGACATGGACGCCTCCACCGTCCACCTCAAGGCGGGCGACGTGATGGTCCAGCGCGGCACCAACCACGCCTGGGTCAATCGGGGCAAGGTGCCGGCGCGGCTTGCCTTCGTGCTCATCGACGCCGTGCCGCTCGGCATCGGTCATCCGGTCACCGGGGGCGCGAGCCCTCGGTAACCGGTGAGTGTGGCGGCTCTGCCACAGGCCGGAACCAGCGTCGGTTGTCTCGCAAAGACGTGATTGCCGGCACGGGCGCCAGAGTTATATTTTCGACCCTCATGTTGACCCGATCGCCATCAAATGCGCCGCCGCCGCGACAGCGGCCACGCGAGATGCTGGAGAGCATGCGCCATTGGCTGCGGACCGCCGCGCAGCCGGGCGGCCTTGCGGGCATCGCATGGGGTCTTTTGCTGGTCGTGGCGGTGACCGTCATCCTGACGATCATCAAACATCTCATCGAGCTGCCGCCGATCGTGATCACCTACCTGATCCCGGTGCTCATCGCCGCGATCAGCTGGGGCTTTCTCGCCGCCATGATCACGACGGCCGCCGGCGCCGCCTGCGCGGCCTTCTTCTTCTACAAGCCCTTCTACACGTTCGCGATCGAGGATCCGGCGCGCCGGATGGGCATCGCCATCTTCATGATGGTCGCCATCGTGGCGTCATATCTCGCGGTGCGCATGCGACGCGAGTCGGAGACGGTCAAGAAGCGCGAGAAGGAAATCCGCGACCTTTACGCGTTCTCCCGTCGGCTCGCGTCCGTGAATTCCACGTCCGACATCTTCGACGCCATCCAGAAGCATCTGTCGGCGCTCGTCGAACGCAAGGTGGTGCTGTTCGAGCCGCGGCGACCGGTGGATGGTCCGTCGGATCGAGCCGGCGGCAGCGAGGCGCCGCCAAAGGTCCGCGACGCGGCGCTCGCCGTGCTCGCCGGCAAGCCGGAGACCGCAACCGGCGTCGCGGTCGAGGACGATCTCGGCAATCTCTGGCTCGTGCGCGCGGTCTCTTCCAAGACGCCGGACCTCGGCGTGATCGCCATCGATCTCGGCCGGCGCACGCCGGAATCCGAGGAGGAAATCCGCGCCCGCGTCGAAGCCGTCCTGCACGATGCGGCCTCCACCATCGAGCAGCTCGGGCTCGCGCGCGCCATCACCGATGCCCGCATGCGCGCAGAGTCCGAGCGATTCCGCGACGCCCTGATCGGGTCGGTCTCGCACGAGCTGCGCACGCCGCTGGCGTCGATTCTCGGCGCCGCGACCGTGCTGTGCGATGCGCCGGCGATCGCGGGGGAACAGCGCCTGCACGCGCTCGTCAGCGTCGTGCGAGACGAATCGGTGCGGCTCAACAACGAAATCCAGAACCTGCTCGATGCCACGCGCATCAGCGGCCAGGCGTTGCAGCCCAAGCTCGAATGGGCGGAGCTTGCCGACATCGTCAATGCGGCGCTCGACCGGCAGCGCAGCAGCCTGGCGGCTCACGCCGTCGAGGTGAACCTTTCGAGCGGCATTCCGCTGGTGCAAGCCGACCCGGTGCTCATGGAGCGTGCGCTCGGTCAAATCCTGGCGAACGCGGCCAAGTATTCGCCGGCCGGCTCGAAGATCACCATCCGCGCGGCACAGGAGGAAGGCGCCCTTGCGCTCGCCGTGAGCGACCAGGGCGCCGGCCTTTCGGCCGAGGACAGCGCGCGGCTGGGCGAGCGATTTTTCCGCGGTCAACGCCACATTCACACGACGCCGGGCTCCGGGCTCGGCTTCTGGATCGCCAACGCCTTCGTTGCCGCCAACGACGGCAGCATCGCGGCGAGCAGCGCCGGCGAAGACAAAGGCATGACCGTAACCATACGTCTTCCGATTCCCGCGAACGCCGAAATTCTGGAGAGCCTGTCCAGTGACTGACGCCGCCCCCAACGTGCTAGTCGTCGACGACGAGGTGCAGATCCGCCGCTTCCTGCGCAGCGGCTTCGAGCTCGACGGCTATGCGGTGAGCGAAGCGGAAAGCGGCCAGGACGCGATCCGGTCCGCCACCCTGCGCCCGACAGATCTCATCATCCTCGATCTCGGACTGCCCGATCTCGACGGCGCCGAAGTGCTCGAGCGAATCCGCTCGTGGTCGAACGTCCCCATCATCATCTTGTCGGTCAAGTCGGGGGAAGCCGAGAAGGTGCGACTGCTCGAGCTCGGAGCCGATGACTACGTCACCAAGCCGTTCGGGATGGCCGAGCTGCTCGCGCGTTCCAAGGTGGTGCTGCGGCGAAAGACCGGGACGGCGAGCGGCGACAGCGTCATCACGATCGGCCGGCTGCGCATCGATCTGGCGGCCCGCAATGTCTTCCTCGAGGCCGAGCGGGTGACGCTGACGCCGAAGGAGTACCGCCTGCTGCAGATCCTTGCGCGCCACCCCGGCAACGTCGTCACCCACCAGGAACTGCTCAAGGAGATCTGGGGACCGTCGCACGTGAACGACACCCACTACCTGCGCATCGTGGTGCGCAAGCTGCGCCAGAAGGTCGAGGCGGATGCCAATCGTCCGCAGATCCTGCTGACCGAGCTCGGCGTCGGATATCGGCTGGCGCCGCCCAGCGAGGCGGATGCGTAGGGACCAGGAATCAGGCGTCAGGGATCAGGAATCCGAGGTCAGCGATCAGCAATCAGATGCACAACTCTGATCACTGATTGCTGATTGCTGAAAAGAACAGGACCGGCATTGCTGCCGGTCCTGTCGCTGTTTGTGGAAACCCCCGGGGGGAAGCTGAAGATGGTCAAAGCCTTCCCGCCGGGGGCTCCGCTTCCCGCGTGATCAGGCGCTCACGGCAGGAAGTTTCTCTGGATCCGGAAGAGCACCGAGATGATGTCCTGATCCTCGATGTTGTAGAACGCGTTCGGACGACCGCCGGACGCCGTCAGCAGGCCCGTGCCCTTGAACGCCGTGTTGAGGTGCGTCCACA
>WNEZ01004201.1_pt1 | contig 13368 bp, 9 predicted proteins | sample 5400521 | NCBI WGS metagenome assembly WNEZ01 (sample SAMN13153339, study PRJNA577476) | soil metagenome | isolation source: 120 cm saprolite under Douglas fir tree site 2 hole 1 replicate 1 | place: USA:California | collected 2015-04-18 | reverse complement strand
GACTCCGAGGGTCGCATCTACGTATCCGGCCGCTTCCATGTCTATCCACAGCGTCCTTGCCGGATGTTCCAGCGCAAGCAAGCGACGTAAATTCTGTTCGCAAAGTTCCGGTGAAAGATCGAGTCCCAATTGCGTGAGTTTCACCGAGATTTCGGTCCCCAGATCTTCAGCGCGAATTCTTTCCAGGACTTGCTGGTAGTGCGCCGCCACGTTTTCCGCTTCCTGCTGGTCAGAGATGTTCTCGCCCAGATGGGTCAGCACCGAAGCGATATTCTTTTTCTTTAGTTCATGGGCCGCGGAGATGGCGTCGTCCAGAGTCTCGCCCGGCATGAATCGCGAAACGCTTCTCTTTACGAACGCGTATCGGCTGGCGTGATTTCTCAACCAGCGATTCTGCGAAGCTGCCAGGAGCAATGCGCGTGTCGCGCCCATTGGAGTCCTTTACGAACCAGATTCCCAAGCTTTCTTTAGTAACCCTAACACGATGGATTGGCGACACTTGACGGAACTTAGGTGTGGAATTGAATCTGTAATGCCGCGGGCTCAGATGGGCGGATGCTTGACTGCAGCAGCGCTCAGGACCATATCTAGTTCTACGAGCCGACTCGGCGGAACTCTGGGAACTGGGGGCCATGAAGCTATGAAACATCCACTGATTGTGCTGTCGCTTGGACTGCTGGGCTCGGGCTTGCCAGTGTCTCCGGCGATAGGCCAGAGTCATGGCAGGACTGTGTTCGCTCCCGCGGGCAGGGGAATGGCGGCCACCTCGCGGCGCGGTGGCGCGGGACGTCATTTTGTCCGCATGCGCCACGGTCGTCGAGTTTTTTGCCGGCTGGGACCTTGCATCTAATTTCTACCCCGGCTACTACAGTGATTACGACTACCAAGACGGAATCGAGGAAGCGCCTCCACCAGCGGTTTCCGAGGCTGCAGTGACGCCCCCGCCAGCAACTCCATCGAAACCACCCGAAGCTCTGGTGATGGAACTACGTGGAGATCATTGGGTAAGACTTACAAGTTTTGCTCCGATGGAGATCGGTGGACCATCTAACGAGGCACAGGCGGGACAAAGCAGCAGTCCAACGCAGACCAAAAGACCTGTTGCTTCCATTCGAACGCAAGCGCCCAGCGAACTTCCAGCCGCAGTGCTCGTATTTCGCGACGGACATCGGGAAGAAATAGCGAAATACACGATTGTTGGCACGACGATATATCTCAAGGAAGATTACTGGAGCACAGGTGTCTGGACGCGAAAGATTCCGATTGCTGAGTTGAACCTTGCCGCGACTTTGCAAGTGAACCAGGCTCGTGGCGCGAATTTTAGTCTGCCGTCCAGATCAAGCGAAGTGATCGTCCGGTGGTGATAGTCCCTTGCAAAAGTCTCGCCCAAGATTGGCCCTGACTGCAGACGCCCTTAACGTTGATGAGGTCGTTGAAGAACCGCAGATCTGGAGATGCCGCTGTTGCGTTCCCGAATTCGACGCTGGGAGCGAATCATACTCTTCCCAAGTCGAATGGTTGAGCTGGAATGGAACAATAAATCTTGGAAGTCGCTCGGCCTAGCGCCGTTCTTGCAGGTTGCGGACGGTCCCGCGGATCACGAACTCCGTGGGAAGGATGCGCTGGCTGAAGGTCATTCGTGGATGATGCAGGCGCTCAAGCAGCATCTTCATGCAGGTTTCGCCGATCTCCTCTTTGTGGACCCGGACCGTTGAGAGCGGAGGGTCCATCAAAACAGCCTCTTCGCGGTCATCGAAACCCACCAGACTGATGTCGTCTGGTACTTTCATTGCGTGCCTTTGCAGGGACCGCCAAAGCCCGTAGGCAATTTCGTCGTTGCCGGCTACCACCGCAGTGGGCCGAGGCCGCCCGGCCAAGATCCGCGCAACGCTCTTTTGACCGAAATCGACGAAGCTTTGAGAGTTTCGAGCCATGATTAAGACTGATTTTAGTTTCTTTTCGCGCATTCCCTGTCGGTAACCTTCAAATCGGTGATGAAGCCACGGGTAGGAGGTATCACCGGCGAACACAATCTTGCGGTGACCCATGCCGATCAGGTAACGCGTGGCCTGGAGCGTCCCATGGAAGTCATCGAAGCCTACTTGATCGTATTGCTGCTCTTCGCCTGTTCCAACCACATTGTTGCTGAAGGCCACGAAGGGCATATGGATGGATTCGATCCTGCGGAGCAGATTCGGATAAATTGTTCCAGCGAGAATGAGTCCGTCAATCAAGCCATGCTCCTGAAGAACCGGAGGCAGGTCGATTCGATCCGCAGGCGTCCTCGGGGAATAGTGCAGGGCGGCAAATAACACGTGCTGTTTCAAGCTGGTGGCATAGGACTCGACGCCCTGCAGAATACGGGCGTGAAAAGGATGGAGAAAATCGCGGTTGCTGAGGAGAAAGCAGACCATTTCAGTGCGTCGTTTGAGAATCCTGCGGGCTTGCGCATTCGGGCGGAATCCGAGGCGCCGAATGGCCTCGAGTACTCGTGCGCGCGTTTCCCCGCTTACCTGAGTGCTCGAATTCAGCACGCGAGAGATCGTTCCGACGCCTACGGCGGCAGCCCTTGCAACGTCGCGAATGGTAGTCTTCCTTGGAACTGCTTCCATGCTGATGCCCGTCATTGCCTTGATTTCTAACTCCCGTTGGGTTGGGACCCACGAACGCTCTTTCCTCGGCAAGTTTAACATTGAAATGATGGAACTCACTCCTTTTCGCTATTTCTGCAAGGATTCGGGACTTCCGTAAGAAGTTGGAAAACCCGATGCGGCGCATCAATTTCAAAAGATTCTGGCTTGACACAGAGCTTTACCTCAGATAGGTTATGGAACTAGTTCCACAAACCTCGTTGGCTTTCTCTGTTGCTGGGTCTGAAATTTTTATTGAATGGGGTGTGACGTCATGAAAAAACTCTTTGCTTCGCTATCGCCTCGTTTCCATTGTCAGGATAAGTCTTTTTCGGCGAATACCGAAAAATTCACGGTGCTTGGCACGTCCGGTCCGATCAAACTGTGGCATCTGGGCCTGGCAGTGCTGCTGGCTGCAAGCATCCTGGGATTTTCATCGCAAGTCCGGGGTCAAGCGGTAAACGCGACGTTGCTCGGCACGGTGACGGATTCATCCGGAGCCGCGGCTGCCAACGTGAAGATGACCATCACCGAAACGAACACCGGGATCAGCCGCGCTTCTCAGACCAACGAGAGCGGCAACTATGTGTTCCCGGATCTACCGCCGGGCACTTATGCCGTCACCGCGGAATTGTCGGGATTCAAACGCGCGTCGAGAGTTGCGATTGATGTCATCGTGAACACGTCTCAGCGCGTCGATTTGGTGCTTCAGCCTGGAAATGTTTCGGAAACCATCGTCGTGGTGGTGGAAACACCCATTCTCCAGACCGAGCGCGCGGACACCGGCCGCAAGATCGAAGCGGTGCTAACGGAGAACATACCGCTGGGCACCAATCGCAATTTCCAGAACCTTTTGAACATTGTGCCTGGAACTACCCGCGCCACTTTTCAGCATTCACAGTTTTTCAATGCCAGCAGCTCCCTGCAGACCGAGGTCAACGGCCAACTGCGCCAGGGCAACAACACTCAGATCGAGGGCATCGACGACAACGAACGCACTGGCCTTTTGCAGATCCTGATTCCGCCGCTTGAAGCCATTCAGACGGTGGACGTTTCGACGAGCAACTACGACGCGGAGCTGGGCCGGGCAAGCGGCGCCGTTACCAATGTGATCTTGAAGTCAGGCACCAACAACTACCACGGAGCTGCCTACGAATTCATCAAGAATAGCTATTTCAATGCCCGGAACTTTTTCGATCCCGCTGTGGGACATTTGGCTTACAACTACTTTGGCGGGAATATTGGCGGTCCCATCAAGAAGAACAAGCTCTTTTTCTTTGCCGACTATCTTAGAGTCATGGATCACCAGGCAAACACAAACCTGGTCACCATCCCCACCATGGCCGTGCGCACCGGAGATTTAAGTGGTTCGAAGACAGCCATTTACAATCCGTTCAGCGGAAATCCGAACGGAACCGGCCGCCAACAGATCGCCGCTTCGTCCGCCCCTGGCGTCGCTACCGTCCCGGGTCCAAATGGAGCGGTGGACGCATACAATCCCGCTTGCACTAACGTAGCCGGCTGCCCCAACATCATTCCCACGGCCTTGATTGATCCGATTTCCACGCAATTGCTGGCGTTCTTGCCTGCTCCCACTGCCGCAGGCAACACCAACAACTACTTTGGGTTGTTGGCTTTCCACAAGGACACGGATTTCGTTGACGCCAAAATCGACGCCAATTTAACCGATAAAGACCGGCTGAGCGCGCGGTTCAGTTTTCAACGTCCGTCGATCTTCCAGGCGCCGCTATTCGGGATAGCGGGCGGACCGGCGCAGGGCAATTTCGAAGGATCGGGTGTTCAGAGCACCTACAGCACCGGCATAAACTACAATCGCTTTTTCTCGAATACGTTGGTGGCCGAGTTCCGCGTTGGTGTGGCGTGGTATCACAACGAGGCGCATAACACTGATTTCGGCACCAACACTTCCGAAACGCTCGGCATTCCAGGTGTGAATCTGGACCCAATCACGAGTGGAATCGTGGGCATCACGATCAACGGCGGTTTTTCCAATCCGCTGATTGGTTATTCGGCCAGTCTGCCGTGGATCCGGTCAGAAACCAACATTGACTTCGCGAATACCTGGACCAAAATTCTGGGCAATCACACCGTCAAGTTTGGCGTCGACCTGCGTCGAATTCGAGACGCGTTGCTTCAGGAGCAAACCTTCAGCCCGCGCGGACTTTATACTTTCAATGACGGCCAGACGGCGCTCAATACGGGTGCTGGCGCCTCCAAGACCAGTTTCAACAACAACTTCGCGAGCTTTCTGTTCGATGTTCCAGGCCAGGCCGGACGCGATCTTGCCACCTTTTTTCCTAACTATCGGGCATGGCAATTCTTTAGCTTCGTGCAAGACAAGTGGGTAGTGACGCCGAAGCTTTCGGCCGACATCGGCTTGCGTTGGGAATTTTACCCGCCTGCGACGCCCGTCCAGAAGGGCGGTTTCTCCAATTACGATCCAACGAACAACACCTTGGTCGTCAGCGGGCATGGAGATATTCCAGACGATCTCGGAATCACAACCCATTACAAATATTTTGCGCCGCGCCTGGGCCTGGCCTATCGCCTGAAAGATTCGACAGTGATCCGCGCAGGATTTGGTATCAGCTACACGCCATTTCCCGATAACAGCTATGCTTACAATTTCCCGGTTCGCGCAAATAATGCCTTCAATCCGGCGGTCGCAAGCTTTGGTCCGGCCGTTCTGCCCAACGGACAAACTGCGACCTTCGAAAACGGATTTCCCGATCTCATTTTGCCGGTAGTTCCCTCGAACGGGATCATTACGAACCCGGCAGTCGCCGTGAACTATTTTGTCGTCAATCAGAATTTCAAGAATCCCTACGTCGAGTCCTGGAACCTGGCGGTACAGCAGGCGCTGCCCGGGAAATTTGTCCTGGACGTGGCGTACGTTGGCAATCACAGCGTGGGTACGGTCGTGAACTACAACCTTAACGCGGCTACTGTGGCCGGTCTTGGAAATCACGGCCTTCCGGAGTTTGATTCCTTCCGCCGGACCGCCAACACCAACCTGCTCTTCGCGGGATACTCCTCCAGCTATCACGCTTTGCAGTTAAAATTTGACCGGAAATTCTCCAACGGTTTTGCGACCACCACCGCGTATACATTCGGAAAAGGCATGGGTTTTCAAACCGGCGATGACGGCGGCCTTACCTTCTACATAGATCCAAGAAGAGATTACGCTCGGAACGACTTTGACCGGACGCATACGTTCGTGCAGAGCATCGTTTACGAACTACCTTTCGGACAAGGCAAGCGGTTGATGTCTTCCGGAGTGGGTGCGGCCATCCTGGGTGGCTGGCGCATTTCGAGCTTTATGACCATCATGTCCGGGCTTCCGATGTACTTTACGGCGAACGGTACTTCGCTTGCGGCGCCCGGGAATACGCAAACGCCCGACCTGGTTGCTCCCGTAAAAATACTTCATGGTGTTGGCGTGAGTAATCCCTGGTTCACCGCATCAAGCTTCGCCGCTCCCACTGACCCTGGTGCGTTTGGCAACGTGGGGCGGAACTACCTTAGCGGGCCTGCCTATTTTGACCTGGATGCGGCGCTATCAAAATCCATCCGATTTACGGAGCGCTTCAATCTGGATCTGCGCCTGGAGGCATTCGGCGCCACAAATACGCCCCAGTTCTTCTTTAACAACACGAACGGTACACCGTCGGGCGGTACGGCGGCGGGCACCACACTGGGCAGCTCTAGTTTCGGCGATATCACGAGTGCCACGGGTGGCCGCGTGCTGCAGCTCGGCCTAAAGTTCAACTTTTGAACTGGCAGACAACGATCACTGATGCCGGTTGGCGACGTAAGTCAGATTTGTGCCCGCCAACCGGCCAATCGTTTGCGGCATTTGAAGTTGTTTGCGAATCATATTAAGTGGATAGGAGTGGAGGCGGAATCGACATGACGATTTGCGTTTCGCGTCGTGAGTTTCTCAGTGGCCTGGGATCGCTGGCAGCGGCCACGGCCATTTCACCGATGCCGGGACACACATCCTTGGATCCGACTATGAAATCACCGTTCCGGATCGCGGTGATCAACGATGAAATCACTCAGGACTTCGGCCGTGCATGCGAAGTGGCTTCGAAAGAATTTGCAATGGATTGGATCGAACTACGGGGAATGTGGAACAAGAACGTACTGAAACTGGATGCAAAGGAAATTGAAGAGGCTGGACGCATTCTGGGGAAATACCAATTGCGAGTGACGGATATTGCCAGCCCGCTTTTCAAAGTCGACTGGCCGGGCGCACCGCAGTCGAAGTTCAGTCCGAAGCGCGATCAATTCAACGCGGAGTTCACCTTTGAGCAGCAGGACGAAGTATTGGAACGCAGCATTGAGCTGGCTAAAGCTTTCCATACCGACCGCGTCCGGTTCTTCGATTTCTGGCGGCTCGACGATCAGGTACCGTATCGCGTGGCCATGAATGAAAAATTGCGTGACGCTGCGGAAAAAGCGGCTAAGAAAAATGTGATCCTGGTTCTCGAAAATGAGCCTTCTTGTAACACCGCAACGGCGGCCGAAGCAGCCAAAGTTCTTGCAGCGATCCCGTCTCCCAATCTGATGCTCAACTGGGATCCGGGTAACGCAGCGGAGCGAGACGAAAAGCCCTTTCCAGATGGATACAATCTGCTACCAAAAGAGCGCATTGGGCACTGCCATTGCAAGGATGCGGTAAGAAAGTCAGACGGCAGCGGCTACGAATGGGCAGCCATGAACCGCGGCATCGTCGACTGGGTTGGGCAATTTAAGGCGCTGAAGCGCGACGGATATCATTTCGCCGTAAGCCTGGAAACCCACTGGCGCGGGGCCGGCACACCGGAAGAATCGACGAGGCAAAGTTGGGCAGGAATGAAAAAGGAGCTGCAAGAGGCCGGAGCGATTTAGACAGAGCGCAATATGGGAATAGTATCCGGCTGATTTTATAAAGAACTGGGAGCCGGAGATACCTATCTGTCCGGCCTCGTATTGTTCCGACGCCAATAATCGAGTGTGTGTACGGGGACGTACGTTATTATCGTGAAGAGAGCAACGGACACGACGGGTAGAGTCGCACGAGGAACTTCGAGTCGGACTTACATGGCTAAGATGGCGAAGTCCGCTGCAGCAAAATTCTATTTCACAGTGGAGTTCAACCATTCGCGAATCTTCTGATTCTAAATGCTTGTCGGCGGAGCCGGAGTCCATGACGCTCCTCCACGAAGACAGACTTTTCCCGTCCGATCCAGGCACCCGTGCCGTCGCCCGACGGCTTTACGGCAGCATACGCGACTTGCCGATCGTCAGCCCGCACGGCCACGCTGACCCGCGATGGTTTGCGGAAGATGAACCCTTTCCGAATCCAGCTCAATTGTTCGTTGTCCCCGACCACTACATTTCCCGCATGCTTTACAGTCAGGGTGTCTCGCTTGAGGAACTAGACGTTGACGATCCCAGACGCGTTTGGCGAATTTTTGCGCAGCATTACTATCTTTTCCGCGCGACACCGACAAGATTGTGGCTGGATTTCGCTTTCCATGAACTCTTTGCCTTGGATACGCGTCTGACGCCTGAAAATGCCGACGAATACTACGACGCAATAATGGAAAAATTGAAAGAGCCGGAGTTTCGCCCTCGGGCGCTCTTCGAACGATTTCGACTTGAGGTATTGGCTACGACCGATTCGCCACTCGACTCGCTTTCGCATCATGTAGCCATCCGCGAATCAACCTTTAAGGGACGGATCATCCCGACTTTCCGGCCTGACCCGGTGGTCGACCCTGATTCCCCGAACTTCATGGAGAATCTTGCATGTTTGGGGCAGATGACTGGCGCAGACATAGGCAGCTGGCAAGGCTATCTTTCCGCATTGCGGCAGCGGAGGTTGGAGTTCAGGGCCTTGGGTTGCACGGCGACGGACCACGGGCACCCAACGGCGGCGACCGCAGATCTAAGCTCGGATTCGGCGGCTCGGCTCTATCAGAAAATTGCTTCGGGCACCGGCGATCTGGAGGAACGCGAACTGTTTCGCGCTCAAATGGTCACGGAAATGGCGGCAATGAGCCTGGATGACAAACTGGTCATGCAAATTCATCCGGGCAGTTTCCGTAACCACAATGCGCGCGTATTCCGGCGCTTTGGGCCTGATGCTGGAGCCGACATTCCCATGCCCACGAACTATGTGCAAGCACTGAGGCCATTGCTAAATCGCTTCGGTAACGAGCCCGGCCTCACGGTCATTCTGTTCACTCTCGACGAATCGACGTACAGCCGTGAACTGGCTCCGCTTGCCGGGCACTACCCGTGTCTCCGGCTGGGTCCGGCATGGTGGTTCCACGACAGCCCCGAAGGCATAATGCGCTTTCGTGAACATACCACTGAGACCGCCGGCTTCTACAATACAGTCGGATTCAATGATGACACTCGAGCTTTTCTTTCGATTCCCGCGAGGCACGACGTGGCTCGTCGCGTCGATTGCGCCTTTCTTGCGCGACTAGTCGTCGAGCATCGACTCGATGAAGATGAAGCGTTCGAGGTCGCCTCGGAACTTGCTGGCGGCCTTGCACGAAAGGCTTACAGATTATAGGAACGATCGCGAGTGCGACGGGCCGCAACGGTGGTTAAGAGGCCACACATGCTTCTGAGAATTCTGTCTCGTGAGCCTGGCCACAAATGACATGAGAGTTCCCGGAACCAGCAATATTTTGTTTCAGCATTCTAATTTGGGGAGCAGAGAGCCGATTCCGTTATGAGTCTTTTCTACGAGATTGGAGGTGAGCAAACCGATCTATCAGCGGTTGATATGAAGAATGGTCTGTTTGACGCTTTGCGATCGATTGGCCAGCGCGATCGCGTGTTGGCGATCCCTCCCGATCTGACTCGTATCCACTCGAGAGCTGGCGACTTAACGAGGAACGCCTACGAATTCTACAAAGAACGGCTGGCTGCCGTATTGCCGGCAGTAGGCACGCATGCTTCCTTGACGTCATCGCAGGTCAGCAAGATGTTCGGTGATATACCGTTCAATTTGTTCCACGAACACAACTGGCGAAACGACACGGTCACGTTGGGGGAAGTGCCCTCTGAATATGTGCACTTGCAATCGGAAGGTAAGCTCGACTACACCTGGCCGGTGCAAATCAACCGGATGTTGGTCGAAGGTGATTTCGACCTGATCCTGTCGATTGGACAAGTTGTGCCTCATGAAGTGATCGGGATGGCGAACTACAACAAGAACATCCTCGTTGGCACCGGAGGACCAGACAGTATCAACCGGAGCCATTTCCTGGGCGCTGTATACGGCATGGAACGAATCATGGGACGGGCGGACAATCCGGTTCGGCGGATCCTGAACTACGCCGCGAGCCACTTCATCCAACACCTGCCTATCGTGTATGTCCTAACCGTGGTGGGGAGAAACGAAGACGGGCGATTGGCAGTGAAGGGACTCTTCGTAGGTGACGATGACCAGTGCTTCCTGAGAGCCTCGCAACTAAGTCTCAGAGTCAACGTTTTCTCTCTTGACCGTGAAATTAAGAAGGCAGTTGTGTACCTGGACCCAGATGAGGCGAAGAGTACGTGGCTGGGAAACAAGGCCATCTATCGAACCCGAATGGCGCTTGCCGACGGCGCCGAACTGATTGTTCTCGCTCCGGGAGTAAAAGATTTTGGAGAGGATGCGGCGATCGACAAGCTGATCCGCAAGCACGGATATTTCGGCACGCCTGCTACGCTCAAAGCGGTCGAAAATGACCCGGAACTTTCCGCCAATCTAGGCGCGGCCGCCCACCTTATCCATGGATCATCCGAAGGACGCTTCACTGTTACGTACTGCCCAGGGGGCCTCAGCCGGAAGGAAATTTGTAGCGCAGGTTTGTGCTACGGCGATCTCAACAAGATGGCGAAAAAGTATGACATTGAGAAGCTGCAGTACGGCTTCAACCAGGTCGGAGGTGAAGACGTCTACTTCGTGCCGAAACCCGGCTTAGGGCTATGGGCACACCGCGGACGCTTCGAGAATTAGGCCGCGCGAGTACCCTGTTCTGAAGGTGCAACACTGAGCAAAATACTGGGCGCGGACGTCAGGATTTTGCCAAGCGGTGCAAATCAATAAGAGTGCTGCGGCGGGGGCAGACCTGCAAAGCCCCGCTGCTAAGAGGAAAAATCATGTTTACACGACGTGAGTTTTTAGAAGCAATGGCGGTGGGAACGGCTGGGCTGGCTGTTGGAACCACTGCCCGGAGTTATGAACGGATCGTCGGCGCCAACGATCGGCTTAACTTTGCGGTGATCGGGCTGAATGGGCGCGGATACGCTCATCTCTCCTCTCTGAAAGCGAACAAGAGTGCCGGCCGCATCTCGCATGTCTGCGATGTGGACAGCAACATACTCAAAAAGTTCGCCGACGCTGTGCAGCGCGAGATGGGCGAGTCGCCTGCGACGGAGAAGGACTTCCGTAGGATTCTCGAACATAAGGATGTGGACGCCATCACGATTGCCAGTCCTGACCATTGGCATACGCCTATGGCCATCGCAGGGTTGCAGGCGGGCAAGCACGTCTATGTGGAAAAACCCTGCAGCCACAATCCCGCAGAGGGAGCGATGCTGGTCGAGGCGCAACAGAAATATGGAAAGCTGGTGCAGATGGGCACGCAGCAGCGCTCTTCACCGCACACGATTGAGATTGTCGAAAAAATTCACGGAGGAGCGATTGGCAGACCATATCTGGCGAAGGCCTGGTACAGCAATGTGAGAAAGTCCATCGGCACGGGCAAAGAAGTCCCGGTGCCTGCGCAACTGGATTGGGACCTGTGGCAGGGTCCGGCGCCTCGCCGTCCTTATAGGGACAACGTGCACCCTTACAACTGGCACTGGTTCAGAAACTATGGCACTGGCGAAACGCTCAACAATGGAACGCACGAGGTGGATGTGTGCCGGTGGGCACTGGGCGTGGATTATCCGAAGCGAGTTACTGCATCAGGCGGCAGATACCAATTCAAAGACGATTGGCAATTTTACGACACGCTGGTGACCAGCTTCGAATACGACGACAGGATGCTCAGCTGGGAGGGCAAGAGCTGCCAAGGAATGAAGTTCTACGGCCGTGACCGCGGCTCGGCAATTATGGGAACCACTGGAACAGTCGTCGTGGATCGCGATGGATACGAAATTTACGACCTCAAAGGGAAGAAGACGAGCGAATTCAAGGTAGGAACTGAGACCTCAACTTCCGACCTTCTCGGCGCCGATTCCATGACCGATGCTCACTTCGCGAACTTCATCGCGGGAATCCGGAAGGGCGAGAAGCTGAATGCTCCGGTTTCTGTGGGCAACGTCGCCGTTACGATGCTGCAGCTTTCCAATATCGCTTGGGAAGTCAACCGGGAGCTGCATCTGGACACGAAAAACGGGCAAATCCAGAGCGATCCGGACGCGATGAAGATGTGGCGGCGTGAGTATGAGAAGGGCTGGGCGCCGCATGTCTAAAGGACGAATGTTGCAGCCGAGCGATGAGTCTCAAATGAAAGACACTTCTTCCCGGCGTGCTTTCGTTCGCTCCAGTGTGGTGGTGGCGGCCTTCGCTTCGAAGGACCTATTTGCAGCGGCCGGGAGACGGCCTTACCCTGACGAAGAATCGCCGGTACGCCTGGGTGTGGCCAGTTACACGTTCCGTAAGAGGAGGCGGCTGCGCTGGCGGACTATGCCGCGGCGGGGATCAAGCTTCACGCTGCCGGAACGATTTATTTCCCGAAAGATGAAGATGCGGACATCCGGAGCAAGTTTGAATACTGCAAGCGAGCGGGAATTGGGGTGATTGTCGCGGGCGACCCTGCGCCGGAAACGCTGCCGCGAATTGAGAACTTTGTAAAGGAATACGATATCCGTATCGCGATCCACAATCACGGACCGGAAGACAAGTTGTGGCATTCGCCACTAGACGTATTGCAGGCAGTGAAAGGGATGGATCCGCGCATCGGATGCTGCATCGATGTAGGGCATACGGCTCGTGCGGGCACGGACGTGGTTCGGTCGATCCGCGAAGCGGGCGCGCGACTATATAACGTGCATATGAAGGACCTTATGAACTTCCAGAACAAGGAGAGCCAGGTGGGAGTGGGAGACGGCATTATGCCGGTGCGCAAGATTTTTGAAGCCCTTAGCGCGATAAAGTACAAAGGCTTCGTTGATCTCGAATATGAAATTCATCCCGACGATCCGATGCCGGGAATTATCAGCAGTTTCCCCTGTATGAGAGGGGTGCTGGCTGGTCTGGGATATGCAAGCCAGAATGAAGCACTTAGTGGCTCGCTGGCAGAGTAGTTTGGAGCGTAACCGCCGGATGTCTTCTGTCCTCTTCCTGAGCGGCGAAGTGGAAGTCGCCGTATCCGACGGAGCCCTTGGATTTTGGGCCCTTGTAAACAACTGCCCGAAATACCCAATGACATCAGAAATTGAGAGAAGCCTCGCGGAGTTTGAAGCGCTGAATCTTGCCGGTGGCTGTCTTTGGCAATTCAGAAACAAATTTCACGCAGCGTGGCCGTTTGTAATTAGGAAGATGAGACACGACAAATTCCTGAAGCCTGCAAGCAAGCTCTGCATTGCCAATAAATCCTGCCTTGAGCACGACCCAAGCGACAGGCTTGGTCAGACCATCTTTGTCCTTATCCGCCACGACAGCGACTTCCGCCACGGCCGCATGCTCCATCAGGACGCTCTCGATCTCCGAAGGGCT
>WNEZ01003594.1_pt1 | contig 13368 bp, 16 predicted proteins | sample 5400521 | NCBI WGS metagenome assembly WNEZ01 (sample SAMN13153339, study PRJNA577476) | soil metagenome | isolation source: 120 cm saprolite under Douglas fir tree site 2 hole 1 replicate 1 | place: USA:California | collected 2015-04-18 | reverse complement strand
GGGAACACGTTGCAGATGTTGATTACATAGTACGGAACAACGAAATGTTTCGGACTGTGGCAGTGCACGACGAGGAACTCGTTGATCAGGTCGCTGCGCCACCGCTGGGTTCAAAGCTCGTCGTCGATCCCTGGGATGGAAGTGTCAAACTCTTCCGATCGGAACCGGTAGCCGCCCCTGCCCTGCGGGAGCGGGCCGAGTTTGCGGTCACACCATTCATGCCGTTCTTGGATTATGTCATCGAGAAGGCGATTGTTCCCAAGCCTGCGAACGTGACGATGCAACGAGGTACCAGTCGCCAGCGTCAGACCACCAGTCGATCCGTGCTGCCTGTCACGAAAGGTTCGTCATAGTACCAGCTACTTGCACTCTAGAAATTGTTGCCGACTAGCTGCGAGCCTTTGCGTTCCAGCGTGCCCACTTGCGGGCGCAAAGGCAAATTCACTTCTTGCAGGGTCGGAGAATTTAAAGCAGCCAGCCAGCACCTTCGCATTGCGGTGTCAAGTGCCACGGCAACAAGTTGGCGATGGGAACATCGTCTAAGGCGTGTTCACCCCCGTGCTCGCCAACCACAGCAAGCACCTTATCCAACAAGGAGATTAATTCGCGGCCCGAAAGCAGGAACGCCGGCCTGATTATCGAAAGTGGGATGTACGATGCGATTGGCATAGCCATGGCAGTACATGCACGCGTTTCGCCATAACCTCATGCGAGAAACAATCCCAGAAGATTCAATCAGTTGCATTAATTGTGATACAAAGTTGCAATAATCGTGAAACGAGTTGCATTAATTCTGAAATCCTACAAAAAGTGTAGGATGCCGTCTTAAGTGAAATTCCGACCGTTGGATCGAAAAGACTTACAGGAGTTCGTGTCAGGATTCCTGCAATTTCGTGTCACGGTAACTGCGATAATCCTACATTCGTGCCTGAATTGTTGCGATAAACCTACAAGTCGCAAAGATGCCGCGGTCTCCGGGCGCACCTCATTGGTGCATGCGCTTTTCATGCATCTCGCTGAAAACATGGTAGGATGCTCAAAGAGACCTGGTGAGGACCCCAGTTTCGTACCTGTCATTCGTACCTCAGGGCAACCATCGGATCAACCCCCATCGCCCGCCGTGCCGGAATCCAGGAGGCCACCAGTGTAGCGGACGCGAGCAGAAGGCCAACGCCGAGGAAAGTCACCGAGTCGGCAGGCCCGACGCCCACTAACAAGTTTCTCATTGTCCAGCCGAGACCCAGCGCCATTACACATCCGGTAGAAATCCCAACCAGCAGCAGCAGCAGCGCGGACCTCAGCATCATCTGCAAAATGTCCCGTGGCTTCGCGCCGAGTGCGATGCGAACGCCGATCTCGTGCGTTCGCTGGTTCGCCGAATTGGAGACGACGCCGTAAACTCCGACAACCGCCAGCACAAGGCCCAACAACCCGAGCGCCGCAGCAAACATAGCGCCCATGCGAAACAAGAAGAATCCGTTCCCGCCGCTCAAAGCCTGCTCCATCGTCTCGATGCCATACAGTGGCAAATCCGGATCGAGTGTCCGAACCTCCTGCTCAACAGCCGTTCTTAGAGTTTCCGGGGGCACCGTCGTCCGGATTTGCAAAACTCGCCCTGTGCTGAAGTTCTGCGCGAGGGGAACATAGAAGAAATTCTGCGGGTCCTCCGCAATGAAGACGTATTTGCCCCTGCGGCTCACTCCTACAATTTGCACAAAGGGCCCTGCAGGGCCCTTGAAGCTGAACTGCTTGCCGATCGGGTCTTTGTTAGGCCATAGTCGGCGTGCCATCGTCTCATTCACTATAGCAACGCGCTGAGCAGTTTCGTTGTCGGCATCGGTGAGCGCGCGGCCACTCACAATACCAATTCGCATCACCTGGAAATAGCCAGGATCGACCGCATTGTAAAACGCGCCCGGTAGCTCGTCCGTACGAGGGTTCGCTTGTCCCTCCCGCCACACCTTTGTCGGTGAGTTGACATTACCGAGCGGCGTAGTATGGGCCAGACTCACGGATTCAACACCGGGTAGGGTGCGGATTCGGTCTCCCAGGCCCTTGTAAAACGACTTGGCCCGCACTTCGTCGTAACCCAACTGGCCAGGATCCACGCTCGCATTCAACACATTGCGCGGGTCAAACCCCAAATCCACGCTCTGGGCCTTTTCCAGGCTGCGCACAAACAGGCCTGCGGCGATAAGGAGCAGGAACGAACCGCACACCTGAGCAACCACCAAAGCGTTCCGCACCCTGTGGCGCTCTGCGCCTCCCGAGAGCGAGCGGCCTCCTTCCCGGAGCGTATCGGAGAGGTTGGTCTTCGTCGCGCGAAACACCGGCATCGACCCGGTCAGCATTCCCGTTAGGGAAGCGGTAAATAGAGCGAACGCAAAAACGCGCCAGTCAAATTCAAAGTCAAAACGAATCGGGAGCGCGCCTGGTAAGCGAATCGATCCAAGAAGTCGGCTGGCCCAAAATCCGAGCAACGTCCCGGCGGCGCCACCCAGGAACCCCAGCAGGAGACTTTCGGTGAGTAGTTGACGCGCCATCCGCAGCGGCCCGGCACCGAGCGAGGTGCGAATCGCAATCTCTTTCTGCCGCAACGTCGACCGCACAAGCAGCAAGTTCGCCACATTCACGCAGGCAACCAGCAGCACTAATCCAGCCAGCAAGACAAATAAGGACACAACCAGAGAAAGCTGGTTAGCTATGCTGGGTTCGGGGCGGGCCAGGCGCTCCGGCAAGACTCGGACCCTTTTTCCCTTGTTCGTCGCCGGGTATTCCATTTCGAGTTGCCTTGCGATCACATTGAGAGAAGTTTGGGCTTGCTGCAGAGTCACATCCGGTTTGGGGTAGGCCAGTACCTCGATCGCGGCTCGATCCCTCTCTGTCCAGAATTCCCGAAAGGCGGGATCAATTGTCGTCATGCTCAAAGGAAGATATGCATCCATCTCGGCGACGGAGAACGTGCCGCGGAATTCTTTCGGCACGACCCCGATCACCATCACCGGCTGGCCGTTGACCTTCAGGGTCCTTCCCACGATTCCCGGATCAGAACCAAATTCACGTTCCCAAAAGGCGTGCCCGAGGACGATCACCGGGTCTGCGCCACGATGCTGCCCTTCGGTTGGGAGAATCAGCCGTCCGAGGCCAGGTTGCACGCCGAGCATGCTGAAATAATTGCCCGTGACGTATGCGATAAAGACCCCGTGCGCTGTTCCTTCCGTGCTCAAGCCCACCAAGTCCAGCGTGAATCCGGCCATGTCGGTAAATGCGTTCGATTGCTTGCGATAGTCGACGAAATCTGGGTAAGAAATAAAACTCAGAAAACTCGTGTCCCGCCTCTCGACCGCGAGCACGGTCAACCGCGCAGGGTCTTTAACCGGTAGTGGTTTCCACACGAATGAATTCACAATGCTGAAGATAGCTGTGTTGACCCCAATTCCGAGGGCGAGCGTCAGCACCGCGACAGTTGTGAACCCCAAATTCTTCCGTAGCATCCGAAAGCCGTGGTGCAGATCCTGGATGAAATCCTCTAGCCAGTTGATCTTGCGCGCATCGCGGCACTCTTCTTTGCGCTGTTCGATCCCGCCCATGTCCAGCAAAGCAGCCCGCCGCGCCTCTCGTGGGTCCAGTCCCTTTGTTATGTATTCCTGCGTTTTCTGCTCGACGTGATATACGAGTTCTTCGTCCAACTCCTCATCGAGCCGACGACGACGAAAAAGCGAGCGCAACCGCAGTGGCACGGTGTAGAACCAACGTTCCAGGCGCATGTCCTTACTCCTCAAGAACGCTTGCTGCGTCAGACCTCTTTGAGCTTCACCACATGCGAGATAGCGGTAGAGAGCCGATCCCAATTCTCGGATTCCTTTTCGAGTTGCCTGCGACCGACCCGCGTCAGGGAATAAAACTTCGCGCGGCGGCTGTTCTCGGTGGTCTTCCACTGGCCAGTGATCCAGCCCTCTTGCTCCAGCTTATGCAGGGCTGGGTAGAGCGATCCGTCGCTGACCTGCAGGATATGGCCAGAAACTTGCTTCAGGCGCTGACTAACTGCCCAACCATTGAGGGGCTCCAAGGCCAGGATCTTTAAGATAAGCAGGTCCAGTGTGCCTTGGACCAAATCCGTCGGCTTGCTCACGGAGTCTCCCTCGGTTACCGAGGTCAGCATACATCCACTCCTCTCGGTAAGCAAGAGGAAAACGTCAGATTCGGAGTTCCGTCGATGAGCCTTGGGGCCGAAATTGGTGCTATTTATGCGGAACAGTTGAAAGAGTTGCTGCAGTTGAGATCGTAGAAATCGCCAATATTCATGCGGTTTTCATGCAAGTTGCTGAAAAGACAGTAGGATGGCAAAAGCGGCTAGGTGAGTATCCCACCAATCTCAGGCAGACCAAGGCGTTTCTGTGAGTAGCCCGTGATACCAGCAACTGACCACAAGACGCCTGGATAGCTCTACGCTAGGCATAACGGAGAAGCTATTTCCCAAAACCCCGTTAGGGGGAGTGCGGTGCTCAAGTGTCTCCGTCTGCGTTACGCGGAGGCCGTCTACTGAGAGACGAAAACGCGCAACGCGAAAAGAGCCGGTGCATCGGTTAACGCACTAGTTGTGGATGCCAACCAACCCACTAGCCCGGCGCGGCTATTCTTGACCAAGGAAGCATTTTGATCTAACATGTCGCGCGACGACATGTCAGGAGAGGGTATATTGAATGAATGAGATTCGAGTTTCACCTATGAGCGAGCCGGTGCTGCTGATCCTGCTCAGTCTGGCCGTGCAACCACGGCATGGATATTCGATCTTGAAGGATGTCGAAGAGATGAGCCAGAAAAGGGTAGTACTCAGCACGGGCACGTTGTACGGAGCGTTGTCCCGCCTGCTGGAGGACCACTGGATCGAGCGTTTCGAAGAGCAGAACACTTCTCGCGGCCGGCAGGCATACCGTCTCACGCGGGAAGGGCGACAAAAACTGCGCCTGGAGATCGCGCGCTTGAAACATCTCACGCAAGTTGGCGGCCTGCGGCTGCCCCCGAAGGGGGCATCGTGACCAGGCTCTACCGCTGGCTCTTGTTTCTCTATCCTGCAGATTACAGAGCCACTTTCGGGGCGGAAATGGCCGAGGCGTTTGACGACGCGCATTCAGAGTCGCGTCATCAAGGCACGTGGCAGCGCGCGACCTTCTACCTACGTGAACTCGCAGGTCTGGCTTGGGCGGCTTCTTGCGCGCAGGCTCGAGTTCATCGCGGCATGCGTTGCGTCGAGCGTATGAGGAGGTTTGCGAACAGTCGTGCTGCTCTAGCCGCTTTGATTTTCATGTTCCTAGGCGTGGTGGCAGCCATCGAGATGTTAAAGACTTTCGCACTCCATGGGCGACACGTGCGGCCGGCATTGGCTCAGGACTTCCCGCTGGAAATCTGGGAAGCTGTGGTCGCGGCTTACGTGGGAGGAGTCCTCGGAGGGGCGATCGCTTTCCTCGCCCGCGGCACGGGGACAAACCCGCATGCCGATATGAACGCCCGGTCCCGGCAGAACTGAGATCAAGTCGAAATGGCGCCTCACGATAATCCATATGAACGCATATCGCGGAAGCGACTTGCTCTGCGAAATATCAGTTTTTGCTTCGTTGCCTTCATCTTCTCAATTACTGTTTGCCCGGTTCGAACCTTTAGATCGTTCTGTGCATGGATTTCGCGAATTCCTGATTTTCTGCCTAGAGTTTTACGAACTCCTGGAGCGCACCAGAGAATTTCCCCTACTGCAATCCGGATTCTGGCACTATCACAGCTACTGGTTCGACTACCTCGGCAGAAAAGTGGGTAAGGACCTGGAAAATGCGCTCGCGCAGTTTGCTGCGTGGCAAGTCGACCCGCAGTCAGAAGAGGTTTCCGAAGCAAGTCGGCACTCGCTAGAGCATATGCGTGACGTCGTCTCCCACCTAACGTCGGGTGAGTACGGCGTTGCGCTCAGGCACGCAATCAGTTGAGTTCGCCGACAAGAATGGCCGTTCCAAGACTCCCTTTTGGCGCTCGCGGCGATTGAGAAACCCTCCTGGCGTATTTAAGGACGTCGCGCGCAACGCAAGTTAAAGGACTGAATCCAAGCTTCGTGAAGCGTCGGCAACAGCGCGACAGTGTTCCCTACGAGAACATCATTTATTGATTCCGGATTGCCATGTGCGAATGAGTTTCGATGATTTTATAAGTTCTCAAGATGGTGTCGAACAGACGGATAGCCAAGTTGCGCTAGGTCCTCAGCATAGTCGACACCGAATAGGATTCGATCAGCTTAGTCACCCGCGGGCCGATAAACCCGTAGCGGGCCAGGAGATCTTTAGCTACAGACTTTGAGAGATCATGCGTAGCGGTCTCGTAGAACCAACGCATCAGCGCATCGAGTGGAGGCATTGTGTTCCTTGGATTGGACCTAAAGACTTGGCTCGGGCTGACTGTCGTCGGCACAGCCATATCGACTTTCGGTGCGCTGTTAGGCATCGTCCTAAAGGACTACATCTTTTCTCGCTCGTTCGAGAAGTGGAAACAGCGGCAAACCTTGGAGCAGCTCTATCAGAGATTCCGCGACCCATTGTTACTTTCCGCACGAGAACTCGCATCGCGATCTATAGAGATCCTTGATCAATACCCCACGGTATACCTCCGCACGAATGTGCTTTCTCTGCGCCCCAGTAGACAAATTGAGAACAGCACCGGCGATCCGTACTTCCAGCATTACAAGCTGGTCAGTACTGCCTACCGGTTCTGCGCATTTCTTGGATGGTTGGAGCTATATCGCCAAGAAATCACCTTCCTGCATTCCGGTAGCAACAAGCACTCCAGAGAACTCGAGCAGGCAATCGGCTTAATTCGTTCCGACTTTGCCGACGGACAGCTTAATGCATCAAGTGACTGGCTTGAATGGCGGGACACGCTCATTTTTCGGGAAGAACTGCGCGCCATCGGTGAGTCCATGATTGAAAGTCGCGGCGCTTCACGATCGGTAATCGGCTACGGCCGATTCTGCGAGCTTCTAGAAGCCAACGACTCATCACCCACAAAGAAATGGTCCACCGTGCTGCTTAATTTCGTGCTAGATCTTGAGACTCAAAGGCGCGATTTTCGACAAATACGGCTCAAACGCCTACTCGTTCATCTCGTTGGATTCCTCGAGCTTCTTGAGGGTGCGGCAGTTGAAAAGCACCTCGTCGAAGCACGAAGCAAATGGAGCGTGGTCTTTTGACCTTCACGAACCGCCAAGCTTGTGCCACAAGCCCCGCTGGAGCCCTGCAGTGTTGATCTGTGTGCCCGGTACTGCCCAACTTCGGATGAACGAGCATTTCGTCGTTAGGTCCAGAAAGCCATTCGATATGGTCCTGTTGCCAAGTGCCAACACGATTCCGGCCGCATCGTCGGTATCTCGGAAACTGACAATCACTTTCCGATGTACGTCATATGGATAATCGAATTGGTAATTGGTCGCTAGACGCGACCGCTGATACGAAATCAGCGTACCTTTTCCGAGTTTCGAAGCGTGGTGAGCAAGGTGTTTGCAGCCTACCTGCGGATGCCCGTATCCAGCGAGATATAGAGGATTAGGCGAAGGAGTACGCAAATGGAGGACTCGACGATTATGCAGAAGCTCTCATTCCCCTCTGGGAACCGTCCATTGAGCGGCTGCATCTTCAGCCCGAGTCGTGCTTCTGCAGGCAGGCGGCGCGGCATCCTGTTCGTCCACGGTCAGGGGAGCAGCCAAATAGGATACGACCACCGAGCCCGATTCGCGTCGGCTGAACTCGAGGCGGTCTGTCTCACGTTTGATCTCAGTGGCCATGGCGGAGACGCTGCCAGATTCGACCGATTCTCGGTGTACGAACACCTGGAAGATGTCGTGGCCGCATTTGACCACCTGGCCTCGCATGAGGCTGTAGATCGGGCTAAGGTGGGTGTTTGCGGAGCGAGTTACGGTGGCTATTTGGCTGCACTGGTGACTGCCCATCGAGAGGTGAGGCGGTTGCTCCTGCGGGCGCCCTCCCTCGCCGGTGATGTCGACTTTCCAGGTCGACGACGGGAGCCTTCGGTTTCCGCAGAGGCTCCGGATGGGTTCGATAGTCTGGAAATTCTCGCCAGATATGGCGGAGAGGTTCTCGTCATTGAGTCCGGGCAAGACGAGATCATCCCGATGTCGCATATAGCGGCGTACTTGCGCGCCTGTTCGCACGCTCAGCATCAAGTGATCCCGGAGGCGATGCATGCGCTGACAGACCCGAGCTGGGATGAAGTATTTGTCAAAGCAATCGTTAGATGGTTCAGAGATCTATAGTTTAAGTCAAATAACAGGGAAGCCCGGCGTGATCGTACTGTTGTCTGTTTTAATGGAGGATCTGATATGAAAAAGAAGCCTGTCCTCGTTGACTTGGAGAAATTGCGAGCGCTCATCGCCGGACTCGACCTGGGCGATACGAGGTGGAATGAGTACATCGAGGCTCGCTGGCTGAACTATGTCGAGTGGTGGGACTCGCGCGCCAGCAATGCTACACGGAAATATCATGCGTTGCGCAGTGCAGTGGTGATCGCCGGAGCATTGATTCCAGCCCTAATCGGTCTCCGGGAGTTGCAGGTGTGGGGCGAGCACGTCTGGGTTTTTGCGGTTGCATCGGTTTTGGCAAGCCTCGTTGTGGCCATATGTGCGGGCGTCGAAAGCCTCTTCAGTTTCGGCGATATCTGGCGTGAAAAACGTGCCGCGGCAGAACTCATCAAGAGCGAGGGTTTCAGCTTTCTTCAGCTGACCGGCGAGTATAAAGATTACACAACCCACAAAGACGCACTCAAGCGCTTTGCGGCCAACGTGGAACAATTGATTCGGAACGAGATCAAGGACTATATCGTCGCGGTCGCTCCCAAGAAACCGGACCACCAGCTAGACAATCCCGGCGCACAACCGAATGTAACTTGATTCGAACGCCCCGGAGTGTTGTTCGGGAGAAAACGAGAGAGGTGAACAAGTTGTGGTCCCAAAATCGAATCAAGGTCAAGAACGACTCTATTCAAAGACACAACGTTCTCCGGGAAAAGAAGAGTCCGATGCTACGTCAACCTGATGTTTTCGTGTCCTCACCTCATGACAAATCCCTGACGCTCGTTCCACCTTCCCGCGGCACGGGCTAAGATCCGGATTGGCCGTAATCGACAAAGCCGCAGTTGACATCTGAGATTCGACGTGTCGCACGACGAAAGACGCCTATGCCTTCACGTGACCCGCCTTCGTTCGTATTGCCTTCAATGGTCGTGAGAGCCATCCCTCGGACTTCTTCTATCAAACCTGTGTGTCCGTGTCCTCCTCCCGTCATGATGATGAAGATCATTCCTGGCTGGACTAGGGAGGGCTCGTCCTTGCATTCGTCGGCCGACAACCGGTGAATGCCGCGTGCTCCGGCTTCATTCCAATGCTCCACCACTGCGGCAGTTTTTACCACTGGGTTTTCGATGTTCGAGCCGGCGCAAGCCTGGTCGAAGCAAAAATAAACAAACGCTGCGCACCACGCAAAACTACCCTGGGTAGGATCTAGGCCAACTGAGCGGAGATACTGGTCTACCCTCGGGCCGCGATTGGAGCCCAGCGGTTCCTCCCGAACACCAACCTCTAGTGCGGCTTTGACCAGCGCCTGTGAAAGTAGCTCCGACGAGGAACTGGCCACTAGCGGTTCGATTTCAGTCGTAAACAGTGTCGCCCAAGTCATCGGACCGACGCGGCCATCCACTTTCAGTGGCGTGCCAAATTGATCGACGGAACGCGACTGAAACAGCTCCACCGCCTCTAGCGTTTCCGGCCCGAAGATACCATCTTCCTTAACGGGACCGCAGCCGACATTGTTGAGCCGACCCTGAATCGCCAACACGTTAGCTGGCTGTTTGCTCCCGGCACTGATTGTTTGTCCGGGAAAGGATAGATTCGTCACCATGATGCACCTCTTAGTTCTCGAGACGAGATCGAGCGAAGGCGAAGAGTCGGCTCTACTGCTGGCCGACGAATCTGGCTTTTTGGCGTGGAGAGTCGGCTTCTTCGGACCAGAACTTCTGTACGAGATAGTGCATTAATAGGACATTGCGTTTCACACTGTGTTTGTGGTTCGGCCCAAATTTCTGGTCGGCTTTGAAATCAATGACATAGCCACTGCCCTCTCAAACGCCGTAGCCCGAGCAGAGCGGCGGCCGAGCCTTTCGGGTTATGCGCAAACTTCGGGGACTCTGGTTTTAATCGCACCGATCTCTTCCGTCCTACCCTGGGTTTCCCAAAAACCGATCCCACGGGTGTTGCCGCCCCCGGACACAGGGTGCGCCATCCAGAGTACGTATCAAGTATTGGACTGGAGCAACTCCCTATGTCCGCTGCGCGAATCCACACGCCGCAGGGTCCCCCCTCGAAGTTTGGGTTATCCCAATGGATGGACTCAAAAGTAGATTCTTCTCCGGGCATCATGTTAGACAGTCTAGGACCCGCCACACTGTCTGTTCGTGAGATTCTGCAGAGTGAACAACACACTTCAACGCTCGTCGTCAATACTTTTTGGCAAAGCTACGTCGAGTCTCCCGCTTTTGCACGCGATCTCGCAAAAATCGGAGTGACGCCCACTTCGGTGCGTAAACATGAGATCCTAGTCGTTGCACGGTGTCTATCGTTGCAGTCTGCTTCTTACGGACGACTCTCTAAGCACTGGCGACGTCCGGTCACTTGTAGTCAGCTCGAAGGCAAATGAGCTCGCCGACCAATAAAGCAAGTACCGACGTTCGACAGCTTCAATCCGTTCCGATAGCCAAGTCGAAGAGTTGTTCTCCGCGCTCTGGGTTGGAAGAGCACGTCCGTCTCCATGACATCTATACCGGTAGCTCAACATACTGCTGTCATTCTGCCGTGCACTCTCCATTGGCCGGGAAGTGGATTCCGAACGCTTAATCCGATTTATAGAACGAAACGAATCCGGCGAGTCAGACACTATTCAAGAAAGGTTGCGTGCTCCTTGGGCCGCGGAGGAGAAGGGATGGCTCCTTGCCATCGAACTCGGGCGATTAAAACATGTGCATGGAGTTGTCACCGAAGCCGCTTAGTTTCTGCATTGAGCACTATTGAGCACCTTGTTTTTCGCGGGTTTGCTGCGAATTATGAGCGGCCGCGCTGCGGCCCGGCTGACGCAGTTTCATAATTTTGCCAACCGGGGCAGCCCTCATAAAGGCAAACCAAATCGTTCTTGATGAAGCTGGAACCGCCGTGATTGAGGCGGTTTCATAGCGCAGAAGGGAACAGACGGGCTTGGGACGGAAGAATCACGTCGGTGATTCTGTTCAATTTAGTTGACAAACCCATGATTATCGAGATATCGCACTTAGCAGTGTTAGAAACCTATGGCGTAAGTCAAAATCGATTCTGGGGGCCGGTCCAAAGTCGACCATTAGCGATCCCAATCTGCTGCGGAGGAAGGGGTTGAGGGCCATGGGCCGAAACAAGGCATCGTTCGTAAGTTGGATGCTATTGTCCCTGATTGCCATGGGTGCAGGCTCTGGTTGCGTGAAGGTGCCGCCCCAGGCCGTGGTTCTTTCCCGCACCGTAGGCCAGCGCCTCACGGATTTACAGACTTCCCATGAGGCTTTCGCGAGAGCTTATTTCCAAGTAACACGCCAGCGGTTGGAAGATTTTCTAGTGAACCAGTGGACCCCCACCTTTCTCGGTAAGTTCGTGGACAAAGCGGAGCTGATGAACAAGCTGGAAAACGTGCAGCCTCTGACGGATGAGCAGAAGGCGCGACTCGTGGCGAGCTTGCAGGCGGCCAGCATTTCAGCCCCCGATCAAACCAAGGTCATCCACGCCGTTGGCAACGCTTTGGGCAGTACCGATCGCGCCAAGCTGGTTCTCCAATTCAGTGAAGCGGCAATGGAACAGATACAGTTAAAGAGAAAGTCTCTACTAAACCCAATAGATGACTTGGAGCGCCAGACACTGACAGAGCTGGGGAGGGCTTACGCGCAGGTTCAGGAGGCCCAGAACACGGTTACTGCGCACCTGAGTTCGGTCAGCAGGGTGACGGAAGAACAGGACAAGGTTCTTAAGCAGCTTGGACTGCTGGAGAAACGAGACGCCATCATTGATAAGGCGGTAAACGCAAACCAAACGATCATGGAAATCCTTAATGGTGGCAAAGACCCGGAGAAAACCATGCTGGATCTCGAGGACCAGCTTAAGAATCTAACGAAACCCTCGAACTGAAATCGTGTTCGTTTGCAGCGAGGAGAGGATCATGCTGGATGAAAACAGTTCATCAAACCCGTTCGAATCAGACGCCAAGGACGCTGCCCAAGAAACCGATAAGGAATTGGCAGGTGCCGAGGCGAGGTTAGCAACGGTCACTTGGGACGGACTAAAGAAGATGCTGCCGAACCCGGTGGACCAACAGCAACTGTCGGAACTGATGAAGATCGTTCAGGCGGCGACCGATCACAATCAAAAAGTGGCCAGCTTGATAGCGAACATTGGCACACTGGGCGGCATAGTAGTCAAAGTATTGAGTCGCGTCCCTGGAGTTTGAGTTCGGTGATTCTTGTGAAGGTCGATCAGAATTCCGAATCAGGTATTTTGTATGTGTCCGAACTGTGCGGAGATGTTTGTGTCGGATGGAAAAAAACCGATCGGAGCCGCTCGGGCAAAAGGCCATGTGATAGCAAGCGAAAGAGTTGCGTTTGATCCGGGCGACACAAAACATACACAACGCTAGTTCCCTGAGGGGTGCGACGATGCCAGACCAATTCATTGAAGGGATCGATGTTTCCTCGAACCAAGGACAAGTCGACTGGGAAGGCGTAGCGGGAGCAGGGAAGGCCTTCGCATTTGCGCGGGCAACCGTTGGTGGACACGTAGCTGACTCACAGTTCCCAACAAATTGGCAGGGAATCAGCGATGCGGGACTGCTCCGCGGGGCCTACCACTTTTTCTGGCCATTGACTCCTTGGCGGGAACAGGCGGACAACTTCATAAAAACAGTTGGCGCGTTGAGCCCGGGTGACTTGGCTCCCGTTTTGGATCTCGAGGAGGCCATTCCCAAGAGCAACCAATTGAAACGCGATGTTTGGAATGACGTTCCTGCGGACCAGCGTCTTTCGATTATCCGGAACTGGCTTGACGCGGTCGAGCAAGCGCTGGGCATGCGACCTATGATTTATACTCGCCAGAATTTTATTGAGCCTCTGCTCGGCGATGGAGTCAAAGCACTGGCGACGTCAGGATTGTGGATCGCGCACTACAACGTGGCCCAGCCTTCTACTCCATCAAGTTGGACCACATGGACATTCTGGCAGTATTCGGAGACCGGCAATGTCGACGCGGTGAACGGGAATGTT
>WNEZ01010635.1_pt1 | contig 13370 bp, 13 predicted proteins | sample 5400521 | NCBI WGS metagenome assembly WNEZ01 (sample SAMN13153339, study PRJNA577476) | soil metagenome | isolation source: 120 cm saprolite under Douglas fir tree site 2 hole 1 replicate 1 | place: USA:California | collected 2015-04-18 | reverse complement strand
TATCCAGAAGGCCCTCGCCAATATGGCAACGCATTGCGAGGGGCTACCCGTTTATTCCAGCACGGGAGATCCAGGCCTGGTGAAAAAGTCGACGCGCAACACGACGTGCTGGCAGGGCCCCTATATCCCGCGCTGGCCGACCACGACGTCCTTCGGGGTGGGCAGCTTCAAGTATCTGGGCGCGGCGGGATCGCCCGCGACGGTCAGCGTGCAGGGGCTGACCTCGGCGCAAGCCTCGTCCGTGGCCGCGGAGGTCGCGGCAGTATACGGAGGCAAGGCCACCGTCACGTCAGGATCGGGTGGCGTCCTCTCCGTCGCCGTGACCATGGGCACCTACTACCAGCGCTGATTACATGAGCACCCTCACCGCCGATTGCGTCAGACATCCATCCGAGCCGGCGAAATTCCGCTGTCGCCAGTGCAATGACAATGTCTGCAGCGCCTGCCGCGCACCCAACGAGCGAGATCTCTGCGACATCTGCGGCCAGTACCGGCGGGACGCCGCGGAGACCGAGAAGCGCGCGGCGGCCGGGCTGCCCACGGAGCCGGTCCGCGCAAAGAGCCGCGCCGGCCTGTACCTCATCGGCCTCCTCGTGGTGCTCAATCTCGCCCTCAGCGGCTATCTCCTCTTCTGGGGTAAGCAGGAGGCGAACGAGTTTGCTCGCGACGTCATCCGGGACGTGCAGATCGTGAGCCGGGCCGTCGAGGAGAGCAAGGACGCGACGGGGCGATACCCCGCGAGCCTCAACGCCATCCTCGACCGGCTCCCCGAGGCCTCGCGGGACATGGTCCGGTCGGGCATGGTCAAGTACCACATCAATGAGGACCGCACCACGTTCGAAGTGACGATTCCGCTGGGCCCAGGCGGTCAGGACCCCTCCAAGCCCTAGGGTCGGTCCGCCGGAAGGCTTCACCCTGGCCCGGCCACCCCCGATCAGCCCGAAGAAGAGCCGGCAGATTTCTGGGCAGTCCTCCCGACGAGCGCGGGTGGCTACGATCTGGGCGGTATGTGCCGATAACACCCTATGGGAGCGCTCTCGAAAGTTGAGCGCTCGACCCGGGTCGACCATCACCGGATCGAACAGGCGAGGGAACCAACTGATGAAGATGCTGAAGCGGGGGCTTGTGGCGGCACTGATGATCCTGGCGGTGCCCGTCGGCCCCGCGGGGGCGGATCCCGGGGTGACCGACAAGGAGATCGTGATCGGCTCCTGCGCCGCGCTGGAGGGACCGGCGAGCTTTCTCGGTACCCAGACCGTGCTCGGGGCTCGCGCCTATCTCAACACGATCAACGATCAGGGCGGCGTGCACGGCCGCAAGATCCAGCTCGTCTCGCGCAACGACGGCTACGAGCCGGACAAGGCCATCGCGTGCGTGAACCAGCTCATCCAGCAGGACAAGGTGTTCGCCATGGGCTTCTTCGTCGGCACTCCAACAGGCGCCAAGGTCGTCCCCATGGCGGAAGCGAACAAGGTGCCCGCCATCGGCTTCTTCACGGGGGCAGAGATCTTGAGAGCGCCCGTGAGGCGCAACATCATCCACGTCCGCGCCTCGTACTACGACGAGGCGCGCGCCCAGGTGGACAATCTGGTGGGCACGCTCGGCATGAAGAAGATCGCCGTCTTCTATCAGGAAGACGCCTTTGGGGTGGCCGTTCTCGAGGGCGTCAAGATCGCCCTCAAGAAGCACAACCTGGAGCCGGTGGCCCTCGGCACCTTCCCGCGGAACACGATGGACGTGGGCAAGGGTCTCGAGCAGATCAAGCCGGCCAATCCAGAAGCCGTGGTCATGGTCGGGACCTACGCCCCCCTCGCCGAGTTCGTCAAGCGCGCGCGGGCGGACAAGTGGAACACCATCTTCCTCACGGTGTCCTTCGTGGGCACGGAGGCGTTCGCCAAGGCGGCCGGGAAAGACGGAGACGGAGTCATCATCACGCAGGTGGTGCCGCCGCCCAGCCGGAAGGACCTGCCCGCGGTGACGCAGTACCAGTCCGCCCTGAAGAAGTACTTCCCGGAGGCGAGCCCCAACTTCGTGAGCTTCGAGGGCTTCGTCAATGCCATGGTGCTCGTGGAAGGGCTGCAGCGCGCCGGCCGTGATCTCACGCGCGAGAAGCTGCTGACGGCGATCGAGGGATTCAAGGACCTCGACCTCGGCATCGGGATGAAGGCGACCTACGGCGCGAGCCGGCACCACGCCTTCGACACCGTGTACTACACCATCCTGCGAGACGGCCAGCCGACCCTCATGACCGACTGGAAGCTGGCCAGGAAGTAGCCCGGCCACCGGGGAGGGTACGGCATGAATCTCCAGCGCATCGGCGCCATACGGCGCCACCTGACCGCCAAGCTGACCATCCCGTTCGTGGTGGTGCTCGTGGGCACCATCGCGCTCCTCGGCGTCGTCTCGATCCGCAGCAGCCGGGCGGCCATGGAACAGAGCCTGGCCAAGCGCGCGGAGATCCTCGCGACCACGCTGGCCGCCGCCATCACCGATCCGCTGGCCATGGGCGAGGTCGACCGCCTCCAGCATCTCCTCGACCGCACGAAGCAGGCGGATCCGGACGTGAGCTACATCATCGTGCTCAACACCGAGAGCAAGGCGGTGGCGACCACAGACTCGGCGCTCAAGCTCCAGGTCCTGGCCCGCAATGAATTCGAGCGAGCCATGGCGCACGTGTCCGTGTTCGTCCACCGGCCCGTGCCCGGCTCGGCCGAGCTCTTCGAGGTCGCGGTCCCGGTGACGATCGAGCGGACCTCCGTCGGCGTCCTCCGCATCGGCGTCTCCACGGCCCAGGTCGACAGCCTGACGAGACAGGCCGCGTGGAAGATCATCGGCCTCGGCGCGCTCGCGCTCGTGGCGGGCGTGGGCATCTACCTGGGCATCGCGCGGCGCCTCGTGGGACCGCTCCGCGCGGCCGCTGAGCTGGGCGAGCTGGCGAGCGGCAATGCCGATCTCACGCGGCGGCTGGCCGTGAGCTCCCATGACGAGGTGGGCCGGCTGTCGCAGGCCCTGAACGGTTTCCTCGACAATCTCCACGGGCTCGTCCAGGAGATCCGGGGCGCCGCCTCCCAGGTCGGCGCGGCCTCCGAGCAGCTCTCCGCCGCCTCCGGGCAGGTGGCGAGCGGGGCGCAGGAGCAGGCCTCCTCTCTGGAGGAGACGGCGGCTTCGCTGGAAGAGCTGACGGGGACGGTCAGGCAGAACGCCGACAACGCCCGCCAGGCCAGCCAGCTCGCGATCGGGGCGCGGGAGAAGGCCGAGAAGGGCGGGCAGGTCGTGACGGCGGCGGTGGGCGCCATGCAGGAGATCACGACGGCGTCGAAGAAGATCGCGGACATCGTCACGGTGATCGACGAGATCGCCTTCCAGACGAACCTCCTCGCCCTCAACGCCGCCGTGGAAGCCGCCCGCGCCGGTGAGCAAGGCCGTGGCTTTGCCGTGGTCGCGACGGAAGTGCGGACCCTGGCGCAGCGGAGCGCGGCGGCCGCCAAGGAGATCAAGGGACTCATCCAGGACTCGGTGGACAAGGTCCACGACGGCTCCGAGCTGGTGAACAGATCGGGACAGATGCTGGGCGAGATCGTGACCGGAGTGAAGCAGGTCACCGACATCGTCTCCGAGATCGCGGTGGCCAGCGAGGAGCAATCGCGGGGGATCGAGCAGGTCAACCGCGCGGTCACTCTCATGGACCAGGTCGTGCAGTCGAACGCGGCGCAGACCGAGGAGCTGTCGTCGACGGCCCAGAACCTCACGAGCCAGGCCCGCGAGCTCCAGGAGCTCGTGCGGCGCTTCCGGGTCAGCGAAGAGGCGCCCGAGCCGCGACCCGTGCTGGAGCCCGCCGGCCGTCGCGTGAAGCCTCAGCCCGCGCTGGCCCGACGCGGGCCCGGGGATCGACCCAAGTCCCCGGAGCCGGCGCACGCCGGCGCGAGCGCGGCCAACGGATCCGGCGGGGGGTCGGCCGCCGCCTGGGACAATGAGTTCGAGGAATTTTGAGGCGAGCGGGCCATGGAACAGCGCGCGGTAGTCGGGAGTGACGGCGGCACGCCGCCGCCGCAGAGCCAGTACCTGACCTTCCGGCTCGGCGAGGAGGAGTACGGCGTTCCCATCCTCGCCGTGCACGAGATCAAGGGGCAGTCGGCGATCACGCCGCTGCCCAACGCTCCTCCCTGCATCCCCGGCGTCATGAATCTCCGGGGGACCATCGTCCCTGTCGTCGATCTGCGGGCGAAGTTCGGGCTTCCCGAAGTCGAGCACAGCCGCTTCACCGTGATCGTCCTCGTGGTGGTCGGCGCGAAGATCGTGGGCATGCGGGTGGACGCCGTCACCGACGTCGTGAGCCTGGCCGCCGCGGAGATCCAGGCGGTGCCCGACCTGGGGGGCGCGGAGAACGGATGCGTGAGCGGCCTCGCCCGGACCGGCGACAAGCTCCTCGTGCTTCTCGACGTCGACAAGGTCCTGGACGGCGACGCGCGGGTCGTCCTCGCCAGCGCCACGTGAGCCTCCGGCCGCGGAGACCAGGGCCCTGAACGAGGAGTTCCGCGGCCTTTTCATCGAAGAGACCACCGAGCAGCTCGCGGAGTTCGAGGCGGGCGTGCTCCGGCTGGAGCAGGCGCCCGACGCCTCCGACGCGGTGGACGTGATCTTCCGCTTCGCCCACAGTCTCAAGGGCAGCAGCTCCATGATGGGCTTCACGGAGATCTCCCGCTTCACCCACGTTCTCGAGGGCCTCCTCGAGCAGGTCCGCGTGGGCAGCCTCTCCGTCACCCCCGAGGTGATCGACGCTCTCCTCGCCTCCGCGGACGTCCTGCGCAATCTCGTCGGCCAGATCGCCGCCGGACCCGACGCGGCCCCCGCGGCCCCGGAGGCCCTCGAGCGAGTGCGGTCCACCATCGAGGCGCTCCTGGCTCGCGCGGACGCGCGGGAAGCGCGCCCGGACCCCGCGGGGGCGCCCGACACGACCGGCCTCACCTCCCTGCCCGCCATCGAGCCGGCCGTCCCCGGTACGGCGGAATCCCCCCGCCGCCGCGCGAGCGATCGTGAGGAGGCGACGGCCATCCGCGTCGCCGTGGACAAGGTCGATCGCCTGGTCGATCTGGTGGGCGAGCTGGTGACCACGCAGACCATGCTCGCGCAGGCGGTTACCGACGTCACCCCCGACGGCATGGTCAAGGTCCACGAGATGGTCGCCCGCATGGATCGCCACGCCCGCGAGCTCCATCACAACGTCCTCGCCGTGCGCATGGTGTCGGTACGCACGCTCTTCGCGCGCTTTCCCCGCTTCGTGCGCGATCTCGCCGAGGCCGTGCGCAAGCAGGTCGTGGTCGAGCTGGCGGGCGAGGAGACCGAGCTGGACAAGTCCGTCATCGAGAAGATCGGCGATCCCCTCCTGCATCTCGTCCGCAACGCCATCGATCACGGGCTGGAGGCGCCGGCGGCGCGCCAGGCGGCGGGCAAGCCCGTGACGGGCCGCGTGCGGCTGGAGGCTTCCCAGCAGGGTGGAAGCGTGTACATCGAAGTCAGCGACGACGGACGTGGGCTGGACCGCGAGCGCATCCTGAGCCGGGCCCGCGCGCACGGCCTCGTCGGGGCCGGGGAGACCCCGAGTGACCAGGAAGTGTTCGCCCTCATCTTCCGCCCCGGCTTCTCCACCGCCGAGACGGTGAGCGAGATCTCAGGACGCGGAGTGGGAATGGACGTGGTCAAGCAGAACGTCGAGGCCCTCGGGGGCAGCCTGGCCATCCGGAGCGAGGCGGGCCGGGGCACGCGCTTCCTCATCAAGCTGCCCCTGACCCTGGCCTTGCTCGACGGCCAGGTCTTGCGGGTGGGGAACCAGGTCTATGTCTTGCCCCTCGTCAGCATCACTGAATCGGTCCAGCCCGCGCCGGGCAGCGTCCATACCATCGAGGGAGCACTCGAGGTCATCGTGGTCCGCCGGGAGACGCTTCCCATGCTTCGCCTCGGTCGGCTCTTCGGTGTCCCCGCCGGCGCCGACGACCCGACGGAGGGAATCGTGGTCATCGTCGAGCACGAGGGGCGCCGCAGCGCGCTCCTCATCGACGGTCTCCTCGGCCAGCAGCAGGTGGTGATCAAGAGCCTGGAAGCCCATTTCCGGAAGGTCGACGGCGTTGCCGGCGCCACCATCCTGGGCGACGGCAGCGTCAGCCTCATCCTCGACGTTCCCGGACTCATTGCCCTGGCCCGCCCGGGAGCCGTCCGTGACGTGTCGATGGCCGGCGCGGGCGCCCGCGCCACCGACTCGGCCTGAGAACGAGGGCAGGAATGGCGACGACCGCATCCCACAGCGCGCCGGAGCATCCCGCGGGTATCACCCCCGATCTCTCGAGTCCGGAGTTCGAGGCATTCCGCGCGCTGATCGTCGCCCGTACGGGCATCGCCCTGGGACCGCACAAGCGGGCGCTGCTCCAGGCGCGTCTGGGGACGCGCCTGCGCGCCCTCGGGCTCGCCACCTTCGGGGACTACCGGCGCCTCCTCGTCGAGCACGATCCCGAGGGCGACGAGCTCGCCCGCCTCGTCAACGCGGTGACCACGAACAAGACGGAGTTCTACCGCGAGGCGCGCCACTTCACCTATCTGGCCCAGCAATGGGTGCCGGAAGCGCTGGAGAGGGCCGCCCGTGACGGGCAGCGGATCATCCGCATCTGGAGCGCGGGCTGCAGCAGCGGCGAGGAGCCCTACACGATCGCCATGACGCTCGCCGACGCTCTCCCCCAGGCGGCGGGATGGAGCCTGCGCATCCTCGCCTCGGACATCAACACGGAGGTGCTGAGCCGCGCCGCCGCCGGGATCTACCGCGTCGACGACGTGCGCCCGATTCCCCGCGCGGTGCTGAGGCGGCACTTCCTGCGGGGTCGCGGGACCCAGGCCGGCCTCGTGCGGATTCGCTCCGAGCTTCGCCGGCTCGTGAGGTTCCGGAGCATCAACCTGATCGAGGACGGCTGGCCGATCGACACGCCCTTCGACCTGATTTTTTGCCGGAACGTGCTCATCTACTTCGACCGGTCCACCCAGCAGCGCGTGCTCGAGCGTCTCGTGGGGTGCCTGAAGGAGGGCGGCCGTCTCGTCCTCGGCCACTCCGAAGGCGTGCACAGCATGGCGCGCGGGCTTCGCCACGCGGGCAGCACCATCTATCACAAGGAGAGCGGTCATGCCGGCGACCATCCTGATCGTTGAGGACTCCAAGCTCGTGCGCGCCATGGTCCGGGCCGCCCTCCAGGCCGACGATCACCGGGTCATGGAAGCGCCGGGGGGGCGGGAAGCCCTGGCCACGCTTGACGACACGCCGGTGGATCTCGTCATCACCGACGTCAACATGCCGGACATGGATGGCCTCACCCTCGTGCGCGCCCTGCGCGCCCGCCCCCGCGAGCGCTCCACCCCGATCCTCGTCCTGACCACGGAGGACGGCGAGGCCATGAAACAGCGCGGCCGTGAAGCGGGGGCTACGGGCTGGCTCGTGAAGCCCTTCCATCCCGACCAGCTTCGCCATACCGTGCGCCACGTCCTCGGGATCCCCGCGTGAAGAGCGGCGAAGTCACCATCCACATCGGCGGCGTGTACGCGAGCGAGCGGCCGACCATCATCAAGACGCTCCTCGGCTCGTGCGTCGCGGTGTGCCTGCACGATCCCGAGCGGGCCGTGGGCGGGATGAACCACTTCATGCTCCCGCGGGGCGACCGCGACGGCGACGACGCCGAGGCCGGACGCTTCGGCGTGCACGCCATGGACCTCCTCATCGGGGCCATCATGAAGGCGGGGGGCGACCGCCGTCGGCTCGTGGCCAAGGTGTTCGGGGGCGCCAACGTGCTGGATCTCTCCGGCCCCGTCGTGGACGTGCCCCGGCGAAACATCGATTTCGCCAAGACCTTCCTCGAGGAGGAAGGCATCCCCGTCCTGAGCGCCGCGGTGGGCGGACGGTACCCGCGCCACGTCCACTTTCACACGGACTCGGGACGCGCCTTCGTCAAGCACGTGCGCCGGGTTCGCCCGCATGCCCTGGCCGAAGCGCGGGCCCGGGCGGCGCCCCCCATCGGCTATGGCCCTATCACGCTCTTCGACTAGCTCGCGTCAGGCCGGGCCCACCGGCCGCGAGGGGGACCGCGTGGTCGCGGGAAGCGCCTTGATCGCCCCCGGGAACCAGCACATGCGCATCGCCCGCGAGGGCAACGCCTACAAGGTGGTGCTCGGCTCGGATCCCCCCGTGCAGCGACACCGCCCGTCCGTGGATGTGCTCTTCAGCTCCTGCGCTCAGGTGGCGGGGGCGCGCGCCATCGGCATCATCATGACGGGCATGGGCCATGACGGCGCTCGGGGACTTCTCAGCATGCGGCACGCGGGCGCCCGTACCCTCGCGCAGGACGAGGCGACCTCGGCGGTATTCGGAATGCCCAGGGCGGCCATCTCCCTGGAGGCGGCGGAGCAGATCGTGCCGCTGGAGCGCCTGGCCGAGACGGCGCTTCGTCTCGTCAGGTCCGTGCGGACGGTGGTGTAGCGCTACATCGCGACGCGGTACACCTCGGCGAGGGTCGTCTCCCCGAGGAACACCTTGGCCAGTCCATCCCCGAACATGGTCCGCATCCCCGCGGCCGCGGCGGCGGCCCGGATCCTTCCCCCGTCCTGCCGCTCCATGATCATCTGACGCATCTGGTCGGTGATCTCGAAGAGCTCGAAGATGCCCACGCGCCCGCGGAACCCGCCGCCTCGGCATTGCTCGCAGCCCTTGCCGCGGAACGTGCGGGCCTCGGCGAGCGGATCCGGGCCGTTCCCGAGCACGCCCTGCTGGCGCAACAGCTCGATGGTGTGCTCGTAGTCCGGCCGCGCGCGCAGGAGCTTCATGGTCGCCTCGTCGAGGCTCTCGCTCTCCCGGCAGCCGACGCAGATCCGCCGGGCCAGGCGCTGCGCGACGACGAGGACGAGGGTGGAGGCGAGCAGGAAGGGCTCCACGCCCATGTCGAGGAGCCGGGGCACGGCGGCGGTGGCGTCGTTGGTGTGCAGGGTGGAGAGGAAGAGCCGACCCACGAGGGCGGCCCGGACGCCGATCTCCACCGTCTCCCGGTCGCGGATCTCGCCGACCATGATCACGTCGGGGTCCTGCCGGAGGAGGGCGCGGAGGGCGCTCGCGAAGTCGAACCCCGCCGCCACGTTGAGAGGTATCTGGTTCACGCGGGGCATCGTGTACTCGATGGGGTCCTCGACGGTGGAGATGTTGACCCCGCTCTGGCGCTCCACGGAGATGCGCCGCAGCATGGCGTAGAGCGAGGTCGACTTCCCCGCCCCCCGTGGGCCCCGTGACGAGGATCATCCCGTGCGGGCGCATGAGATTGCGCAGGAGGATCTCGTGGTCCGAGGCGGCGAGCCCGAGGTCGTCCATGTCCGCGGTGGCCGCCTCCCGCGAGAGCACGCGCATCACGATCTTCTCGCCCCATTGAGTGGGAACCGCCGACACGCGCAGATCGATCTTGAAGCCGGAGAGATCGGCCTCGAACCGCCCGTCCTGGGCGATCCGGTGCTCGTCGATGCGCATGGCGCTCAGGATCTTGATGCGGGCGGTCACGGGGGCCTGGGCGACCGGAGGCAGGTTCAGCACCTCGTGGAGGACGCCGTCGATACGGTAGCGGATGACCATCTCCGCCTCGTAGGGCTCGAGGTGGATGTCGGAGGCCCGCGTCACCACCGCGTACTCGAGGAGCTGGGTCACCATCTCCGAGGCGTCCGTGCCCGCGCCCCACTGGCCCCGCCCCGCACCTCCGCCCATGGCGCCCGTCCACTGCTTGCCGGGCTGACCGGGTCCGCCCGCGACGAGCGGCCGCTTGACCTCGGTGGAGGCCTGGACGGTCGAGCGCTCGAGCAGCTCGCGAAGGTTGGCCTTGTACAGGAGCTGCGCGCGCCGGATGGATCCTTCCGGGGCCAGGAAGGGGACGACCTGGAGCCGCGTCATCTGCTCCATGTCCTTGATGAGGACGCTCTCGCGCGGGTTGACCATGGCCACCTTGAGCTGGCGGCCGGCCTGCTCGAAAGGAATGACGACGTGGCTCTTGGCGTACTCGTCCCGGATGGTCTTGAGGGCCTCGAGGTGCACGTCGCTGACCTTGAGGTCGATGAAGCCTACCCCCCACGCCTGGGCGAGCTGCTCGAGGAGGAAGGCGAAGGGGAAGCGCCCGCGCTCGGCTACCGCGCGCTCCAGCGGCATCTTGAGCCGCGTGGCCATGAGGCGCGCGCGCTCGAACTCGGCCTCGTCGACGAGCCCGAGCTCGCCCACCAGGAGGGCCTTGAGCTCCTCCTCGGATACGAGGACGTTGCTCACGGCTTGGCCCACTTGCCCACGCGCGGCTCCTCGGCCACGGCGGCGGGGACGGGCGCGGCCTCGAGCCCGAGCACCTGCTTCACCTGCTTGACGAGATCGTCGAGGGACAGATTGGCCTTGATCCGGTAGGCCACCGCCCCCCCTTCCATGGCGCGCTGCACGTCCCGCTCCTGGCCGAGATTGCTCAGCACGATGACGGGAATGGCGGCGGTGGCGGGGTCGGCCTTGATGCTCCGCAAGACCTCGAAGCCCTGGATCTTGGGCATGATGAGGTCGAGGAGCACGAGGTGAGGGTTGCACGTGCCCACGGCCCGCAGGGCCTCCTCCCCATCCGTGGCCGTGGTCACCTCGAACCCGCTCCGCTTGAGCGTGGTCTCGGCGGCCTTACGCAGGAATCGGTCGTCCTCCGCGAGCAGAATCCGGTACGTCTCTCCGGTCATGGTCTCAGTCTCCCAGGAGCCGTGCCACGTGCTCGCCCAGTGCCTGCAGAGACAGGTTGGACTTCACGAAGTAGCCGGCAATCTCGAATTGGTCGATCTGCGCGTGATCCTGCTCGCGCGAGGAATTGGAGAGGACGAGGACGGGCACCGCCTTGGTCCTCGGGTTGGCCCGGAGGGCCCGGAGGACCTCGATGCCCGTCAGCCTCGGCATCAGAAGGTCGAGGAGGATGAGATCCGGCAAGGGGTCGCTCCACCCCTCGAGCTCGTCGAGGGCGGCCTGGCCATCCACCGCGATGGTGACGTGGAAGCCCCGGTGGCGCAGGCTGGCCTCGCAGGCGCGGCGCAGGACGCGGTCGTCCTCGACGAGCAAGACGCGCTTCGCCTCCCGCGTCATGACATCTCCGCGTGCAGGGGCAGGGTGAAGGCGAAGGTGGCGCCCTCGCCTTCCACGGACTCGCACCACACGCGCCCGCCCAGCTGCTCCATGATGAGGCGGACGAGGTAGAGGCCGAGCCCGGTGCCCTCGGTCTCCATGGAGGTGACGTTGTCCGCGCGGTAGAACTTCTCGAACAGGCGCCCTTGCGCCTCCCGGGGGACGCCGAGGCCGCTATCGCGGATCTGCCAGCGTCCCAGGCCGTCCGCCTGGCCCATCTCGATCTCGATCTTTCCGCCATCGGGCGTGTACTTGATGGCATTGGAGACCAGGTTCAGCACGACCTGGCGGAGGAGCTGGGAATCGGCCGCCACCACGGGGCCCTCGGCGGCCGCGGTCATGTCGAGGCGGTGCCCCTTGCCCTCCACGAGCACGCGAGTCTCTTCGAGGACGCTCTGCGTGAGGGCCCCGAGGGCGACGGGCTGCGGCGCGATCGAGAGCTTGCCGCGCTCGAGCCGGCCGATGTCGAGAAGGTCGTTGACGAGCCCGATGAGTCGCTCCGCGGCGGCCTGCGCGTCCTGGACATAGGAGGCGGCCTCGGCGGGCAAATCCGCTTCCTGGGAGGCGAGCTCGAGCATCCACTTGATGCCGGCCAGGGGCGTGCGGAGCTGGTGGGTGACGAAGCCCACGAAATCCGACTTCATCTGGCTGATCTGCCGCTCCTGCTCGTAGTGGCGCGCGTTGTCTATGGCGATGCCCGCGTGGTCGGCGAGAGTGCCCAGGAGCCGGATTTCATTCGCCGAGAAGTCGTGGGGCTCGAAGAAGTAGCTCATGAGGACACCGAGGATCTCGCCCCGGACGATGATGGGCACGGCCAGGTAGGCGCGCGGCGACTTGCGCCGGATCAGATCGTCGACCCCGTGGGCGTAGCTCAAGGACGGGTCGCTCAGGCAATCACGCGTCCACGCGGGCTTCCGGCTTTCTATGGCGCGTCCCACCAGGCCTTCTCCGGGCTTGAGCACCAGATTGTCCTTCAGCTCGGCGGGAAGATTGATCTCGCGGCGGAGGGTCAACCCGCCCCGCGCGGGGTCGGGCATGTGAACACCGAAGGCATCGCAGTGGAGCAGCTCCACGGCGCGGGCGCAGATCTGGTCGAGGATCCAGTCCGCGTCCAGGCTGGAGGCGAGCAGGCTCGTGACTTCGTGGAGCTGGGTCGCCTCCCGCTCGCGCGCCTGCGCGTCGGCGAGGAGGCGGGCCTTGTGGATCCCGAGGGCCGCCTGGTCCGCGAGGGCCGAGAGCAGCGAGATCTCGTCGGGGGCGAACTCGCGACGGCGCTTGGTGTAGACGTTGAGCTCGCCGATCACCTTGTCGTGCAGACGCAGGGGCACGCCCAGGAAGGTCTGGAAGCCGTGCTCCCGCGCCCCCCGTCGGTCCTCCGGATGGAAGCTCTCGTCGGCGGGGAGATCCGTGACGAGGACGGGCTCGCCCGTGGCGACCACGCGTCCGCTCAGGCTCTCACCCACCTTGATCCGTGGCGCCGCCATGACGGGGGCGGCGGACAGCGTCCGCGCGGCGACCACGAGGTCGTCCCCTTCCAGGAGGCGGATGCCCGCCGCCTCCACGCCCAGGAGGTTCATGGCCTCGTCGACGAGACGCGCGAGCACGCTCTTGCCGTCGCGGGCGGCGGCGAGCCGGCGGGAGACCTCGTAGAGCACGTCGAGGCGGCGCCGCTCGCGCTCCGCCTGCTCGAAGAGCCGGATGTTCCGCAGGAGGCCCGTGGCCTGCGCGGCCACGCTCTCCATGAGCCCCAGCTCGCGCTCGCTCAGCCGCCGGCGCTCCGTCCACCACACGAGGTAGAAGGCCCCCGCGACCTTGTCGTCCATGATGAGGGGCAGCACGAGTCCCGACTGATGCTTGAAGCGACGAAAGAGCTCGTGGCTGAAGCGCGGATCCGCGCCCACATCGTCCGACATGACGGGCCGGCGCTGGCTCCAGATCGCGGCATGGAAGCCTTGCTCCTCCAGCGGGAGCGGAGTGGCGAGCAGCGTGGGCAGGAACTCCGGCGGAACCTTGTAGCCGGCCAGGGGCACGAGCTGATTTGAGGCCGAGTCGTGCAGATACACCGCGCCCGTATCGGCGCCGATGAGACGAGTGAGCTCTCGGCAGATGCGGCGGAGAGCCTCCTGCGATTCGAGGGTGGAGCTGCTGGCCTTCGAGATGGCGAGGACGGCCTCGGTCT
>WNEZ01010046.1_pt1 | contig 13376 bp, 10 predicted proteins | sample 5400521 | NCBI WGS metagenome assembly WNEZ01 (sample SAMN13153339, study PRJNA577476) | soil metagenome | isolation source: 120 cm saprolite under Douglas fir tree site 2 hole 1 replicate 1 | place: USA:California | collected 2015-04-18 | reverse complement strand
CGCGCCTGTCCGCACGGCATACCCTAGGGTCTCCTCGACTTCGAGCCGCCGGCCCCGTTCTAGATCCTGGAGGGTCGACAGCTTGTGGGCGGGAGCCCGGGCCTCCATCACCGTCCCAAAGTGACGGATCGTGGCCACCGCCTCGGCCAGTGGCACATCGCACAAGGTCTTAATGGGCAGCGGGTCTCGATCTTCGAGGGGAATGCCGAGTTTGGCAGCTAACAGGCCGGTCTCCCGCACGAGCCGCGCCACGACCGCCGCCGTGTCGGGGTGGGTTTGAAACTTGTACGACTCTAGACGCGTCAGCACGGCCGGCGCCATCCAGCTCATGAACAACGCGTACTTGGACCACTCCACGGTCTGAATTTGCGGCACCGCGTCGGCACGGATACCGGCATTGACCAAAGCGGCCACAAAGGTCTGGACACGTGCGGAAATGCCCGCGGGTAGCTCGCCAAGGACCAGATACTCATTGACTGTAAAGCGCACTGGCCCCGCAGGTGTCACTCCACCGCTCAGAAAGGCCGCTGCTCCCAAGGTTTTGTCCCAGCCGAAGGTGCGCGCCAACTGTTCATCCTTCAGCACGCCATTCTGGATCGACAGGACGCTGCCCACCTTGAGATGGCTGACGCTTTCCAGCGCAGGTGCAGTGTCATAGGTCTTCACGGCTACCACTAGAACGTCAGCCTCGCGCACCATCTGCGGTTGGGTGGCCACGGCGACCGGCACGGTGAAGTCCGCCAGTCCGGTGAGGGTGATCCCGTGCTGCTGTAAGTATGCCGCGCGCTCCCCACGCGCGATGATGGTCACCTCTTCGCCGGCCCGCGCCAGATGGCCGGCGATAATCGACCCCAGGGCACCTGCGCCCAGAACGACAATCTTCATGGCGTGCACGCCCCTGATGGTTAGATTCGAGCGAGGAGTCGTGCGAAGAGCCTCACCGCAGCGGGCCTCCTCTGACTGTCAACCTGTCTGCGTGATCTCCGTCTCCGCCTGCTCCAGCCAGAACCGCATGTCCATCTCGCGGCAATCACCACCCGCAATGAAGTCTCCTCATTCGCCACGTCGCACCGGGATCGTGAACATGAATGTCGAGCCCACGCCCACCTCGCTCGTCACCCCGATTTTGCCGCCGTGCAACTCGACGAACTTCCGACAGAGAGTCAGCCCCAGCCCCGTCCCCTCCGCTTTCTTCTCTGCCGTCCCGACTTGGCGGAACTCCTCGAACACCGCCTCCTGGTCTTCCGGCGCAATGCCGATCCCGGTGTCGCTGACTGACACCTCCACAGACCCGTCTCTTGGCACTGCCCCGACTTCTATCCGCCCGCCCTCCGGCGTGAACTTGATCGCATTCGACAGCAGGTTCAAGACGACCTGTCGGATCTTCCGCTCGTCGGCCTGAATCTCGCCCAGCCGCTCATCGACATTCGTCTGCAGGGCGATTCCCCGTCGCGCCGCCCGCTCGCGGACCAGGGTCAGGGCGTTGTCGAGCGCCGCCGGCAGGTGGAAGTCCGTCACTTCGAGCTCCATGCGCCCCGCCTCGATCTTCGAGAGATCGAGGATGTCGTTGATCAGCGAGAGCAAGTGCTGGCCAGACGCGTAGATGTCCTTCAGGTACTCGTCCTGCTTCTCGTTCAGCTCTCCGAACATGCGCTCCGTCAGGACCTCGGAGAAGCCGATGATGGCGTTGAGCGGGGTCCGCAGCTCGTGCGACATGTTGGCGAGGAACTCGCTCTTGTGCTGGCTGGCGACTTCGAGCTGGCGGCTCTTGTGCTCGATCTCGCGAAAGAGCCGGGCGTTCTCAATGGCGATGGCAGCCTGGTCAGCGAAGGTCTCCATCAGGGCGATTTGACCGTCCGTAAACAGCCGGACCTCGGGTCTGGTGATGACGATCACTCCCAGCAGCGCGTCGGCCCGGAGCATGGGAATCGCCAGCAGGGTCCGCATGGGACCCACCTGGGTCACCCCGTAGGTGTACTCGGCCTCGGTCTGAATATCCTCGATGTGGACGGTTCGCCGCTCCATCGCAGCGCGCGCCGCGCCGCTCTCGCGTCCGGGCCGGGTAGGATTCGCTTCGACGAATGCCTTGAGCGCGGGGGGGATGTTGTAGGTGGCCACGCTGCGCAGAACCTGCCCGTCAAAGCCGAAGATGAACGCATGTTCGGCTTCGCACAGCCTGACCGCGTTCTCGGCCAGCGTCTCGAACACCGGCTTGAGATCGAAGGTGGACCGGCCGATGACCTTGAGTAGCTCACTGGTCGCCGTCTGTTGCTCGAGGGTGACTCGCAGCTCATTGTTACGTGCTCCCAGCTCCTTGAACAGCCGTACATTCTCAATGGCGATCACAGCCTGATCGGCAAACGTTTTGAGCAGTTCGACCTGTTGATCCGAGAACGGTGTCGGGGCTTCTCTTGTGACGGCGATCAGACCAAGGGCAGTCGTGCCGCGGACCATCGGAACCATCAGGCGGGTCCTGTACCCCGCCAGCCGCGCGTTCTCGATGTCCTTGGCGGTCGCGTTCGGGTTGTGCTCGATATCCGCGAGATGAAAAACACTGCGCTCGAGGATGGTTCGCGCGGCGTCGTCGTCGGCAGCAGCGAGCGGTTTCGGGTACTCCGCGTTGAACCGCGCCACTCGTTCGGGCCGGACTCCGTGCGTTGCGGCCACTCGGAGCATATCCCCGTCCACGACGAACACCGCGCAGCCCAGGGCGGCGCACACGCTGACGCCGCTTCGAGCGATCGTGTCGAAGACCGGCTGCACGTCGGTAGGCGAGCTTCCGATGACCCGTAGGATCTCGCTCGTCGCGGTTTGCTGATCGAGCGCTTCGGTGAGATCGCGGTTCTTCTCTTGCAGCTCGGTGAACAGCCGGACGTTCTCGATGGCGATGACGGCCTGGTCGGCAAACGTCTGCAGAAGGGCGATCTCGCTATCTGAGAACGGCCCGGGATCGGCGCGCGCCACCACGATGACGCCGATGGGAGCGCCCTCCCGCCGCATTGGGACGAAGAGGCCGCTTCGAAAGCCGATCGCGCGGGTCAGCGCTTGATTCAGGTACTCCGGATCACCCTCGACATCGGGTATGTGGACCACCGCGCGCTCGAGGATCGCCCGCCCTGTCCCCAGGGCCCGGATTGGGCGCGCCGGGAATACGCGATGCACCGCCTCGAGGGCTTCGGGGGTGTAGTTGTGCTGGGCGACATGGTGGATCAACTCGCCGTCGAACCGGTAGAGCGCGCTGAAGAGTCCGTCGCACAACTTCACGGTGCTCCTGACGATCGTGTCGAACACCGGCTGAACGTCCGTCGGCGAGCTGGAGATGACCCGCAGAATCTCGCTCGTCGCCGTCTGCTGCTCCAGGGCCTCAGTGAGGTCTCGGTTACGCTCCTGGAGCTCCTTGAACAGCCGCACGTTCTCGATGGCGATGACGGCCTGGTCGGCGAACGTCTCGACCAACTCGATCTGCTTGTCAGTGAACGGCTGGACTTCGAGTTTGTGGAGGATGATGACGCCAACGATGTCGTCGCCTCGGAATATCGGAACGCCAAGTTCCGTGCGAATAGGGTCAGCGTCTCGCAGCGCGTAACGATACTCAGGATCTGCCTGGAGGTCCGCAACATGAATCGTCCGTCGCTCGAGCGCGACCCTCGCCGTAATGCTGTGGCGTCCGGGCGTGATGGGATGGCGCTTGATGAAATCGGTGAGCTCAGGGGAGACGTTGTAGAAGGCGACTCCGTGATACGAGTCGCCGTCCCGTCTCATGATTACCCCACGCTGTGACGCGCACAGTCGAGCCGCGTTCTCGATGAGGGTGTCGAGTACCGGCTGAAGGTCGAACGTCGAGCGACTTATCACCTTCAAGACCTCGGCAGTCGCCGTCTGCTGTTCGAGTGCTTCCGTCACCTGCGCATGGGCGTGCGTCAATGCCCGATTCTTCTCTTGCAATTCCGTGAACAGGCGCACGTTCTCGATCGCGATGACGGCCTGGTCGGCGAAGGTCTGGAGCAGGGCGATCTCGTCGGGGGTGAATGCACCCGGATCACGACGAGTGATGGAGATCGCTCCGATCGGGATGCCTTGCTGCAGCAGCGGGACCGCGACGCCGCTTCGAAATCCACGGGCGCGGAGACGGCTGCGGGTCCCTTCATTCAACCGCCCATCCGTTACGAAATCGGCACTCACGAAGGGCGCTTGGTCCCGGACGGTGATGGCTTGCATCGATCCGGAGTCATGAACGGAAACCGGGAATCCAGCCTTCAAGACCTCATCGCCCGACGGGCCACTGCTCGTGAACGCCGCCAGCTCAATCAGATCGCCGACGATTCGGGTGAGGATCCCGCCGTCTGTCCGCAGGAGTCGCGCGGCAGCATTGACGATGGCGTCAAACACCGGCTGGGCATTGGCCGACGAGCGACTGATGACCTGCAAAATCTCGCCCGTTGCCCTCTGCCGATCCAACGTCTCCAAGAGCGCGCGCTCTGCACGCTCGCGCCATGCCGTCTCGCGCCGCAGGCGCTTCTCCAGGTCACGGACCTTAGAGCCTTGGTTGTTCCGCGACTTGCGCGCAGCCGGGAGCTTGGCTTCGACCTTAGCCTTCGCGGGCTTTGCACGCCGACGCATCGGCCCCTCCCTGCTTCTTGCCCCTTAGAACCGCGCTGCGATCGACGACAGGCTAGGCGAAGACGCCGGCGTGAGCAAGAATGGGTGGGATGGCTGAGTATTCGTTGACTCCTGCGAGGGTTCCAGGATCTTGGGTGGGTTCGTTCTCTCCGGACCTCTTCTCACGGGGGCCGGCCCAGGGACTGCCTGGGGTCGGCCGGGGGCGGGGGAGTGCGTTCGCGGGGAGGTTGCGCCTGGGTTGCGGATCACGCAATGATCCGCTGGGATCTGCAATGGCTCGATGTGTAACAGCGCGGGGTTCCGGGGACCTGAACCAACTCATAACCCAAAGGTCGCTGGTTCAAATCCAGCCCCCGCAACCATTGACGGCGAGGGGTTATCGGACGCAAGCGCCGCCAACCCCTTTCGTTTACCCAGAAATGGGTGAACGTACGCTCGTGTGCCGCGACTGAATGACGACGTTCTCAGCCCAACTAGAAAAGAGGCTCTTCCCTCGAGAATTGCCGCCGACGTTCTCGACGCTCTTTCTTCGAAGGTTTCGACTTGCCAGAACTGTTGAGGGCGACCGCTTGGCGAACGAGCGCCTTGAAGACGGACTCGTCAACTTCTTCTCCTTCGTGGATGTCGATCGCGCGGCGTGCGTTTCCGTCGAGACTCGAGTTGAAGAGACGGGCGGGATCCTTCAGAGACGCGCCCTTCAAGAAGGTAAGCTTCACGACATTCTTGTAGGATTCGCCGGTGCAGATGATGCCGTCGTGCGACCAAATCGGAGTGCCCATCCACTTCCACTCCTCGACGACGTCCGGGTCTGCTCCCTTGATGAGCTTGGGCATTCTGCTGAGGGTTTCCCCGCGCCAGTCCCCGAGCTCGGCGATTCTTTTCGAGATGAGCTCCGATGCCGACTGGCCTTGGCTCGCGCCCGACTTTTTCATGTTCTCATCCTAGAAGTTCGTTGGTTCGTCTGCGAGACTCCAAACTCCAGCACGTGCCTACACTGCGACGATCCGCTCGGTTCATCGGACCTCGTCCGTCTCAAGCCATCATCACGTAAGCCACGCCGAGCGCCACCAGAGCGGCCGGAAGAACCAGTTCATATCGCATTCGCAGCGGAGGCCCGAACTTGTAGATGAGGATGGCGATGCCCAGGATCACCGCCCACCACAGACTGGACATCCCGAGAAGGACCATGGCCACCATGAGCGCCGCGCTGCATCCAAGGCAGCTGAGCCCGTAGCGCGCGCCCGCGACGGCGGCGCTCCGCATCAGGTTGAAGGGAAGCGGCCCATGCAGCGCGCACAGCTCGCGGCAGCGGGCCTGGCTCGCCCGTTTGATCGGGCTGAGGGAATAGACGCCGGCCAGAGCCAGAGCCAGTCCAACCACCAGATCCTGGTTCGGCCAGGGCATTCTCACAGCGGTGTAGATCGCGTAGCACACCACGCCGAAGATCAGCCACACGCCGAGGTACGTAACGGCAAGCACTCCAGTGGCAACCTGCCATCCCCTTCGCCGTTCGGCCGTTCGCGCGAACTCGAGGACCACCGGGATCGCGGAGGGCAACATCATCGCCGCCATCATCACGACCCAGGTCGTGGCGAAGGACTCGATCGGGCCGAGGCCCATTGCCATTCCGTCCATGCCAGCCATGGAGCGCGATTGCTGGACCATGGCCGCCCAGGCCCCGCCGGCGACAGCGAGGACGACCAACGCGGCCACCATGGGTTTGGCTAGCTCCTGACTGGCGCCGCGGGCTTTCATCAGCACCCGGCACGCTGGACAGAATCCGCCCGGCCTCGCTTGCCTGAGCAGCCCGACTGCCGTAAAAAGCCGGCCGCTGTCCATCAGTCCCGATACTCGTCGCGACGTCGAACCCACGCGGCGGCGCCGCCGTCGCCCTCATCGCGGCCCTTAGGCACGAGATCCATGTAGTGGTAGGCGACGTTCAACATGTCGAGCCCACGCTCATAGGTGGAGTACGTGTGGTAGATCTGGCCGCCGTCCTTCTGGAACACGCTGATGCCGGGTGCCTCGGTCAACCCCCACGGGCGGAGCCGGTAGTTGTAGTCGACCTCGGCCTTCTCATCGGTGAAGGAGACGCCATAGTCGAAGTTGAAGTCGCTTCCGAGCGATGACAACCACGGAAAGCCCCAGCCCATCCGTTTCTTGTAGGCGGCAAGCTTCGAGTAGGGAGCCCGTGAGACCGCGGCCATTGTGATGTCGCGGCGGTTCAGGTGGATGGTGACGCCGTTGAAGTTGTCCATCCAGAAAGAGCAGACGAAGCAGGGCGCGTCCTGCGTCCAGGGCGTATGGGGCCCCGCGGTGTCGGGGTTGAACATCGCGTGATAGATCACCAGTTGGCCGCGTCCCTCGAAGAGGTCGCTGAGCGTCTGCGTCCCGTGCTCGCCCTGGAAGGTGTATTGCTTTTCGACGAGCTCCCAGGGCAGATCGCGCCGCTCCCGGCTCAGCTGGTCACGCATCCGGGTGAACTCCTTCTCCTTCGCCAGGTGTCTTTTCCGTGCCCTGAGCCACTCGTCGTGTTTCACCACCTTGTGAGTTGCCATGTGATCCCTCCTCCTCAAGCTCTCGCGACTCTGCGCCCGGGCTTCAGGCCGCCTCGGACCTAGGATCAATGAGCCTCGTCGGCCGCCGAGATCTCAGCGGCGAGAGTCTCCGCTCCCGAGAGCCTCCGGTTTTAGATAAACAACCAAGCAACAAACACAAGTTCCTAATCCAACGAGAGGATATTTCAGCGCTACGACCGCGGCCGCTCCGAAAAGACACAGGGTCGCGATCGATCGGACGCGCATGATCCTGCGCACCTTCGGCGGTACGTCATGGACGGGATGGCGGTCAATAAGCTCCCAGATCAGAAATATGTAGGTCGCGTTCACTAGGAAGAAGACCGCCGCATAAAAGGAAACCGGCTGGGGAGCCAATTCGCTCACGGCCATCCAAGCGGTGGAGAGCGGAAGCAGCGACACGGAAAACATATGCGCGAAATTGAACCACATCAGGCGAGGCGTCGCCGTTGTCGCGTAGCGCATGAGATGGTGGTGATTAGTCCAGACAATTGCGATGAAAACGTAGCTAACTGCGTAGCTCAGCCATCTAGGCCAGAGCAACAGGAGCGCCTTGTAGGTGGGTAGCTCTGGCGGCCGGAGATCTAAAACCAAGACCGTGATCAGAACGGCAAATACCGCGTCTGAGAACGCGCTCAACCGCTCTGGTGTCGCTGCGCGGAGCACGGCCGTCTCCTTTACTGTGTGCTACCGCCGATTCGGCAGCCGTGACTTCAAGGTACCTGCCATACTACGTCGCCGAAAGCGCTGAATGACTGCCAGCGGGCCGGCGAGGCCATCACGGCGCCCGGGCGGTTGGCCTAGCTGTGAAGTCTAAAGCGGGAGGGTCGCGTTGCGGGTCCGGAGCGGTGTCATCGCCTCATCGATCTAACGGAGATCAATCCAGTACACCTCCGGAACCGTGTAGCATTCTGCATTGCGGGCCCCCGCAACCACCAAGCCGAACACCTCCCCGGTGTTCAGCAGGCCCTCGGGGCTCGGCTGGATTGTCAGCCGAGCCCCTTTCGTAAATCCCAGTTCGGGGAATCTGCGGTAGCCGTCTCGGAGGGCGACGCCATGCAGTGCTAGGTGCTGCGGGGTAACCTTGCCCAGGGCCTTTTCGCAGATCGGGCACGTCCTCTGGCGATGGCCGGCATCGGCGATACGGACATGCCGGAGGGTCTCTCGCAGGAACTCCCGACCCAGGCGGACGTCTCGGGGTTCGCCGGCTCCTCTTGTTCCAACTGCTCGACCTGGGCCCAGATGCGTTGGTAGGTGCTGAGAGCCTCCTCGAGGGCACGCCCCTGCAAGCGTCCTTGCTGGATCGCCCCCATGACGCCCTGTGCCTGCCTGCGGAGCTGGGCGAGTTGGCGGCGCCGTGTCGCGGCCTGAGGTTCGAGCCTGCCTGATGATCGCCGGTTCGCTGCGATGCGCAGGCTCTCGATGTACTCGGGTAGGCGTCGAGCGAGTTCTCGGATGACGAGTTCCTCGACCGCTTCCCGGCGGATCCGAAGGGCATTGGAGCACGTGGCGGACTCGCTATGGTTGCGGCATCCATAGTAGTCCTTGGCGACGATGGACAACCGACCCCCGCAGCGGTCACAGATGAGCAGGCCTGAGAGTAGGTGGGCGGTTGCGGACCGGCGTCGTGCAAACAAACGTTTTCTGGTCTGCAGTCGGCGCTGGACGGCCTCCCAGGTCTCGTCATCGATGATCCTCAAAGCCTCGATCACGCGGGATTCCCATTGGTCTCGAGGTCGCCACCGGTAGACGCGTCGCCCAGTCTCCGGATTCTTTCGCCACTCCCGGCGATTGAAGTAGAACTGCCCCACATACTTGGAGTTCTGCAACATGAGATAGATCGTGTTGGGGCGCCAAGGGCGTCCGGTATTGTTCAGGTTAAGCTGTTTCGCGATGGCCTTCTCGCCGAGGCCATCACGGAACAACTTGAAGATTCGGCCCACGACGGCGACTTCAATCGGTTCAAGCGTGATGCGGTAGCCGATCGGGATCGGTTGGCCATGCGAATCACTCCGGCCCGGCTCATAGACTGGCTCCGATCGATAGCCATAGGTTCGGCCACCCGTGGCGTAGCCCTTCAAGAACCGCCCGTCGAGACCGCGCTTGGTGGTCTTCCGGAGGTCATCAAGGTACAACTCATTGACCAGACTCTTGACGGTGACGCTGACCTTCGTCGTGTCATCTCCCGTGTCGATGCCATCGGCAACGGCGATGACTCGGACGCCGACGAATCGGAGACGTTTGATAATCCCATCCGTGTCCCCGACGTCGCGGGAGAGGCGGGAGAGTTGGTCCACGGCAATCGCGTCGAAGGGGGCATGCGCGGTGAAGGCCAACCGGAGGGCCTCCTGAAGGCCATTCAAGAGCCGGATATTGGCACCGGAGACGGCCGCGTCGGAGAACTCGGCCACGAGCTCGTGCCCGTGCGTCTCAGCCCAGCGTTGGACAACTCGGTGCTGGTCCTCGATGGACGCATCGCGCTGGTTGTCGGAGCTGTACCGACCGTAGAAGGCAATTTTCACGGCTCGTCTGTGACTTGAGCCCGAATGACTGTGATGATCCGGAGTCTGTCGGATCCGTCGTCTCGGGCGCTAAACCGTGACGGGTTGGCGTTCACGTATTGACGCAAGCACTGCACCAAGGTGTCGAAACCTCGCGGCATTGCTTCTCTGCCGGCCGTCTCGGCCGGTTTCATTGCTGCGGCTCCGGTGCCAGAGGGTCGAACACGAGTTGGACGGTGTTGGGGTCGTGACTGGAACACCGTTCAAACCCGAGCTGACGCGCGGCGATCACTTGCCAGCATGCCACACAGAGGGCGAACCCGTCAGGGATCTGCGGAAAGCGGAAGGACGGCAGATGCCCGACGCTCTGGGGCTTGGCGCCAAAGGACGGGTGAAGTAACCTGTCTCTGCTCATCATATGGTCTCCCAACCGGGTTCCGGTGATGGGCCACGACCCGGGCGTGTTCCCGCACGCGCCGGGTCACCTGCTTTCAGCGTCTGCTTCCCTATAGAACTATACTAGATCGCTCTAGTATAAGTCAAGAGCCATTTCTAGGGCGCTCTTGTATGGTAGGGTGAGGGCGTGGCGAGGCGGAAGAAGAACCCTCATGCGGTGGCCCTCGGTCGGAAGGGCGGCAAAAAGGGCGGCAAGGCCCGCTGGGCTGATCTCACGCAGGAGCAGCGCAGCGAATTAATGCGTCGGGCTGTCCTTGCGCGCTGGCACAAACGGAAAACGATACGCCCTGACTGAAGGTCGTGGTATCCCGGCACTCCAGCCCCTGGTGTTGTGGACGTCCGACACGGCAGGGGCGCTCCGTCAGGGCTGAAACACGGGTTCGAATCCCGTTGGGGCCACCAGTCGAATTTCGTTAGCGTTTTGCGCTCCGTGTTTTAGGAACATTCGAATGTTCCTCGAACCCGGGACGCGGGCACGTCCTCACTCGGTCAACAGCTTCAGGGCTTTCTCCTCGTAGAACTCGACCGCTCGCTTCAACTGCGGAGGCCTGATGCTCGTGTACACCTGCGTTGTGTCGATACGGGTGTGGCCGAGCAGCGCACGGACCTCCTCGAGGTCGTGGTGCTGCTCCAGGACTTCCATCGCCACGCCGTGACGCAGGTCATGCGGCTTGAGCTCCGGGTAGCCGATCAGCCGGCCGTAGACCTTGCAGAGGCGCCAGATGTTCTTCCCGGTCATCGGTGCTCGCGTCTTGCCGACGGCGCGTTTCCCCCAGGTAGACCAGAACAACGGCGTCTCCGGGCCGACCTTCTCGACGTCCGTGGCGAGCACCCGCCCGACGTACGCCTGTAGCAACTGCATGACGACCGTCGGCAAGGGAATGTCCCGCGTCGCACCGCCCTTGACGCGGACGCCCCGCAGGCCCCACACCCCATCAAGGTGATGCACTTGCAACGTGGCCACAGATTCACGCCGCATGCCCGTGAAGCGCAGGATCAGGAAGATCGCCACGTCACGCGGGCGGCGACGCGCCTTTGCCGCCTCCACGAGGGCGTCCATGATCGACGACCCCGGGACCTGCTTGGGCGGCTCCTGGTGATGCGGAGGCCGCTCCAGCCTGGCGACCGGGTTTGCCGCCAGCACTTCACGCTTTACCAACCACGCACAGAAGCTTGACACGACCGATTGGCGGACGCGCATCGTGCTGATCGCCAGGTCGGTGGCCGCCATGTCGTCCATCCAGGCCTGGATCATCAAGGACGTCAGGTCTGTGACTCGGGCCAGCCGCCCATGCCGATTACGCAGAAGATCAAGAACTGCTCCAAGATCCATCGGTAGGTCCGTACCCCTCCTTCTGTCTTGCCGCGCTGCTTGCGCTGGAAGTTGCAGAACTGCTCGACCAGCTCGGTGAGCTGTTGGGCCATGGTCTCGGTCCTCCGGCCCGAGCCACGACCACGCTTTCGCCGAGCGGCAGTATCGGGGGGCACGACCCACCCGTCAAGCGGTCTCGCTGACATGGCGATCGCCTTGGATTCTGCCGGGCGTTGCTCCAACGGCACGTCGGTCACCGTTGTGCTGGGCGCCCTGTCAGCGCGTCAGACTTGCAGCGTTGAGGCCTGGCACAGGCCGCGAGCGCGACCGACGTCACATGGGCGCCTCGGGATGTCCCGCTCACGTGGTCGGCGCCATCGCGGCGATGCGTGCCAGGAACTGCTTCACGTGGCCCTGCAGCTTCTTGGTGAGCCAGTGCTCGAGATCGGGAAGCGCTCCCGGGAGCTTTCGCCGAGCCGCCACGAGCGCGTCGAGCGTGGACACGAATGAATCCGCCGGATCGAGGTCGCCCAGGACGAGCCGCTCGAACGCCTCGGCCGCCACGAGCCTGTCCTCCCACTGGGAGGCCTGCTCGCGGAGCGCGGTGAGCTGCGCGGCGGCTTGGTCTTCTTCTCGTGCCGCCTGTGCCGCCGCGCGTTGGAAGGTGTTGACGGAGTCCTGGTATTCGGCTCGCTCGGCCTCCAGACGGGCGAGGTCCTCGCGGAGGGTATCCCGCTCGGCCTTGAGCGCTGCCAGGTCGATCCGGATCGCGGCCGTCTCCATCACCTGGGTGAGGACGTTCGCCCACTGGTCCCCGGCGACGCCGGCCTGAGTGAGTGCGGTCGCCAATGCCTCGGCCCTCTCGGCGTCCAGGCCCAGCGTCCGGAGGCGCTCGTCGAGCCCCAGCAGCTGCTTGAGGTCCTCGACGGAGACCTCAAGCGTCCCCATGGTGCTGGCGAGCGTCGCCAGCGATGTGATGCGCTCCGGGCTATAGCCGAGGGCGCCGTATCGCTCGAGCGCCTCGCGGAGCTCGGCGGGAAGGCTGGGATCGATACCGGTCTTCGCGAGGGCCTCCAGGAGTTCGGCCACCTGTTTGACCTGGTCGAAGGTCAGCCCGGCCGCCTCGAGCTGCGCGGCGATCGCCAGGGCGGCGCCGATGTCGGTCACGTCGAGGCCCTGCTCGCGCAGGCTCGCGGTGTCCGCGAGGAACTGGCGAAGCTCTGCGACTTCAACACCGGCGACCTGACATTTCTTGCGAAGGCTCACGATCGCCAAAAGATCGCCGTAGTCCATGCCTTCGAGGCGGGAGACGACGAACACGTCGACCAAGATGAGCACGGCCTGATCGAGCGAGGCCCCAGTCTCCTCGCCGAGCCAGACGAGCTTGGCCTTCGACCGCTCGGAGATGGTGAAGTTGGGCATGATGGAGTCGCGTGACGTCGTCATGGAGGAGCCCTCCTTGGCTCTGGGACCGTCGTCTCGTTCCGGGAACAGAGAGAGCGAGGTCGGTGCGACTTGGCGCTGAGCGGGCACGGCAGGCGCGCCTATGAGCGCGGGGCGGCCCTTCGGCTCGTGCTCTTTCCTGGCAGGCGTGAAGGCCCGGACCTGCTCCACCCAACCGGACTGCACCCAGCCGACGGTCTCGATGACCAGCAGGACGTCATAGAGAACCTGTCGCATCGCGGCCGTGGCCGGGAGCCACGCGGTCAGCCCGTGTCCCAGGCCCAGCAGAAGCTCGACATCAAACATGCCGAGCGCCTCGGGGACCAGGACTTGGCGAAGGAGCCTGACGACGTCGACCCTGAAGCCCTCGCACGAGCCGCGCGGAGCTGGACGGGTCAGCGGTCCTGCCCGGCGGACGGCGTCGACCCCGCGTCCACCCTCGAGCGCTAAGTCGGGGAGATCCACGGC
>WNEZ01003588.1_pt1 | contig 13377 bp, 13 predicted proteins | sample 5400521 | NCBI WGS metagenome assembly WNEZ01 (sample SAMN13153339, study PRJNA577476) | soil metagenome | isolation source: 120 cm saprolite under Douglas fir tree site 2 hole 1 replicate 1 | place: USA:California | collected 2015-04-18 | reverse complement strand
ATGTTGCCGAATTGGCGCAGGCCGAAGAGGTCTGCCGCGTGTTCCGGGCTATCGAAGACATACGATGACGTCTGGTAGACAGGCACGGCGCGTGCGTTGGTTGCGCTGTCCGCTGTCTCCTGGCCTGCGTGTAACGATAAGGTTTCAAAACCATATGTGCGGTTACTGTTAAGAGCCATAGTGTTTGTTACTCCTTCATCACATTGAGCGCATCGTTCATTTGCTCCCACTCCTTGAGGAAGGCATCATGACCGTGCGGGGAATCGAGTTCCACATAGGTCGCATCTCCTCCAACCGCGCTCACCTGCTGGGCGAGCCAGCGCACGCGCACCGCCGGAAAGAGAAAATCCGAACGAATACCGATAAACAACGCCTTGCTGCGCACACGGCGCAGCGCGGCCTCGAGCGAAGGATGACCCTCGCTCACGTCATACAAATCCATCGCGCGGCTAATGTAAAGGTAGCTGTTGGCATCGAAGCGTTTGACCAGCGCATTGCCCTGGTAGTACAGGTAGCCCTCCACATCAAAACGCTTGCCCAGATCGGAGTAGCCACCAGGAGAGGCAATACCGACCTGCCGGGCATCGCGGCGCCCAAAACGCAGCTCCATCGACTCCTCACTCTGGTACGTTATCATCGCCAGCATACGCGCAATCGCCAGGCCAGCATCCGGCCCCTCGCCTGGCTGGTAATTGCCCTGTTGCCAGCACGGATCGCTCAGAATGGCCTGCCGCTGCACCTCGCTGAAAGCCACAGCCTGTGCGGAGAGCGCCGCCGTCGCCGCCACCACGATCACCTTTTCCACCAGTTCCGGGTAGCTCACAGCCCATTCCAGCGCCTGCTGCCCGCCAATCGACCCACCTGCCACCATCTGGATACGCCGCACGCCCAGGTGCTCGACCAGCTTGCGTTGCGCGTCCACCATGTCTCGAATAGTGACAACAGGAAAACGCATCCCGTAAGGCCACCCGGTCTGCAGATCCAGCGAGGATGGCCCGCTGCTGCCGTAACAGCCGCCCAGAATGTTCGAGCAGATCACATAATAGCGCGAGGTATCGAAGAATCGCCCCTCGCCGATCAAGGGGTTCCACCACGCCACTTTGGTATCATGCGGGTGCTCCGCATCGTGTGCGTGCGTGTCGCCGGTGAGCGCGTGGGTAATCAGCACGACGTTGTCGCCCGCCGCGTTGAGTGTTCCCCAGGTTTCATATGCCAGTGTCACGGGGCCGAATCGACCACCCAGTTGCAGCGGCAACGCATCGAAGGTGAAGGTTTTTACTTGTTTTACAATAGGGTACAGCGTGTTCTTCACTACTACAGCGTGCTTCACCTCTATCACCATTGCCTTTCCATTTTGAACTGCCATTCACTCATATTTCTTCTGGCGGGCAGCAGGGCCGCCGCAGGGGGAAGCAGCGGCGTAGATGCTCAACCCGGGCGAAAACGTTCAGCCTGCTACGAATGAGCATTGGAACACTGCTGAGCAGAGACAACCACACAGTTCGCTGCGAGTTGCGAGCCAGCTCTGCACCGATGCGGGCTCGTTCCATCGCATCACGAACCTTCTCGTCATGGACAAGACGCAGCCCTGTGTATGAAAAAGGATACATCGGTATCTCCTTTATGGAACTCTGGTATGTTTATCGATACCGGTCTGTCATCGATTCTTCGACCGCTTTCCCAAACTTACCTAACGCCTTCCATCCACTTACTGTTCAATCAAGGCGGGAGGCCTGATCACGCAGACAGTCTAGCAGAGGGAAGGCACATTGAATAGCATCTTCTTATCATCGACGCATTACTGGTGATAACCAGACATCTATGAAATACGGGGTCAGTACATTTTGGGCTCCTATTTCCGTGGAGCAAAACCCACGTACAACAAGCCCGGGTCTGAGGCAGCAGCCACGCTCCGCTGTATGTTTCTATTGCCCTCATAGCTCGATTTCACCCGCCTGTTTTCGTGAGCCGACAAAGTCGACTTGTAGAGGACACTCGAACCAGCGCCATGCTCATTGTTCGTTCGGCCTGACCAGGATGCGACCTCGTGTCTGCCCACCCAGTATGCTCCTTGTCACCCTCGGGATCTCCTCCAGGGTCACTTCGGTTGTCATCGAATCCACCAAGCTCAGCAGTGTTCCTTCACGGGTTATCTCTTCCCAGAGCTCCCGGCCCACCTCCAACGGTGTCGATGGCATATCGACGCCCAGCACCTTGATTCCCCGCAGGATCAGCGGGTAGACGGTCGCACGAAACGCAGCCCCTCCTGCGACTCCGATGGCCGCAATCGCTCCCCCCTTTTTCGTCGTCCGCATCAGATAGGCCAGGGTAGTACCTCCTACGGTGTCGATGCTCCCAGCCCACCGCTCCGCTTCGAGTGGCCGTGTGCTATCTGCTGAAACCTCCTCGCGACTCAGGATCTCGCTTGCCCCAAGTTGCCTCACATAGTCATAAGCGTCTGGCTTGCCTGTGCTTGCAGCCACTGTGTAGCCTCGCCTTGACAAAAGGCTGATGGCCACACTCCCCACGCCTCCGCTGGCTCCGGTGACCAGGATCGGGCCCATTTGGGGTGTCAGGCCATTCTTTTCGAGCTGGCGTAACCCCGTTGCTGCTGTCATCCCGGCGGTAAGCACGAGGGCTTGCTTGTAGTCCAAGCTCTCAGGCATGCGGAAGAGAGAATCGCCCGGCACACGGGCGTACTCGCTGTAGCCGCCATGTCGAGAAATCCCCTGAGTGCTGCCAAAATCATAGGCCAGCACGCTATCGCCTGCCTTGAAACGTGGATCCTTAGACTCGACGATGACTCCCGCGAGCTCCAAGCCGGGCACGAGCGGATAGGTCCGTGCCACTCTGCCATCGGGAATGCAGACAAGTGCATCTTTGTAATTCACCGGCGAGTACGCCACCTGGATGAGCACGTCACCTGGTGGTAAATCACGCTGGTTCAATCGTTCAATACCCATCTTAAACCCGTCAGCGGTTTGATTGACGACAAATGCGCGGAAGGTTGTGCTCATTCACTTTCCCTCTTTTCTGGTATCTCCGAAGCCTTGTGTTGCTGATCACCAATAGTTCAACGGCCTGACTACGGTTTGCTTCCACTCACCAGGAAGGTGAGATCGGGCAGGAAAGGTTGCATTACTACCTCTGCGAATCCTGCTTCCTGCATGGCTGCGCCGAGTTCGTCCACAGTGTAGGGCTGCGTTTGGGCCGAAACGGTCAGCTCCCCGAAGAGGAAGAGCGCTGTGTTGTGCGGACCGCTTCGATCCGCATACAGCGCGAAATCGTGGATCAGCAGACCACCTCCGCTTGGCAGATAGGCCAGGCAGCGCGCCAGGAGTGCTCGCAGCGTCTCTGGCTCATAACAGCTGACGATATACGACAGCAGGATCAGATCGGCGCCACCAGGCCACGGATCACTGCGCAGATCGCCGCCTGCGCAGGTGATCCTCTCCTGCAGCCCGCTTTCCTGGATGATCTTCTCCGTCACCACGACCACCTGGGGCAGATCGAACACCACTGCCGACAGCCCGGAGTAGTGTTTGACCGCCTCGATCGCGAATGCCCCGGATCCCCCACCCAGGTCGAGGAAGCGAGCGTAGCCGGAGAGATCCAACGTGCGAGCTAGCCGGGAAGCAGGTGCCAGCGAACCACCATGCTGTCCACGAATAAACTCCTCAGTGACTTGGGGAGTAGCCAGCGTCGTGGCATACGCGAGCGCTTCGGTGGGTTCACCGTGCAGCAGCGCGCGAACCAGGTGCATGCGGTCATAGAGCACTGCGCTGATCTGGCGCAGGTAGTAGTCACCGACATAGCTACGCGCGGTGCTGACGAGAAAGCGTTGGGCAGCAGGACTATTGGAGTAGCGTTGTCCATCCCAGGTCAGGAGGCCCAGAGCCAGGCAGGTGGAGAGCAACACGCTCAGGGGACCTGCTGGCGCGCCGAGCCTCTTCGCCAGGTCATCGAGTCCGCACGGCTCATCCGATAGGGTCGTGAACAGAGCAAGCTCTAAGGCGGCGAACAAGGCTTGAGAGCCCATAAAGCCGTAGGCAATCGCGGAAAGAGCGCTGATCGCATCGCTCCTCTCTGGAGGCATCGGGTGGTCAATCGATGAAGTTTCCTGTGACATGGTCCCCTGCTTTCTTTTTGCACAACTCATCCTACCCATCGCCTCTCGTCGGCGATTGAAGAGTTGAGCTGATCTGGCCAGTATTCGCTCGCGTGTCAGTTCCCCTTTACTCATCGACACGCTCCTTTCTACAGCCCTGGAAGTGTGTCTGACTGGAGTAGGCGCTGGAAAAAGTGGTTCATGCTCTCCTCTGCAAACCGACTACCAAGACGCGCTACCAGGATGTTCGCGGGGTCCATACGAATATTTGGCTCGGAGGTGAGATATTCGGCAAAACCGTAAACCGCGAAGAGCCTGCCGATCATCTCTCGATACTGAAAGCGGGATAGGCCTAGTCCTTCATAATCCCAATGCCAGGAGAGACCTAATCCTAGTATCAGGTACTCTTCCAGGGACTCAAACTCAAGCGCCAAAGAGAGCAGGTGACGCGCGATACCTAGTTTACGCCAACCTGCACTCACCTCAACCGCGATCTCATAGGCGTTCCCGATATCCTGCCACCAATGATCCAACGGCGCAAGGGTGACTTGACCAACAATCTCGCCGATAGGGGTGTATGCAAGCGTGAGCGCACAATCGGGGCGCTCTGCAATCCCCAGCAGGAGTTGATGCTCTCTTTCTGGAACGCGTGCAAACGCATGCAATCCCCGATCAGCCTTCAGTGAGGCGACCAGAGACGGCGGGCAGAAACTGCGCAGAATGAGTGATCCCGCTGCTGTCTCAAATGCGCTCTTGCGCGGACAAGCAGCGCTCCTCTGTAACAGCGTATGTTCATGGAGCGTTAAAGGATGCGAGGTCATGCGCCCTCCTTCTCGTGAAAGCCATACCAGCGTTGTCTGCGTTCCCATTCTGGACTATTTATGCCGTCAGTGCTATTGACTCCCCAACGGAGGGCTGCTAGAGCAAGTGCAATAAGTGCAATCAATATGATAATGACGTCCATTCAATTTCTCCTTGTTTTTCGATCAAGATGGATTCTTTTATTCTTTCATCGTTGAGTTATCATGACATGGTACTACTCCAGCCGACTGATTCTTACCGTCAAAAAAGCTGTCCTGTGCGGGATGCTGTTGGAAGCATCCCTCCCGTCTCCGAACAGCTCACTGAGGTTTAAGTGGGAAATTGCGTTCCTGGTGGTAGCATACCTGCAAAGCAGGTCACCTCCTTCAGAGAGAGCATGTGTCTTGCCGCGAAGGGCTTGTCGCCTTAACAGATTGGGCCTGAAGTCTTGGGAAGCCTCTCATACTCTGGCTCAATATCTCTACAATTCGGCTCATACATGATCTTCGTGCACGGTAGGTGACTGCTCGAACTGTTTCAGCCTGGTACCGAGCTTTAGCAGCAGCACGCCAAGCTTTCCGGCAACTTGCCTGCTTACGCTCCAGCGATTGCTGGGCAGTTGTGCCAGCAATCGCTCCTTTTCCGCCTCGCGCAGAAGATCTTGGTAATGTGCTTGCCGTAGCTTCTCATCGAGATATATTTTGGAATTCATTGGAATTTCTCCTCTGTAAATCGTTTGATTCAGTGGCGGCAAATTTTTACAATCATCTGACGTAAAAGGGCACTGCCATTCTCTTTCAGCAACCGTGGAAAGAGCTTCGTAAGCCGATTCAAAGCCTTTCACGGATGGCGAAGACATACCGTGATGTACGCCAGATAATTATCAATAAAGTACCTCATCGAGTTAAACAACTTACATCTCTACAGCTTGGTGATACTATTTGCCAGGTTGGTGGCGTGCTTGATGGCGCGAAATTGCAGGGTTTTTACGTTGGCTTCTGAGACCCCCATCGTTGCGGCAGTTTCGCGAATAGAGAGGTTGAGCAGGAAACGACAGCTTAACACCTCTCGATACCGTTCAGGTAACGCCTGGAGAAGATTGCGTACCCGATCTGCCACTAGATCGTTTGTCCCCAGAATTACTTCTTCAGGAGGGCCTTCCCAGCCGACTTCCAATCGCACTTCTAATGAACTGGTTGGCGCTCGATAGTAGGTACGCCAGTAGTCAGCGATGGTGGTGTGCGCAATCTGGAAGAGCCAGCTACGCGCTCCATGAGCGCTGCGTTCAGGATCGAGAAAACGCAGGGCTTTCAGAAATACCTGTGATGTCAGGTCCTCAGCCTCTTCCCGGTTCCTCAGACTTTTAAAGACATAACGATATACACTGACAAGATTGTCCTCATATAATGCCTGGAACTCCTGAATGCCAGGCTCGTCGTGTTGTTGCGTTGCGCATGTTGGCATGTGTTTCTATCTCTTATGACACTGACTGGAATCATTGCATGAGAGGAGTGTAACCTAATGGAGATGGGCAAAACATCGGGAGAATTTCGCATGTGGGGAGGAATTTTAGGCGTTCCGGATACATCTGCTATGCGAAGAAATACCCATAGCGTGCTCAGGCCAGTCCGAGACGTATGGCAAAGGCTACGGCGGCTGCGCGGTTCTCGCTGCTCGTTTTGTTGAATATGTGAGTGAGGTGATGGGCAACCGTTTTTGCGCTAATCTTTAACTCCAGAGCGATCTCCTCGCTGGTCAGTCCTCTGGCTACCAGGCGCAACACTTCTACCTCCCGCGCAGTCAGCCCGGCTGGGTATGTTGGTGATGAAGTGGGGGCAGGAGTGGCCAGGGGCGCAATTATTGCATTGCCCTGCGAGGTGATAGCCTGCTCGGGTGTCATGGCGTGTCCTGCTTCCCACGCGGCCGCAAAGTCTTTCTCACCCATACGAGTACGCGCAGCAGTGACTGATCGCTCGTAGTCTGTGCGATCAATGAGAGGGATGGGTACTCGAATGGTTTCACGCAGAGAATCTGCCGCTCCCCAGAGTTGCGCGGCCCAGGCCAATTGGCTCTCCTCGGCAGCTATGCCTGCCCGTCCTTCCAGGCAGGAAGCGATCAACCACATGTGGTTCAATTCTCTGGCAATCTCCAGGCTCTCGTCGTAGAGAACGCGCGCTTTCGTCCTCTCTCCCTGAGCGAGAACGACCCGCGCCAGGATTGCAAGCGACTCGGCCAGCACCCTGCGTTGCCCTATCTCCCTATGCAGCAGAATGCTCTTTTCTATCAGCGCACGGGCGCTAGAAATATCGCCTCGTCTGAAAGCTAGCTGCGCAGAGAGGGAATGTACATTCGCTATGCCCTCTTTCTCGCCCAATTCATTGTTGAGCGCCAGACCCTCATCTAGCAGGGAACGCAGCACTGCCTGGTCGCCCTGAGAAACAAAAAGGAGTTGTGCCAAGCGCAAGAGAGAAGCGGCAATGCCTCGTTTGTTGCTTAGCTCTCTGTGAATTGCCAGGCTTTCCTCGTAGCGGGCGCTGGCGCTGGCATACTTCTCTTCCTGGGTATCCAGCAAGCCTAACGTGGAGAGCGACCAGGCGACACGCTCCTTGTCGCCCATCTCTCGAAAGAGGGCAAGGGCTTCTTCCGCAAGTGAACGTGCTGCAACATTATCACCCTTCATCATGGGAACGACGCTCAAAAGGAAGAGCGAGAGGGCCGTACCCTGCTGGTCTCCCAGTTCCCGGAACAATAGCAGGCTTTCGCGGCAGTAGGCTTCGGTTCGGTCATAATCATTTTGGATAGAGGCCAGCGTTCCGGCGGCAATCAGAGCTTTGGCCCGTGCCTGCGCGGATACCAGAATGCCCTCGCTTGCCGAGAGAGTTTTCTCAGTAAAGGTCTGTCCTTCGTTCAGGTGTCCATGCATTTGCCAGAACCGTCGCAATGCTCCTGCCAGGCGCAGAGCTATCTCCATGCGACGCTGTGTTTCGTTTGGGCCCTCATTCTGCTGTAACGACCAATCCAATGCTGCTCGCAGGTTATCATGCTCCTGCTCCAGCCGCTCTAACCATGCCGCCTGTCGAGGACCGACCAACTCCCGTTCCGATTCCTCGGCCAGTGTCATGTAGTAGACAGCGTGGGCATGGCGGCTTGAGCGTTCTTCCCCATTGGCGTCGAGCATATCAAGTGCAAATTCGCGGATAGTTTCTAACATAACGATGCGTGGTTCGTCTCCTTGCTCGATTTGTCGCAGCAGGCTCTTGTCGATCAGGGAGGATACTCCATCCAATACCAGCATGGTTCTATCGGGATAGCTGTTATACAGCGCTTCAATCGCCTCTAATGAACAACTGCCGACGAAGACGGAGACGCGGCGGAAGAGTTGTTGCTCAACGGTATTGAGCAGGTGGTAGCTCCATGCGATTGTATTGCGCAGGGTCTGGTGACGCTCAGGAGCGTTCTGCCTGCCACCAGTTAAGACATTCAATGGGTGGATCAGGCGTTGGAGAAGCGCCTGTGGTGGAAGCAATTTGATACGAGCTGCCGCCAGTTCAATCGCCAGTGGCAAACCGTCCAGACGACGGCAGATCATGGCGATTGCTTGTACATTGGTGGTTGTGACATTGAAGTCGGGCTTGATAGCCATCGCTCTTTGCAGAAAGAGTGCGATAGCCGCGTATTGTGTGAGTTCATGAATGGGCAATGAGGACGTGCCGTCAGGCAGCGCGAGGGGAGGAAGTGAAAATTCGTGTTCGCCTGAAATATGCAGCGCCGCGCGGCTGGTAACGAGTATTTTCAAACGCGGGCAGGCTGCAAGCAGTTCAGCGATAGCAGGCGCGGCATCGACTACATGCTCAAAGTTATCAAGCAGCAGCAGGCATTGCTTCTCTCGCAGAAAGGTTTTCAGATATTCCATATGTTCTGCAAGCGGCTGTTGTCTTTCAGCGTATCTATGTTGCAGACCAAGCGTATGAGCAATGGCTGGAATAACCAGTGTAGCGTCATTGATTGAAGCCAGTGGTACAAAATAGACCCCTTCGCGGAAGGCAGGCAGTAATTCGGCACCGACTTCAAGGCTCAACCGCGTTTTACCGATGCCGCCCGTGCCTGTGAGAGTAACAAGGCGCACGTCCGGGCGTTGGAGTAGGGTACTACGGCCATCACCTCCCGCTCTCGCCCGATTAAGGAGGTAAGCTGGGCTGGCAGATTGCTGAAATAGGCAGCGGCGTTCTTCAGTGGAAGCGTGCGGTGTTCCGGCGACTCTGCAATGCTCGCTTGCTCTAGCGCCTGGGCAAAGTCCCGGATATGATCAAAACGTTGTTGGGGGTTCTTTGCCAACGCTTTTAGTATTACCTGCTCGACGGTGGGTGAGATGGTCGTAACCCTTTCGCGTAATGAAGGAGGAGGGACAAGTGTATGTTTGATGGCGATTTCAGGCAATGTGCCGTTAAATGGGCGTTCTCCGCACAGCCATTCATAGGTCATGATGGCCAGCGCGTATTGATCGCTGGCCGGTAGAGCATGGGCATGGAGTTGCTCCGGTGCCATGTAGGGAACCGTCCCGGCTGTGTCTTGCTGCGGGCCAGAGCGCATCGTCGGGTACATAATGGCTATACCGAAATCGCTTAACAACACTTCGTTGTTGCGGCCCAGCAATATATTCTCTGGCTTGATGTCGCGGTGTATGAGCTTTTGATCGTGCGCGAATTGTAAGGCATCAGCGATTTGTCGCACATAGGGCAGAATCGTTTCGAGCGCGAGACGTGTTCCCTGTTGGTGACGCTGGCGCAAGTTGCCATTCGGCGCGTATTCCATGACAAGGAAAGGGGTGCTATCCTCTACACCAAAATCCAATATCTGAACAATATGTGGATGCCGCAAGTGCGCAATGACACGTGCTTCGTTAATGAAGTTTGCCAGGTCATTATCGGTGAGCTGTCCATGCAGCACTTTAATGGCAGCCTGGGTGTTCAGATGAACATGCTGCCCCCTGTACACATCGGCAAAATTCCCTCGCCCTAATAGCTGTGTGAGGCGATAGTTGCCGAGTTGCTGCCCTTCGCGCTCTCCATTATCGGACATAGTTGCACCTCCTCACAGGTGCGCCGTTTTGTTGTGTGCATTTTTTGAGTGCTTGTCAGTCACCTGTGCTGGCTACTCAGGACATCTGTTTGCAAAAACGGCGCTTGAAAGGCGTAGTCGCCGGTGTCAAACAGGTTCTTTTTGATCAGATGTCCCATATAGCCAGCACAAGGCTCATTCTCTCCGCGCCTTCCTCATCTTGTAGCTGAAATGCTGTCCCTCTCTTCCATACCTGTCTTGCCGTTTTCGCCCGAGCTGTCTTCGTCGCTTTACAGATGTTGTCCTCTCAAGGGTTTTCTTAGCCAGGAGATGATCCTCAAGCAATTGGATTGTACCACCAACGACGGCGAGAATTCCCTGTCCCACAAGGTCAACAATAAAATCAAGCATAGGTCCTCCTATCATGATCAACTCTCATCGTCATAAAGTATGGCGGTACATCGAGATCTGCCGTTTTCACTCCTGTTTCATTTTCAGAAGAAGCATACACGAGAGCTGAGTGAAATACTAGCTCCACCATCACCTGGAAACAGTGAAATACTTCACAAAGTGTCAATGCTATCCTCAGCGGGTCAACCCTCATTCACACTGGGCATCAGTCGTCCTACCGTCCGGCGCTTTCTGGCAGCAGAGCAGTTTCCCGAACGCCTCTCTGGCCCCAAACGACAGCGGCAGAGCATCGTTACTCCCTATCTGCCCTTCCTCCGCGAGCGTTGTCAAGAATCTGGCACTACCCTCAAACCGCGACGCGGAAGTCGCGTCCTTTGGCCGATCTTCTCCTCTTCGCCGGGTTCAGGAGAAGCTCCGCCTGTGCGACAAGAGACCCTTGCCCCTCCACCAGGCAGCCTGATCCTCTGGGGAGATTGGGAACGCTGTCAGATCCGTCGGAGTTTTCTGACTCTGCTTCGAACCCAGACCGTGACAGTGACCCAACGTGCTCCAGAGGATCGGAATGTGGAGGAAACAGAGGGCAGGACCCCTGCCGTGTTGACCAGGGCACAGCGGGCTCATTGGCGGCTCAGCTGGGCACAGCGACGGGCACGCAATGCCCGTGGTGCTTCTGCTCCTGCTTTGACGATCACTGTGCATGGACTGCCCTCTGCTTTTGCTCAGCATTTCGGTTGCCCTCCCTCTGCTTCTGCGGTGGCATAAACAGGAAAAGCCAGGAGGCGGATGCTCGCCGGCTGCTATCCTGTCCTGTCTGTTTGGAGATGAGGCAGAGGTGGGAAATGGAGCACATCGAGTGGAGAAACTAGATCTGCTCAATCTCTGCGTCCGCCACCTGCTTGCCGAGGTCTTCTGGACGCCCGTAGAGCGCAGTCCAATACTGGAGCCAGGAGGCCCGGATTTCCTCTTCCCCTTTTCCCTGATCATAGGCGGGAGAGATCAAGGGGATGGCTCGTTCAACCCGCACCAGCACGATACTGTGGATGGGGCTCCTGGTTCCTCGTTGCCGAAAAAACGCGAGTCCTTGCTCAAAGATGGGGCCGTGTTGGTGAATGGTCGCAGGGCCTTTGAAGCGATATCCCTTGCGGCTCACGGGATCAACCACATTGATCTCGACCACTGGATGATGGCGGAGATTGGCAATGGTCCCTGGTGAACAGATATCGGCGAACACAATGTGCTCATCGTCCCACACGGTGGTTGTTCCCTTCGGCGAAAGATTGGGCGTCCCATCCTCGCAGACCGAGGCCACAAAGCCGAGCCGCTGCTCGTTGAGGATTCGTTGCATGTCTGCAGTTAATTTGACCGAGGTGGACATCGTTCATTTCCTCCTGTTCCTTCCTGGTCGCACGCGTAGTGCCCGCCGTGATTTCCTCTTCCAAGTGTAACACAATGAGGGGGGCAACGGGAAATGTGGCCTGAAACCTGGCTCCTGTCTTCTGGAAACGGGAGTGTCACGCAGCAAGGCTGAAAGCCACTTCACTGATGAGTTTATCTCGTTGCGCATCTCGTGGGGACGATACACCCGTGTCATTCCAGAAGCTCCCGGCTTGCAGCCGAGGGGAGTCATCACACTGGAGACAAAACATTTCTCGCGGCTTTGCGAGCCAAAGCCGCGCTCATTTTCCCCCACCTCTCCTGCTTTTTCCTCCCGGCTCGCTATCTCTGCTGGCTCTCTCCGACTTTTAGCGAGCTCGTTCTGTGAACGAACCCGCCCGCGATGCTGCCCAGCTTCCCTGCCTGGTGAGGAAAGCCCCTTCTTTATGTATAGAAATACGGGTCGAGGACGCGGACCTCCGTAATGCGCTCTACCGGAAGGTGACTTCGCCGAGCGGCTTGTCGGATCGCTTCCGGGGAAGGCCCATCGTAGATGCAATAGGTCCTCTGTTTGTCCTCGCTGACATAGGAATGGACCCAGGTTACCTGGTCTAGTGCATTGCTGCTCACTACTGCGGGGCAGATCTCCGCTCCTGTCTGGTCCATGGGAATGATCAGCCCATCTGGAAAGGTTCGTTCGACGACATAGCGTGGCATAGACTGCTCCTTTTTTTGACTGGAGAGCGTTACACCTCAACGCTCTCAAAGAAAGGATACGCGCGGCTCCCGGCTTCCCACATCGGGGGAGTTGCCTATCTTAGGCGTGCGGTTTCCCTATGTTGGGGATCAGCTCCAGTTGATGGGCGGCCCCGATGGCCTGCGCTCGCGAATGCACCCCCAGTTTGGCCAATACCGCCGAGACATGATGCTCGATTGTTTTGGGTGAGGTGAAGAGCCGGCTGGCGATCTCGGCGTTGGATAAGCCCTCTGCCAGAAGCTCCAAGACCTCCAGTTGCCGACTCGTCAGACCGGCCTGATTCGTGCGGGTCGACGGGCGAGGACCTCGGGGAATCCCGCCAATGCCCTGCTGCCGTAACCGCCGCCGCACCAGGGCCACGGCGGGCTGAGCCCCGAGCCGCTCAAAGAGCGCGAGCGCGTTTCGCATCGCCCCGGCATCCCCATCGGCGAGCGCCTGCGCCTGCTCATAGGGGCAGCCGATCTGGGCCCACAGTGCAGCGGCACCCTGCCAGTCCCCGGCGATCTGTCGCGCAAACGGTTCGGCGATCTGTCCTGGGGCCCGCGTCAGGTCCCCCGCACGCCACATCCAGCTGCTCAGCTCACCCAACTTCCACGGATACCGATGCGTCAGCGCCAGATCGTAGCCCACGCGCGCCTCAGCCAGACACTGTTCCTGGTTGCCGCGGAGCCACGCTGCCTCGGCGCGCACTGCGGCCACGGGCACAATCCGCTGGAGTTCTCCGGTGGCCAGCGCCAGGGTGCGGGCTTCATCGAGCACCGGTATGCTGCCTGGATCGCCACGCCGCACCCGTACCCAGCCGAGGACCACCAGGGCCGGGATTTTCGCCGCAGCAGGGAGTCGATACCGCTCGAGCATGCGTGTTGCC
>WNEZ01003587.1_pt1 | contig 13379 bp, 10 predicted proteins | sample 5400521 | NCBI WGS metagenome assembly WNEZ01 (sample SAMN13153339, study PRJNA577476) | soil metagenome | isolation source: 120 cm saprolite under Douglas fir tree site 2 hole 1 replicate 1 | place: USA:California | collected 2015-04-18 | reverse complement strand
GTACATGGTGATCGCATTATGATTGGTGGCATTGTGATCTTCTTTATGAATATACAACAAGGGGGACGTGAGGCACAACCGTATACAGTAGGGGCTGGGCTTGCCCCCGCCCTGAACGCCCCTGCCCTGGCCTGCCCTAATTGTGGCGCATTAAATACCGGTATAGCGCGCTTTTGTGCGACCTGTGGCGCACCGTTGGAAAACTCACACGCGGCAATCAAAGGTTAGTGAGGAGGATATACATGCAGATACAGCCTTCAAAGAAAGTAGTGGGTATTGAACACCGTGTTGACTTGCGACCTCTCACTGAAGACGAGATCCGCTTCGAGATCGATATGTGCATCGGCTGTGATCGCTGCATGCGTGCCTGTCCGATTCCTATGTCGTCGACGGTCAATATTGCCGATCTGAATCGCGCCACAATTTCTGACGATATCGCTCCCCACGTCGCGCGCTTCACCGACGAATGCGTAATGTGTGGTTCATGCGTTCCCGTCTGTCCCGTCGATAACCACCGAGATCTGTTGATGCTCTCCCTTAAACAGCGCCTGGGTGTCTCCTGGGATGGCACAGTAGATATGAGCCGTGTACTCAACTTCCTGCCACCTGGTTGGAACCCGCCATTATTACTCAGCCGCTTGCGCGAGCAGCCTATGTTCAGTGATGCGCAACTAATACCAGAAAACTACCTCTTGCATATGGTCGCAACCTCGAAAATACTGACACTGATGCCTGGAGCCGTTGCAATGCACGAAGGAGAGTTTGGACGGGAGATGTACTTTATCCTGGAAGGACGCTTCGAGCTTTCTTCAGCAGGGCCTGATGGTGAAGACTTGCCAGTGGCCATTCTGCGGCGAGGAGAGTATATGGGTGAGCAAGGGATGCTCACTGGACAGCAACGAAATGCGACAGTCCGCGCTCAAACAGCAGCCGTCATACTTGAAGTGCCTGAACAGGTCATGCAACGCTTGATGGAGATCGTCCCGGCTGTGCGTCGTTTCTTTGAGCAGTTAAATATAGCCCGTTCTATCGAAGCCATCCTAAGGCGTATGGCACTCTTCCAAGGCATCTCAACTACCGATATACACACGGTTGCCGCACAGACAGAAGTGAAAGCTTATGAGCGCGATGGGCGCCTCTTTAGTGAAGGCGGGGGCAGTACAGCGCCAGCGCGTGAATCGCTACATTTGCTTTTAGACGGGTTTGTGAAAGTTGCTCGCCGCACCAGTCCAGGAACGGGACGAGATAAAACGGACGAGCGTATTATTGCCTATCGCCAGGGAGGAGATTACTTTGCAGGTGGGCTTGATCTACTTGGGGATGGGCGGGCAGTTACAGTTACAGCGATTACACGCACCAGGGTAGCCGAAGTGCCACGTTCAGTTCTGATGAGCATCTTCAAGCGCTATCCCGAAGTCAGCCAGCGCTTCACTATGCGCTTACAGCAGTATCGTGATGCCGCAGCTGCCGCACAAACTGGCTTTTTCGATCCTCTTGCACATACACATACTGAACTCGTTCAGCAGATCTCTGATGCCGAGGCACGCGCAGGACTGCGTTCGCTGGTAAGTGAGGGAGTGATCGAGGGAACCGAAGTTCTGGTGATTGACCTTGACAAGTGTATTCATTGCGATGAGTGTGAGGAAGCATGCGCTCGTCGTCATGGGCATTCGCGTATGAACCGTAAGGGCATGATCGTTGGTAATATTAGTATTGCAACCGCCTGTCGTCAATGTCAGGATCCTGTTTGCATGTTATGCAGCCGTGCGGGTATTGCACGGTTACCGAGCAGCGAGGTCTATATCACCGAAAGCTGCATCGGCTGTGGCATCTGCGCTGAACGCTGTCCTTATGACAACATTTCGATCATGACGCTCGAAGAAGAGTTTGAGTCCGGCAATAGCTTGAACCAGTTGGGCGACTTCTTTAAGAAAGGCGCAGGTAAGGAGCGCGGTCGAAAATCGCTTCCCATGTTGCAAAGCGCTGCTGCTCCTGGACCTTTCGATATGCATCAGCCCCTTGATGCTTTTGGCGAGATACGTAAAAAACTGGCAATCAAGTGCGATCTGTGCGCAGGTTATGATAACCAGGCGTGCGTGCAAGCCTGCCCGACGGGCGCTGCAATCCGCGTCCAACCCACTACATTTTTCGGCTCTACAGAGGACATCTTGCGGCGACGAGCGCATTAGGAGGACAACGTTATGGCACTTGCAACAAAACCATCTTTACCCGCACAGCGGCGCGTCTGGAAAGCGCCTACTACTAAAGCATGGTGGATCTGGCTCGCCGTCTCGCTTCTCCTCTATGGGAGCGTCTATGCTGTGTACCTTATTGCTATTAAGACTCAACCATTCCCTGGACCGTTCAACGATCCTTTACGCAGTTTTGGCATAGTTTCCTTTCTATTGGTACTTGCATCAGCTACATACTCGCTGCGTCGCCGATTTGTACGCGGATTGCCAGGGATGGCACGCGACTGGCTCTGGATGCATACATGGATTGGGATAACCGCCGTATTGATCGCGTTGTTGCACGAAAACTATGCACACATCCTGAACAACTATTGTCAGAACGCTAGCTGCTTCACCCAATCTTATTGGGGAACAAGTGCGCTGCTCGCGTTGATCTTCCTGGTTCTTAGCGGTATTATTGGACGTCTACTCGATACCTGGCAGGCACATGTAATTGCCCGAGATGCCAGCATGAACGGTGTTGGTATCGCCCGTGCCCTGGAAGAAAGTATCCTGGAACTGGAATACACCGTTGAGAGGCTGAGCGCAGGCAAATCAGAACAATTCAAGGCATTTTGCCTTCAGGCGCTCGAAGGGACAGGTAGCCTGACCAACAGGATACCCGCGCTTGAACCAGGCGAGCAGGCAGATTTTCAGCGTGCCTATGAGACATTGGTGGCTCGCGCAAACCTGGCACAATCGTTACAAAAGCAGAAGCGTGCTCGTTTGATTATTCGTTCCTGGCGCTCGGTACACATTGTCCTGGCATGCCTGGCGCTGTTTATTATTCTTTTTCACGGTGTGATGGAACTGCTTACAAACGTATTGCATATCATCAGGCCAATATGAAAATGCAAGGAAGAAATGTACAAGCATGATATACTTCGGTAAAATCAATGCTTTTGGCAGGATGCATTGCGATAGAACTATTATTCAAAGAGATTGAGCACTATGTCTTGATCAAAATAGAAATAAAAGTCAGAGGAGATTTGAACAATGCAATGTCCACAATGTAATGCGCAACTAGATGACGATACCGTTTTTTGTGGCAACTGCGGCAAACAGCTAGCACCGCTCAAGGCAAAAGGAGCAACAGCTGCATATACAGGGAATACAGATGAAAGCGGATTTGCTACTGTACTCACCACTCAGGGTTCGCAGCGATCAATGCCGCAAACACCAGCAAGTAGGTATGTTTCCGAACCTGATACTCCTCATCGAGGCGATACACCTGGTCTTACTCCGTCACCGCCTCCCTCCCGTAAGAGCAACACCCGTCGCATAGCGTTCATCGTAGTACTGGTACTACTGATTATAGGGGTTGGCACACTTGGCATCGTTGCTCTGCTCAACAAAAACAATACATCCTCAACGAGTAACACTACTGGCAATACTCATCTTGCTTCAAACTCCACAGGCGTGGTTAACTTTAGCGATAGTCTGAATGGTTCCGGGCATAGCAACGTGGTTACCGTAAGCGTAAGTGGACTGGCTGCCCCTCCTGCCGGTTCTCAGTATTATGCATGGATTGTCGATACTCAGAGCGAACGCTCTACTGGTCTTGGTGCACTTACGCAGAACAAAAATGGAACGTACTCAACCAAATCTACTAATGGCCAACAGAACGTGCTCAGCTTAGGAAATAGAGTTGAAGTTACGCTCGAACAAGGCACAGTTGCTGTACCAACGGGCCAGGTGATACTCTCAACAACTTTTCCGCCCAAAGCTTTTGTACACATCAAGCATTTACTCGTGAGTTTTCCCAACACGCCTGGGAAGATCGGGTTGCTCGTGGGCCTGATAGACCAGGCGCAGAAATTGAGCTCGGCGTCCCAGTTACTGCAAAGTATAGCAGGAAGCGGGAATACTGCCGCTATACAGTGTGCTGCTCAGAGTATCATCGATATTGCCGAGGGCACGCCAGGCTCTAACTACCAGCCGCTCGCAGGCCAGTGCGCTTCTCAGAATATCACCGAGGTAGGCGATGGCTATGGTTTGCTAGCCACAGGCGGCTACATCGCCAATGGAGAAGCCCATGCATCGCTTGCGGCGACTCAATCTGATACGACGATCAGTATTCGCGTACATGCAGGACATGTGACTATATGCCTGGAAAATATGAAGGGTTGGATTAGCACCATCGATCATGATGCGCTAGCCCTGCTCAATAATCCTACGAATACAGCAAAAGTACAGGAGATTGTGGCATTAGCGAATCACGCCTTGAATGGAGTGGATACGAACGGAGATGAGAGTATCGATCCAATACCGGGAGAAGGAGGAGCCGTCACAGCCTACTTTCATGGGCAATTGATGTCAGCTTTGGTACTTGCACCCAGTTCATAGCAAGTAATTTGTTATTCCCAGGATAGGATGGAAAACCATGTCAAACGAGAACAACAGCACTCCATTCAAAGTTGCCGCAGTACAGGCCACACCTGTGTTTCTTGATCGTGAAGCGACGATCGACAAGGCCTGCGAGTTGATCGCCGCTGCTGGCAGTGAAGGGGCACGCCTGATTGTCTTTCCAGAAGCATTCATCCCATCCTATCCCGAATGGGTATGGGGAATCCCATCTGGTGAGCAGAGTATACTCAACGAGTTGTATGCAGAGTTGCTCACCAATTCGGTCACGATACCCAGCGACGCGACGGACAGATTGTGCCGGGCAGCGAAACTTGCCAATGCCTATGTGGTGATGGGAATGAATGAACGCAATGTCGAGGCGAGTGGCGCGAGCCTGTATAACACGCTGTTGTACATTGATGCACAGGGTGAAATTCTGGGTAAACATCGAAAGCTAGTGCCAACGGGCGGCGAACGACTCGTCTGGGCGCAAGGTGACGGCAGTACACTGCAGGTCTACGATACGCCTCTGGGAAAACTCGGCGGTTTAATCTGCTGGGAGAATTATATGCCGCTGGCACGCTACACGATGTATGCCTGGGGTACACAAATCTATGTCGCAGCAACGTGGGATCGCGGCCAGCCCTGGCTTTCAACGTTGCGACATATTGCTAAAGAAGGCGGGGTCTACGTGATTGGTTGTTGTATCGCGATGCGTAAAGACGATATCCCAGATCGTTACTCTGCTATGAAGCAGAAGTTTTACGCTGAAGTAGATGAATGGATTAATATTGGCGACAGTGCGATTGTCAATCCTGAAGGAGAATTTATCGCCGGGCCAGTACGCAAGCAAGAAGAAATTCTCTATGCTGAGATTGACCCGCGTATGATGCAAGGCCCTAAGTGGATGCTTGATGTAGCAGGGCACTATGCGAGGCCGGATGTGTTCCAGTTGACGGTGCATACGGATGTGAGGAGGATGATTCGGATGGAGCATGATTCTTAAGTGCGTTAATAGATAAATTAGTTTCCGGCCGTCATGCGTTCAAAAACCGCTATAGCCTCTGCCTGTGTTGGCACTTTGAGCAGGTTCTCTTCAGCGAAGTCCTGAGCCTGCGGATAGCCGCTATCTCGCACATGCTGCGCGGCCATCTCTGTGTCGTACTCTGTCCTGCGAAAATCAATACCTTCTGGCCCGAGCAGTAGCCAGTATGCCCCCGGACGATCTGCGTAGGGCATTCCCACGCTCCCTGCATTGAGAATACGCACACTACCTGCTTGCCGCTCAAACTGCATATGGGTATGTCCGCATACTACAATCTGCGACTCAACACCGCTGAAGATAGTATTGAGCCGCTCTTGCGGCGTGTTCGGCGTGAAGATCTCCACGTCGTTGCGCGGGGTAGCGTGGCAGAACAATATATCTCCCAGTCCATCAATATGGAGCGTGACCTGCTCGGGTAACTGTGCCAGGAAATCCCGCTGAGACTGTTCTAACTGCCGGGCGGTCCAGCGTATCCTCTCACGCACCTCCTCTGATATTCCTGAAGCAAATGGCAGGTCATCGAATGCAGCGACCACCTCGCGGTCTCCATTTCCTCGAATAGTGCGCACCCGATCACCAAGCTGGCTCAGGCGCTCCAGTGTCTGCCGGGGTATAGGGCCAGGGATACTATCTCCTCCAACAACAATCAATTCCGGTCGTACTTCTTCCAGCTCATCCAATACGGCGTTGAGCGCTGGCAGATTGCCATGAATATCGTAGAGAGCTGCGATCTTCATTCTCACATTCCTTTCGTTCTCCCAATCGCTGATCTGTTACTAATATACAGCATAGCAAGAACAGGCAGCATATAGAAGGAGTTTGGTATGCTCTTAGCATGTGTAAAGGAGTTTGATATGCTCCTGGCATAGGCAAGGAAAGTTCCAGGTACCTTTTTCTCAACAGTGCAGGTCCGGTGATTGGTTTGGCTAAAAGGGGACAAATGACACTGCTGAGGAAGCCTACTCTCTTGTAGTCTCTACAAAGGAAAGCATGTATCACTTTCCTTGAAGCATTTCCCTCTGTTGTCTCTACGAACAGATGGAAAGAGGTCAAGCGAGAAGGAGGAATCCTTATGCAGAAAAGGCAAACAGTTCTTGGGTCTCATCATCGTTGGCATCTTCTCACAAGCAGCATCTTTGCGGCTGTGATGGTAAGCCTGCTGTCAGCCTGCGGAACATCGAACACAGGTGACCGGTCAACCACAACACCAACAGCCACGCAAACTCCCACCCAGACACTGGCACATTTGACTGTTTACGACACGGCCGATAGTGGCATGTTGCGTGCTTTGAAGGCCGACACGGGTCAATTACGCTGGCAGGGGCAGACTGGTCAACTTGCTGGCGGGCAGCCCGTCTTTGAGAATGGCATCATCTACGCTGGCAGCTCTCACACCGTGTACGCTTTCAAAGCCAGCGATGGAACGCTCCTGTGGAGCGCTCAAGGGTACAATCCAGATAGCGGGCCACTGGTGGCCGATGGGAAGGTCTTTGTCGATTACTATATGAATGAACCTGATGGCAGTGTGACCATCTCTGTGGCAGCACTGAAAGGCACCGACGGGAGCCAGCTGTGGAGCAAACAGGTGGTGACCCATTCCACCACGACTCCACCGACACCCGGAACGTTCGGACAGCTTGTGGCAAACGGGGTGTTTTATGCCGCCGTTCTTTCAGCAGTGAGCACCGATCCACGGCCCGCCCACTTTCTGCTCTATGCTTTTGATGCGAGCAAAGGAAAGCTGCTCTGGCGCTCCTCCGGCACTTTCACACAAGGAGCGCGTGCCACGCTGGTCGTGGAGAACGGAGTGGTTTTCGTCTACGTGGACAGGCTGTATGCTTATCAGGCCAGCAACGGGACGCTGCTGTGGCAATCACAGGGAGCCAGTCAACCGTTGTCAGATCCAAATGGAACATACAGCGATCTGCTTGTCACTCAGGAAAGCGTGTATGCAGCCACGACTGATGGCTTGGCGGCGTACCGAACCGAGAACGGAAGCCAGCTCTGGCATGTCGCGGCAGGGTCAGGTCTGGACCAGTTTATGGAGATCACCCTGGCTAACGGGGTCATCTACGCCAGCCAGGGGAATGGTGCCTCTGCCCTGGATGCGAGCACCGGCAAGCAACTCTGGCGCTACCAGACTGGCGATCGAGCTGTTGGATTTCTCGCTCCTCTGACCGACAGTGACACCCTCTACATCAGCAATTTCATGAGTGGGCTGGTGGCGTTGGATATACACACTGGAAGCCTGAGCTGGCAGGCACAAGCAGGAGGGAATGGAATTCGGCCTACCCTGGCTGATGGTACACTGTTTGTTGGCGATGGCGAAGGGGTAATCACAGCCGTTCGTGCCAGAGATGGCACGATCCTCTGGCGCTTTCCCACGAATGGCGGCATGTCCTTTCCATCAGCGCTGACCGTGGCATGAATAGAACAACGTAACGTATTGCGACAGTCCCCGCAATCATTTTGCCGGAGTATTTCGTCTCTTTCACTCTCCTCCTTTCGCCAAACTCTGAAGAGACGTATGATAGCCTGTACCCATAGTCGATACGGAGGTACTGAATGATGATATCAGTTATGAGGAAGACTATACATGAGCGATAGCTATCTCCCATCCCTCCACTGGGATCCTGACCTCCAACAATGGATTCCCAAACGTGGCTTCACTACTGTTGAATTGCCTCCCGAAGTTGACCCAAACTTGCTGCCAAGGCCAGCCTACCAGGTTGGTCAGCGTGTTCGTTTTTCGTTGTATGGCCCTACACCATGGGAGGGAGAGATACGGGGAATACAGATAGCCGGGGGGGCGTATGATCCTTACACTGAGGCAATAGAGTATACTATTCAACAACGGTATTTGCACTCAAATTCGATAATCTACCTGATACAGGCTCGTGGACATATTCGCATGGTTGCAGAGCCAAAGATTCTTGGTATCTCGACTAACACTCACCGCAGCGCTATTTGGGAACATGGGTATGAAGAGTTTGAAGAGTAGCAAAGCGTATACCAGCATGGTAGTATTAGAGAGCAGAATACTCCTGTCGTGCTGAATCGAGATAAGAGCATAAGAAGGCAGCAAAAGTTTTGACGGTACAACTCCAAAGGCCAGTCGTTTGTCCTGTATTAATTGGCCGCTCAACTGACCTCGCAATCCTGCAACTGCTCATTGATGAGGCGCAGTCTGGGAATGGGCAGGTTCTTCTTGTTGCTGGTGAAGCGGGGATAGGTAAGTCGCGATTGGTCAGGGAAGCAAAAACATATGCTACGCATAGCATGTGTATACTGCAAGGTGATTGTTTTGAGTCTGACCAATCGTACCCTTATGCTCCACTGCTTGATCTGTTGCGCACATTCTTCAACACCCATGCTCTTGAAGATTTTTTGCAGTCTTCAGGCTCTGTAGCCCACGAATTCATCAAGCTTCTTCCTGAACTTGATAATGGACTGTTAGATGTAAACATGTTATCAGGACGCGATCCCGAACAAGAGAAGCGTCGTCTTTTTGCAGCTTTGGCACAATTCTTTATTCATCAGGCAGCCAAACAACCTGTGTTGCTGATTGTTGAGGATCTGCATTGGTGCGACGACATCAGCCTTGAATTCCTGCTCTATCTGGCGCGCCGGTGTACCAGCGAGCCAATGCTCATGATCTTTACTTATCGCAATGACGAAGTTTACTCAAGCCTTAGACACTGGCTAGCCCAACTTGAACGCGAGCGACTGGCTCAAGAACTAGCGCTAGCAAGATTCTCGCAGAACGATGTCGAGGCAATGCTGAACGCCATATTTCATAAGAGGTACTCTATACATCTCGATCTATTGGATTCTCTTTATACGCTAACTGAGGGGAATCCTTTTTTCATAGAAGAGATCCTCAAATCTCTCACTGCTGCGGGCGAGCTTGTTTTCACCGATGGCAGATGGGTTGGCAGGCCAGTAGAAGAGTTGCACATTCCAAGGAATATTCAGGATGCAGTACAACAACGAACCGTACGTTTAAGTGAAGCTGCCAGAGAGATATTGACGCTCGCATCTGTCACCGGACAGCGCTTCGATTTCGCCTTACTGCAACAATTAACAGATCATGACGAACAGCAACTACTCGCATTGATGAAAGAGTTGATTGCTGCCCAACTCGTCGTTGAAGAATCGGCGGATCAGTTTGCTTTCCGCCATGCATTGACAAGGCAAGCTATTTATGCCGAACTGCTAGCTCGCGAGCGCAGAGCTCTACACAAAGCGATTGCCGAAACGACGGAGCGCCATTATGCTACTACACTTGACTCCTACCTTGCAGTCCTGGCTTATCATTACTACAAAGCGGAGGTGTGGGACAAAGCCTTTCAATATGGACAACTTGCGGGAGAAAAAGCACAGGCTCTTTACTCGCCTCGTGCCGCAATAGAACAATATTCGCAAGCATTGCATGCTGCACAATACCTGACGAAATTACCACCCGCAACTTTATACCGCGGGCGTGGACAAGCGTACGAAACGCTGGGTGATTTTGAGCAGGCACAGAGCGATTATAAGCAGGCTCTGGACATCGCACGGAATGCACATGATGGTCCGGCAGAGTGGCAAAGTGTCATTGACCTTGGCTTCCTCTGGGCAGAACGCGATTATGAACAGACAAGATCATATTACCATCAGGCGATTGAACTCGCGCAGGTGCTCGATGACCCAAAATTTGAGGCTCATAGTCTCAACCGTATGGGCAACTGGCATCTGAATGTCGAGCAGCCGTTGGAAGCACTGCGCTACCACCGAGAGGCGCTGACCATCTTCCAGAAACTTCATGATCAGCAAGGTATCGCTGAGACGCTTGATTTATTAGGAATGACAAGTTATCTTGGAGGTGACCTGGTACAGGGAACAGCTTATTACGAACAGGCCATCGCCCTATTTCGCGAGCTAGATGATCGCCACGGGCTGACTTCTAGCCTGGCAACATTGACTCTTCGCGGACCTACTTACCAAACCGACGCGATGGTTTCGGCCGCAACGAGTTTAACCGAGGTGATTCAAGATACTGAACAGGCTCTCAAGATTGCACGTGAAATTGATCAACGCCCCGCTGAAGTCTATGCGCTTTTTCAGTTAGCGCTTTGCCTGGGTTCACAGGGAGAGTACACGCGCGCATTCGAGTGTGTACACAGAAGCATTGAAATCGCTAAGGAGATTGAACATCGCCAATGGCAAACCGCTGCACATACCATTCTGGGTGGATTGTATAGCGGTCTACTCGCACTCCCACAGGCGTGTGAACATTTTGAGCAAGCGTTAGCACTGGCACATGAGATTGGATCATTGTACTGGATTCGTATGGCTACTGGTTACCTCGCATCTGCTCTTATCTCGCTAAGTGACCTTCCTCGCGCGGATAAAGTTCTTAACGTGACGCTCGATCCTCGAACGCATCCTCAAACAATGGCGCAGCGGTTCATGTGGTGCGCGCAAGTAGAACTTGCGCTTGCGCAGGGCAATCCTGCTCGTGCGCTAGAGATTACTGATCAGTTAATCGATTCGGCAGCAAACATAGCTGAGGGAAGAAATATTCTGCGTGTGTCGAAATTGCGAGGTGAAGCCCTACTGGCATTACACAGTACTAAGGACGCAACAATTGCGCTGGAAACTGCGCGAGAAATCGCTGCTGCACAAGGGGTACGGCCAATGTTGTGGCGAATCGATATACTACTAGGGAACTTCTACCAGGCTCAGGCACAGCATGAAGAGGCTGAACAGGCGCATTCTGCTGCCAAAACACTCTTCGAGGAACTCGCCGCTACTATCCCAGATGAATCACTACGAAACAATTTCCTGCGCCAGGCGACTGCTATGTTACCTCGTACACGCCCGCTCTCACCAGCCCGGGCGAGGAAGCAAGCCTTTGGAGGTTTGACTACGCGAGAACGTGAAGTAGCTGAATTGATTGCTCAAGGAAAGTCCAACCGCGAGATTGCTGGAGTACTTGTTGTGAGCGAACGGACCGTCGAAACTCACATCAGCAGCATCTTGTCTAAATTAGGGTTTACCTCACGCACGCAGATTGCAACCTGGGCTATTGAAAAAGGATTGACACACGAAAACGCATAAGTTCCTTTATACCCTGAACACAAAAATATCCGTACTGCATACTTCAAAACCCCAGTGTTTTCCACGATGGCAGCACAAGCTCTTTAGGTTACACTTTGAGAGTCAGCCAGGCAACAGTTCTTATGCTGGCAATCTACTTCAAGTCACTACAAGATAGAAAGAGGAGCGTATCTTGAGTCTCCTCCTATACTGTAGATGCGGAGCAGATGCCAACTCACAGAAAGCAGAGACGACTATGGCAAACGAATTGAAATTGATGGGTGTCCTGGCCCATCCCGATGACGAGTCTTTAGGCAATGGTGGCATATTTGCTAAGTATGCTGCCGAAGGGATAGAGACGCATCTTGTCACAGCAACGCGCGGAGAGCGAGGCTGGTTCGGCGAGGAGAGCGAGCATCCTGGGTTGGAGGAATTGGGAAAGATACGTGAATCCGAATTGTATGAAGCCGCTACGGTACTCGGTATTCAGAGTGTCAGTTTTCTGAATTACATTGATGGAGACCTTGATGCGACCCACCCAGCCGAGGTTATCGCAAAGATCGCCGGACACCTGCGACGTGTCAAGCCCGAAGTTGTCGTGACCTTTGGTCAATATGGCGGATATGGACATCCAGATCACATTGCCATTTCTCAATTCACTACTGCTGCTATTGTTGAGGCAGCCAACCCGAACTCCTTGTACTATCGCGACCTGGCCCCGCATAGTGTCTCGAAGCTGTATTATATGGCAGAGACATGGGATATAATGGCGGTGTATCAATCGGTCTTTGGAGATCTTGTGATGAATATTGATGGGATGAAGCGAGGTATGGTTACATGGCCTGATTGGTCGGTTACAACGAGAATTGATACCTGGGGTTACTGGCAAACGATACTGAGTGCAATTATTTGCCACCAGACGCAGCTACCAGCCTATCACAAGCTTGAACACTTACCCGAGGAGCAACGCAAGGCATTGTGGGGAAGCCAGGGATATTATCGTGTTTTTAGTTTGGTAAACGGAGGACGGCAGGTAGAAACAGATATGTTTGAGGGTTTACGATAATAAATTTGTAACAAAGAGAAGCGTATTGTAAGCAATGCTTTAACAGTAAGATGAAGGAAGGAACAGCAAATGAACGCATCCGACATCCTTATGTATGGTCATGGAACAGTACTTCAAACCATTGAAGGTCTTCCCGAATCGGCATGGGAAACCCCAGGCGCGTGCGGAGTATGGTCAATCAAGGATATCATTGGCCACCTGGCTTCTTATGAACATGTGATGGTAGACGTGCTGTCGGCATTTGTAGGGGGTGGACCTACTCCTTACTTGAACAAATACACGGATCCAGGAGGCCAGTTTAACGACTCTGAAGTTGAGCTACGTAAAGGCAAAACGGTTAGAGAAGTATTAGGCGAATACAACGATACGCATGAGCAGGTCCGGTCGCTGGCGGCGCGTATTCCTGTGGAGACGTTCCGTCAAACTGGGACACTTCCCTGGTACGGTATGGAGTATGCCCTGGATGATTTTATTGTCTATACTCAGTATGGGCATAAACGCGAGCACAGCGCGCAGATTGCCGCGTTTCGGGATCACTTGACAGCATAATCTATGATACTTTTGTCACTGATTCTTGCTCCTCAACTTCAACTGCCTCTAGTTGGCGAGT
>WNEZ01026827.1_pt1 | contig 13382 bp, 14 predicted proteins | sample 5400521 | NCBI WGS metagenome assembly WNEZ01 (sample SAMN13153339, study PRJNA577476) | soil metagenome | isolation source: 120 cm saprolite under Douglas fir tree site 2 hole 1 replicate 1 | place: USA:California | collected 2015-04-18 | reverse complement strand
CAAGGTCAATCCAGACAAAATACAGCGCGATATCAAACCGATTATGTGCCGTGGCATGTTCTAACGCCTCCCGCCCGAATCGGTGATGCAACCCGACCCGTTTGATTCGATTGCCTGCTGGCCAAATACCCCGAGAAGAGAAGTTAGGCAATTCACGAAAAGCGATTGTCATAGGATTGTCGGGGAGATGTAAAAAGAAAGGAAAAAGCGTGAAAAATCTTGGTACTAGTACATTCTTCTGAGCGTCGCCCGGAAGAGCGAAACCACAGCGGAACCAAGGACAGGAGCTTAAAGTCTCCTTATCGGTTCGGCGGCGTGTCTATCGATATAAACTCTCTCAGTAAGGATGGTACAAAGACTCGGGCTGGTCAGGTGTACTCGTCTAAGCCAAGATCGGCGGTAGTGCTCCGAGAAGGATTCGCCACAGATGAATTCCTGCTGCTTATAAGGGAGGTCGTCATGGGAAGCATGTTTAAGAGGAAACGCACACTGGCGGTCAGCGCACTATTTGGCTTATTGCTGATGTGTGCGCAGATTGCCTACGCACAAGAGACCAGGAATGCCCGTGAAGGCGAAACATCGCAGTCGGCGCAAAAGGTCGATCTTGCGACAATTGTATCTTTACTGCAAACGCTACGAGCGGATGTGCGAGATCTGAAGGTGCAGGTAAAGGACCTAAAGATACAGCAGGAATCGGCGCAGGCTGAATCTGTGGAGTTGCGGAAGGTACTCGAGCAAACCAGATCTCAGCTCGTCGCCCAGGCTGGCTCCGCGAATTCTGTTGCCTCGGAGCGTGTGGTCTCCGAGACTACCGCTGGGCAAACATCAAACGAGGAGCGCATCACGAAACTTGAGGAGGACCAACAACTAGCGGATGCCAAGATCGCGGAGCAGAACCAAACTAAAGTCGAAAGCGCATCAAAGTACCGTGCTCTGCTGTCGGGAATAGTGCTGTTCAATACGTACAGTGAGCGCGGATCGGTGGACAACGCAGATTTTCCACAGTTGGCCATTCCTCGCGGGCTCCTCTCGTCAGCCGGCTCTTTCGGCGCATCCGTGCGTCAGTCGCAGATTGGTATCCAGGCGTTTGGCCCGACCATTGCCGGTGCCCGTACGAGTGCAGATATCCAATTTGATTTTGTCGGTGGATTCCCCGAGGCACAAAACGGGGCGTCGTTTGGGATCATGCGTCTGAGGACTGGCACAATTCGGTTTGACTGGACGGATACGTCGCTGGTAGGCGGGCAGGATTCACTTTTCTTTGCACCCTTAAGTCCCACCTCGATTGCAACACTTGGAATCCCCGCTTTGGCTTATTCAGGAAATCTTTGGAGTTGGACGCCACAGATTCGCGTCGAGCACAAGTTTACTCTGTCGGACTCCTCATCTTTTGCAATGCAAGGTGGAATTCTGGACAATCTGTCCGGCGATCCTCCGCCTTCCCTGTACGAGCGATATCCCAGTTGGGGCGAATACTCTGGCCAGCCGGCATACGCCACAAGATTTTCGTGGACCCGATCGCTTGATGGACAGGATCTTACGATCGGCGCCGGAGGATATTACAGCCGCCAGCTTTGGGGATTCGGCCGGAGCGTGGACGGATGGGCGGGCACGATGGATTTTAAAATTCCGCTCGGCAGGATGTTTGAATTCACCAGTCAATTTTACCGGGGGCGTGCCGTGGGGGGCATTGGCGGCGCCATCGGACAGAGTGTTCTTTGGAATGGATCCCTGTCCGACCCAAACACTCAAGTGCATGGCCTGCAGTCTGTCGGAGGGTGGGCGCAACTGAAGTATAAAGCTACGCCGAAATTGCAGTTCAATGGTGCCTTCGGACAGGACAACCCTTTTTCTTCGAACTTGAGGAATTTCGGCGGCAATGGGGGCTATTACGGCGTGCTATTCTCAAGAAACCAAAGCGCCCTCGTGAATTTTATCTATCAGCCACGGTCTGACTTCATGTTTTCTTTGGAATACAGAAGGCTGAATAGCTTCATATTGGACAACAACCCCAACTCGGCAAACCTGGTCAATTTGAGTGTGGGGTATATATTTTAGTGCGAGCTTCTAACAAGGTTCGGCGCATCACGACGGCAGGAATTGTCTGCTGGACTTCTCTCTTGTTTGGCGGCCTTGCCTATGGGCAGTTGAACACGGTGAGCGCGCATGTGGAGATCAAGAAAAAAGCCGACCCCAAGCCGCAGGAAGGAGTCGTGTCTCCGGCTGATTTGTCGGATGTAGTGTTGTGGCTGAAGCCGTTGGATCGCACGGCGTCGGAGGTGGCTCTTACCCAGCAATCTCGCAAGAAATTGCAGCTGACACAGAAGAACAAGAGCTTTCAGCCTCATGTCCTTGTCGTACCAGTCGGTTCGGCGGTGGACTTTCCCAATCACGATCCATTCTTTCACAATGTTTTTTCCCTGTTTGACGGCAAACGATTTGATCTCGGGCTTTATGAAGCGGGAGCATCCAACTCCGTTCGATTCGATCGCCTGGGAGTCAGCTTTTTGTTTTGTAACATTCACCCAGAGATGAGTGCAGTTGTAATTGCGGTGGATACCTCTTACTACGGGGTATCCGACCGCGCCGGAAACATCACTATACCCAACCTCCCGGATGGCAAATACGAATTGCATCTGTGGTACGAGCGAAGTCTGCCAGAGGATTTACGGAAGCTAACGAGAACTATCAGTGTGTCATCGGTGACAAAGGATCTTGGCACAATCAGCGTCCCTGAAAATCCCAATTTCTCCATCAATTCCAGAGTGGTGCTCAAGTGAATACGGATTCCACACCGTGGGTGGCGGGTTGATATGAAAAAGGCAGTCGTACGAGGACGGTGGTTCCGCGTTCCGAAGTCTGCTCGATGGACACAGAACCAGAATGGTCTTGTACGATCTTGCTGACAATAGCAAGGCCCAGCCCCGTGCCGTTAGGTTTTCCATAGCTGACGAACGGATCGAACAGCGTGTCCCGAATGCACTCAGGAATACCGGGGGCGCCGTCCGTGATGCGTATTTCGAAGCCTTGGCCGGTATTCTTGGCAGTAATCCTGATAGGGGCATCGAGCCCCAGCGAGGCTTCGCATGCATTCAGAATTAGGTTAACAAAAACACGCTCCAGTTTTTTGGGGTCAAACATCCCTTCGAGGTCTTCAGGTGCACTGAGGACAATATTCGAATAGCGAAATTCAGGTCTTGCGTGAATGGCCTCGATCGCCCGCCGAATCACTTGGTCGATTCTCGTTCGTGTCGGACTGATCGCATTGCGCTGATACGACAGCTCCCTGAGAGAGTCGATCAGGTCGGTCATCTGGGTCGCCGCGGTTTTGATCTCTTCGTAGATCTCGTCCTTTTTCAGCTTTAATTCGTCTGCCTCGTAGAGAAACTCCGCATTGGCGACAATCGCGGCGAGATAATGCCGCAAATCATGGGAGATGGAACTTGCAGCTCGAGCTAGTGCAGCGACACGCTCGGCATCTATTCTCTGTTGTTGCAAGGCCAAGAGCTGGCCTCGCATTTGCGCGAAAGATGTACTCAACTCGACAAGCTCCGTGCTGCCTCGAGGTTTAATGGAGTAAGTGAAGTCCCCGTCGGCAAGAGCTTTTACACCTGCCACCAGATTGTCCAGAGGACGGGTCACTGTACGAGCTACGAACGCAAACAGCACCGCTTCAAAAAGCACAGCCAATACGCATACCAAATAAATGGTATGGTTCAACCGTGCAATCAAAGAGTTGAGGGGCGCAAGCGGCATCATCACGTAACAGTGGACCGGAGACGTTGACGATCCATGCAGCAAGACGGACGAAAATGCATACTGATCTGTTTCGAGAGCCAACTTCCCCGAAGTGACGCTTGCCCCAATATCTCCTGAGCGAATGCGTCGCTCAAGGTCTGCTTCATCTCGCGGCGGGAGGGTGGAGGCAATCATGGTGTCGCCGGTGCTAAGGGCGATCTGGTTTCCGGCGACCGCGGCGAGTTGTTGTGCCACGGCAGAATCCACTTGGTAGCCGACAGCGAGTAGACCCAACTGTTGCTCCTTTTGTCCGGCTCCAGAGGTGATGGAATGCAAGAAAACCCAGTAGAGTCGGCCGTCGTCATACCACCAGGAGGCATCCTCTCCAAGATCAATGGAACGTTTCAGGTCTCGTTCGGCCGCAGCCAGGGACCATCCAGGCTTCGTCATGTGGAGCGCTACGACCTTCCGGTCGAGTTTGGACAATATAAAGAGATCGCTCCCCGCCAGTTTCCAGAACGTATCTGAACCATCCTGGATCGTGGGCGCGTGTTCAGTTGTCATGAGCGCCTTGAGTGTGGGCAGTTCAGCAAGCATCGCAGCAGTTCGCGATAGTTGTAATTCCCGCTGTCTCTGTACGGTTTCGAAAGCACGTACCGATGCATTCGTTCCATCTCGTATGTTTCTTTCAACTTCGACATTTACAGTGTGCCGAATGAAGAGCAGGATCGACCCTGCCAATCCAAGAACGATCAACAGAGCAGCGATAAAGAGCTGAGACCGCAGTCGATAGGTAGTCATTGTGTATCTGCTAGAGAACATGCGCTCCTCGTCCCGGCACTAAGCTTCCAGGACAAGCTTGTAACCCGCGCCGTGCATCGTCAGCAGGAAGCGCGGCTCGGCGGGGTCCGGTTCGAGCTTCTGACGTAGCCGCAGGATGTGATTGTCCACTGTCCGCGTGGAGGGATAATTCTGATATCCCCATACCTCGTTGAGCAGTTCTTCCCGCGATACCACCCTACTGGCGGAAGAGGCCAAATACTTCAGTAGTTTGAATTCTTGTGTTGTGAGTGTGACGGCCTGACCTGATCGGGTCGCTTCCATGCTCGTAAAGTCGATGTGCGCGTCACCCAAAGTAAGTACCTCATGGCTGATCTGCTTGGCGGCAACTTCCGAAACCATCTGGGCTTTTGCTCCACTGCGGCGCATCGCACGGCGTACACGAGCCAGAAGCTCTTTCGGACTGAACGGCTTGGTCACGTAGTCGTCCGCTCCCAGTTCCAGAAGCAGAACTTTGTCTTCCACTTCCGAATTTGCACTTAGAATAACGATCGGGACCGTCGCTGCCAGAGCCTTAAATTCGCGGCAAAGTTCCTTGCCCGAAATGCCTGGGAGCTTTAGATCGAGAACCACCACACACGGCAGCTCTTTGCGGAACATTTCGAGGCCGCTTGGGCCATCCGAAGCAATTTGAACCTGAAGTGAGTCTGCTTCGAATAAGCGCTGAAGCGTGCGCTGCATCGGGCGGCATCGGTTGGTAGATGGGAAGCCACGGTCACCTCCTACCTCGTATTAGAGAAATGCCCTACTCTCCGAAGTTCACAAACCGCAGAGCTTTGCGAACTGTACCTGCGTGAGAGGGAATTCGTGCTTCCACATGGTAATCCCGTGGAGAGCTGCAAAACAGTCATTTGCCGCTGATTTTTCAAATTGTTGACAATTCCGCGACGGAAATCAGACTTATGGGAGTTCCAGTGCAGGTTCTTGCGGGACAACACCCTTTTGCAGCTCTTCTGGAGAAGTCTTTGCCTGTTCTACGGAACAGGTAAACCCCTCAAATCATAACAATTTGTTTGCTTGCCCGTGACATTCCTGGGACAACTAACGCTTCTTTCTCCCCTATCCTCTGTCGTCAGGACACGGGCGGTGGTTCTCACAATTCGTCACTACGTGAAAACTCAAGCGCGTCTCCGGCCTTTGCAGCCATGTTCATTTAGAGACACGGAGGAACATCTAGATGCGAAGAATAACGCCATTATTCCTGTGCTTACTCAGTGCAGTGTTGCTTGCGGGTTGTGGCGGTTCATACAGCGCGCCAGTGATCGGCCCAGGTCCGCAATCCGCACAGGTCAGTGTTTCTCTCACGGATGCCCCTCCCGCTGGCGTTACCGTCCTCACGTTTGAAGTCACGGTGACAGGTGCAACTCTGAATCCCGGCAGTGCAGATCTCCTTGCTGGAAAAGGTCCCGTTCGAATTGAGGTCAAGAAGCTGGAGACGGAGAATGCGTTTCTTAGCACGGCAAACATCGTCGCTGGAAACTACACAAGCCTTAACCTCACTTTTTCCAATCCGGAGCTGACGTTTCGCAACGACACGGGGGCCACGCTGGCCGGATGTGCCTCAGGTAGCGTTTGCGAGATCAAGCCATCAGGAACGCTGACTGCCACAGTGAGCGGTCAATTCTCTACGACGGGTGGAACGCAGACGGGGGTGTTGGTTGATCTGAATCTCGCCAATCTGTTAACCCCATCGCTTGGCGTGGACTTCAGCACCGCAAGCGCGGTGACAGTAACTCAACAAACCAAGGAAGCCGAAGGGGAGCTAGAGGATCTCGATGATCTGGATGGTATTGTTGCAAATCCCTCGTCCAGTCAATTCACACTGCAAACCACCGACATGGGGAACATTACCGTAGCCATCGATTCGAACACCCAGTTCGATGGATTCGATACGTGCGCCGCAGCGAACGTAACGTGCGTTCAGAGCGGTCAGTCCGTCGAGGTCGATTTGATGCTGCTTGCAAGTGGTAGCTTTTTGGCTAAAAAGATCGAACTACAAGACGATGCCCAAGGGGCGGCCGATGACGAACTCGACGGCGTCATCTCTAAGGTCGACGGGCCCTCACAGTTTGAAATGGTCGTCAATGACGAGCTTCGTGCCGTTGCCAACGTTTCAGTCGGCGATCCTGTCACAGTGATGCTTACCACCACAGGCGGGGGCACTTCGTTTCAGGTGGACACAAACGGTCTCACCGTCCCGTCAACCCTCCAGCAAGCGTTCGAAGGAGCGACCGACACCTCGCAATTGTTACCAGGTCAAACCGTTCAGGTCCGAATGCGCGCCATGACTGGTGGACCAGCGCCCGCGGCTATTACCATCACCACCGATCGCGTCCGACTCCGGGACACACGCTTCACCGCAACGGTTTCGGGAGCACCGGCCGGGAGCAGTTTCAACGTCGGGGGACTGCCTAGCTTGTTTACCTCAGCGGGTGTAAGCCAAATCCAGGTCCAGACCTCTTCGCAGACGAATTTTGAAAACGTCAGCGGAGTCAGCGGACTTGCCGACGGCTCGACTGTCTCGCTTCGCGGGTTGCTTTTCAGAAGCACACCGAACCCAGTATTAATCGCAGACAGGGTTCGCAAACGCTGAGGAATCTGGCATTTGGAACATGCGGACCCCGAGGTCTCTCCCACTCCACTATGGGAGAGGCTTTGGGACCCGCTCATCATAATTCACCTCGAATTGGAGCGGGCCATGATTAAGTCCTTCCCCTCTTTTTTGAGGAAGGTGGACCTCTTCGGCATTTGGCTCGGCGCGGATCGAGAAGCTCTGGATGTCTCGTAACGTAATTTCGATGCGGGTTTTCCGAGGTGGAAACTGTCTCTCGCCAAAATTGAAAACGCGGTTGGAATGGAGTGCCTTCAGAGAGGCCGATTGACTTGCCGCATCGATGAAATTTGGGGTCTTGCGATTTCTTGGCGAACAACAACCCGGCGGGCCAAGCAACTCCAATCTTGGACAGAACCATGGTTGACGTTCTAATTTCCGGCGGCGGCGTTGCAGGTTCCACGCTTGCGATTCTGCTTGGACGACGTGGCTTGCAGGTGGAACTCTTCGAGCGCAGCCACTTTCCCAAAGAGAAACCATGCGGCGAAGGATTGATGCCTGCTGGTGTGGCCGTTTTGAACCGTCTTGGTGTGGGAGAGGTAGTCGGAGGCGCTCCGTTCTACGGCGTGCGGTACCACTCCGGAAATCATGTCACTGAGGGAAGATTTCCGCAGACAGCCGGCTTTCCCGTCTCTGGCTACGGCCAACGACGGAAGCACCTGGATGAGGTGCTGTTCCGCACGGCGGCTAACGCGCCGGGTGTCATCGCTCACACGGGAGCGCAGGTGGATGGTCCGCTGCATGAAAATGGACGCGTCGTAGGGATTTTTGTCCACGGACAGCCACACCGCGCAGCGCTGGTGGTGGCTGCCGACGGAGTGCATTCACTGCTCCGTCATAAGATGGGCCTGAACGTTCCGGTCCGTCGCAAGCGATTCGGGATTCGCGCGCATTTCCGGCTGGCGAAGGGACAGGTCCAGGCGCCTTGTGTCGATGTGTTCCTCGGGCCTGGTCACGAACTCTACGTAACGCCATTACCCGGCGGTGAAGTGCTCGTCGCCGTGCTCGCAGATGCGCAACAACTCGGTGAACCTCTCGAGCGCTCCTTCCGCCGATGGCTGCTTGCGGAACCAGAGCTTGCCAAACGCCTGGAGGGGGCCGAACAAATAACTCCTGTGCTCGCAACCTCGCCGCTAGCCGCGCAGGCCCGCAGCGGAGTGGCCCCTGGGTTTGTGCTGCTTGGCGACGCCGCAGGGTTCCTCGACCCCATTACCGGCGGAGGCATGACTCAAGCTCTGATGACTGCGGAATTGCTGGACCGGTACATTCCGAACCAGGTGAGCCAGGATGATTCCTGGCTCTGGAAGTTCGAGCGCGCACGTCGGGCGCTTCTCTTTGACTATCGCATCCTGACACGGATGGTCCTGTGGCTGGCCGACCATCCCCGGTTGGGTCAACGACTGCTTTGGATCATGGATGGCCTGCCGTCCTTTTTCTCTCATGTGATAGGCGTTTCGGGAGGTGTCCGCCGCCTCGTGGCATTTCCCTGGAGCCGCTCATTGGATTTCAATGCAGTGGCGGGAATCAAGCCGGTCCTCTCCCCCCGCTCTCCAGAGAGCGACTCCATCTCCAAGGGCTGAGTTTATGTTCGGTCTTGCTTGTGTCGTCGATGCCAAATCTCTCGCTGGCATACTTATTCTCCAATCCAACATCATGGGTTAACTCGCCGCGCTCGCGAAGTCGTGGCGACACGTTTTTTACACGATTGTGACAAATTCCTGACATCTTGCCTCTTCGCCTCTGCTAGCTTGCGGTCCCGTCCGAGCGCAGGAGATGTGGCCATGGACAAGCGTGCTCTCTCCCAGGGGACAGTTGCATTGATCGTATTCGCCTTCTTCTTAGCCTCATTCTTACAGGCGAGAAACGAGCCGCACTTTCGATCGGCACAGTGGCGAATCGCCGGACAAGATCTAAGCAACAGTTGGAACCAGCCAGCGGAGCGCCGGATTAACGTTGCGAACGTCGACACCCTCGCGCCCAAGTGGGTGTTCACCACGGGCAGCGATGTCCAGACGCCGTCCAAGGAGGAATTTGTTCCCGCACGTTCGTCGAGTGTTGAATGCAATCTCAAAGTAGAAAACGAGGAGGTCTAAGTATGAAAACGAAGTGTCTGGCTGTTACCGCCGTCCTAGCGATCGGCATGGCTGCTCTAGTCGTCGCAGTCAATGCCGACGAAGAATCGCGCAACAAGCTGCGCGCCACACTGAAAGGCTTCAATGAAACGCCCGCGAATTCCACCCCCGCTTCCGGCTCGTTTCGCGCTACCGTCAGCGGAGACTCCATTACGTTCGAACTGAAGTATTCAGGCCTGGTTGCCGATTCACTATTCGCTCACATCCATCTGGGCCAGAAAAACGTCGCGGGAGGGGTGATGATCTTCTTCTGCGATAATTCCAACCCCTCACACTCTCCCCGCACTTGCCCTGCTCGCGGTGGCACCGTCACCGGCACTGTTACCGCCGCCGATGTTATCGGTCCGAACGGACAGGGTATTGCTCCAGGTGAGTTTTCCAAGGTCCTGGAAGCGATCCAATCGGGAGTTACTTACGTGAACGTTCATTCGACGAAATTCCCGGCTGGCGAAATTCGAGGACAAGTCCGCGTCACTGGCGAAGATGACGACGATCGTTGAACAAAAACGAAATCTACTCCGTTTTGAGGTGACACATCATTTGGAGCAGTTTCATTCTCAAGTGTGGAGGAAACTATGACAGCATGGATGTATCGATTTCTGATCATGGGCTTGGTTTTCTTCGGCATCACCCCCGCATCCCGGCATGCTAATGACGACCAGCCGGGACTGCTGAACGTTCATCTCCGCGACTATTGCGATCCCGTCACTTTTGCGGCGATCGGCTGCGTCCGCACGGTTACTCCTATTTCGGCTGGAGTGATCACCTTCTCTGGTTTTCAGGCGGAACTCGGTGCTGATAAATCCGTCGGTGCGTGGCGCTTCGTTCCCGATCAAGCCAAGGCTGAAGAGGGCCTCAGCCTCATGCTCCAGAATCTCGGAGGCGAAACACACACATTTACACGCGTCCGAGAATTCGGTGGTGGATTTGTTGCTCCTCTAAACGCCGCATCTGGCAATCCTGTTCCGGCTCCCGAGTGCGCGCGCATGGTAAGCGGACAGCTCTTGCCACAACCTCCGAGCCCGGACAATATCTTTCTCCAGGGCCGAGGGGCAAACCGCCAAATTTCAATGCTGCATCCATCCCTGGATGCGCATGACTATCAACGCGAAGGAACATCAAGAGCACGAATGACGGGCGCGATTGCTAGTTCGTTCGAGCCATTCGTGGAATTGATGTCATGTCGTGATAACGGATCGGCAAGCGCAGTCGTCATGTCCGATTTTCTTCACTTGGGGGATGGAACTTCACGCGCTCCAAGGATGGATTGAGGCACATCAGGAGGAACGGATAGAACTTCGATTGGAATGTGTCCGCGTCGATGATCTGGAAGTAGCTCTTCCAATCGTCAATCTCAGCATCCGTGAGGGAATGCAACATCACCAGGTCGAGTGTCCCCTCGTACTCGGCTGTTTGCGAGGCATCTCCCGGATGCTGGATCGGAAGGAAGTTTTCGTCGAGCGCGATGTGCAGTTCCGTGGCAAGGATCTTCTCCGGGTCAAACGCATGATTGTCCCGAAACTTCTCCAGGACTTCCCGTGCCTCCGTACCGGCAGCTCTCATCAAGGCGTCCAACACTTCTAGGTCCGTCACGCGCTTGGCTCCGACAAGGTGGTTGATGTAGCTGGCCAGGACTTGGTGGATTTCTATTCCTCGTGCAGCAGGTTCGGATTCGGCTACCCAAACTCTGTAATTGCCTGATGCCAAAGAGTTTTGGCTTCCCGGGGAGGATTCGAACCTCCAACATTTCGGTTAACAGCCGAACAACCGACAGACGATCGTCTACAGCTCCAAGGTGAGGGCGCCGATCTGCTTCGACTCTGTTGCGACCCGGACCGTTCTTCCTTATCACGAGCTGCGCGCGAAACTGGGGATGGAGGGCAAGGATCCCGACCCGATTGCCAGCGAGGTGGCAATGGCCTACGCGTTAGGTAACCTTCCTAAGAGAGAAGGCGTGGCCTTTGCTTACATGTGGTCCGCCGATATGAACCTCGGCCCCGGAGCGGGCGCCTAGCATCCACACATGATGATCTATGCTCCTTACTATGACAACGCAATGCTCGGAGGAAACGAACTCGGGGGACCGGCGCCGGTCGCTGGCGACGACGCCGGAACGCCGTTCGCTGTAGTCATGATTCCTGTGCACGGCATTCAAGCGATCAAGTCGAAGCCTATAGCGCAAAACCAAATACCTGAAAGGGGCAGTTCATCCAGCATGAAAACAAAATGAGTTATCGCGGACTGTGTGCAGCTGAGAAGCTCTCAGTCGCGCTCGAAGCCCTCATTTGCAGTCTATTGTTCAGCAAATGTTCAGCAACAATTTCCGCCTCTCACCCTTCGGGAGACAACCGAAGATACGTTAACAAGGCTTTCATGCCTCAAGTCGGAAGCGTTGGGAAGAGCGTCGGCGCCATTTGCGTCGCGAATTCCTTGAACACACGCACGGGCCGCGTGATGTAACGATTGCCAAGATGGACCACCCAGAGATGGAAGATGGAGAAGTGCCATCCCGGCATGACCTCGACGAGCCGCCCGTCGCGCAGCAGCTCAGGCTGCACCAGCGGCGGAAGGTCGCCAATGCCTGTGCCCGCCAGCAGCGCGGTTGCCAAGCCAGCGTAGTCGTTCATCGAGAGAAAAGGCTGGAACGTCAGTGTCTCCTTTTTTTTCTTTCCGTTCGCTTGAGCGAAGTTCCAGCTATTCTCGGGCGTCCAAAACGAGAACGCGAGTAACCGATGGTCGAGCAGGTCCTGCGGTGTTTTGGGCGCCTTGCACTTTGCCAGATAGACCGGGCTTGCTACGAGCTGATGCCGGTAGGTCAGGATTCTGCGAGCGACGAGCGATGAATCTTTGAGTTGTTCTCCGATCTTGAACACCAGGTCGACGCCCTCGGCGATCTGATCGACGATCCGGTCGGTAATGAAAACCTGTACGCGGACGTTGGGGTAGGAGGCTTGGAATGCGCCGACCAGCGGCGCAAGCAACGAGTCGGAGATGCTGGGTGGCGCGGCAAGCCGCAATACGCCTGAGACGTTCGACAGGTGGTTCGAAGCGATGTTGTCGACCGCTTCGCTCAGTTCGGTGGTGTGCTGGGCATGCTCGAGAACTTCGGACCCAACATCGGTGAGCCGCAGGCTTCGCGTCGAACGTTCGAGCAGGCGGACCCCGAGTTGATCCTCGAGGTCGGCAACGCGACGGCTGACGGTCGAGGTCGGCATTTTGAGACGTCGCGCCGCTTCCGAAAAACCGTTCGCCTCAACCACTTTGGCGAAAATCATCAGTGAATTTAGGTCGGTCATCGTTATCCTCCCGCTCCTGCAGCCCACCGTTAGGCGATGGCACAAATCCAGGGGCGCATGTCGCGAAGCTCACGGCAAAATTGGTCGAAAAGTGCACCACCCGAATAGGCGAGTCTTTGCACATTATCCCAAATTCGGGAAATACATTTGCGGTTTCACCAGCTAGTCGAGCAGATGTCGTAGGCCTATATTTCTTTCTGAGGCCATCCTCGAATAGAAGGGACCGAAACCATGAATGCAAACGAAGAAGCGGTTGCCGCTGCACTAGCGAAATATCAAGACGCGTTGAATCAGTCCGACACCGAGGCGGTGATGAAGCTCTATGCTTCCGATGGCGTGTTTATGCCGCAGCACAGCCCTTCCAGTATCGGTGCCGATGCGGTCCGCAAAGCGTATGACGCGGTGTTCAAGACCATCAAGCTGACCGTCAAGTTCAACGTCGCCGAGGTTCTTGAGATGGCGCCCAACTGGGTGCTCGCGCGCACCAATTCAGCCGGAAAGGTCAAAGTCCACACTACTGGCGAGGGCGGCCCGGAGGCCAACCAGGAGCTATTCGTGTTCCAGAAGATCGACGGCACCTGGAAGATCGCGCGCTACTGCTTCTGCACCACCAACCCACCACGCGCATAACTAAATGCAAGCTGCGCGGATCATCTTTGACTTGGCGTGACACACTCAAAGAAGCTGTCGCCGCTCGCCTGAACAAACGAAAGGACCGAAGGATGACCATGATGAAAGCCGCAGTGATCCACGAGGCGGGTGGAC
>WNEZ01003585.1_pt1 | contig 13384 bp, 9 predicted proteins | sample 5400521 | NCBI WGS metagenome assembly WNEZ01 (sample SAMN13153339, study PRJNA577476) | soil metagenome | isolation source: 120 cm saprolite under Douglas fir tree site 2 hole 1 replicate 1 | place: USA:California | collected 2015-04-18 | reverse complement strand
GGATCATCGGTGTCGGAACAGCAAACCCACCGGTTAAGCTCACCCAACAGCAAAGCTTTCATGCTGCGGGTTACCAGGGCGAACGCATTCGGAATATCTTCCTGAATAGCGCTATTAATTATCGTCATTTTTATCTGGAAGGTGTCCCGAATCGTGAGGAAACCTCTGATCAATTGAATCAGCGTTATCTGCGCGGCGCCATGAAAACAGGTTGTCAAGCGATCCTGAACTGCGTGAAGGCAGCCGGAACGACCGTTCAGGATGTCGATTTCCTTGCAGTCTGCACGTGCACTGGCTACGTGTGTCCGGATGTGGGCAGTCGTCTCATCGCCCATATGGGCTTCAGTAACAGGGTGCAAAGGGCGTCCATCCTTGGGCTTGGATGTGCGGGCGCCCTTCCTACCTTACAGCGGGCAGTCGATTTTGTTAGCGCGAATCCGGGCCGCCAGGCATTAGTGCTGGCCGTCGAGATTTGTTCAGCTTGCTATTACGTCGATAACACCCTCGAAACAGTTGTCGGTAACGCGATCTGCGCGGACGGCGCCGCAGCCTTTCTGCTGGCCGGTGGCAGGCAAGGCAATTCCTGCTATCCCCAGGTTATCGATTTTGAAACTTTCATCGATACCGAGCACATCGAGGAGGTCGGACTCCAACATCGCGAAGGGAAGCTGCGAATCGTGCTGGGGGCCTCGATTCAACACCTGGCGGGTCCCATGATCGAAACGGCACTGCAGCAGTTGCTGCAGCGACATGGACTTTCAAGATCTCGCATTGACTTCTGGGTTGTCCATCCCGGTGGGCGCAAGGTGATCGACAATGTTCAAAAGCATTTCAGCATGACGGATGCCCAGCTCCGTTTTTCCAGAACTGTATTACGAAATTACGGAAATATGTCCTCCCCCACCGTCATGTTCGTTTTGGACGAGGTCGTACGGAACGGTGATCCGCGGCCAGGAGACTGGGGAGTGATGATCGCCTTAGGACCAGGAATGGCTGCAGAGGTCGCACTACTCCGATGGTAACTCGACGATGGGCGTTGTGGCCGCTCCTGCGGGTTTTACGACGGGCCAGAAGGATCGGCTTGTGGGCGGAGATGAAGCCACTTCTGAAAGATCGATTATTTTCCGTGAAAAGTGCGACAACGAAAGAAGGCAATCCGTCCCCGCCCGATTTGTTCCAGATGACAACCGGTTATTGGATTTCCCAGGCAATCTACGTGGCGGCCAAGCTCGGTATCGCCGACCTACTGAAAGACGGGCCACAGTCGTGTGTTGCACTAGCCACTGCCACAGGGGCGGACGCTGCTTCGCTCTTCCGCCTAATGCGAGCCCTGGCAAGCGTGGGTGTCTTTTCGCACGTCCGCACAGATTGCTTTGCTCTTTCCCGCCTTGCGGAAAGTCTTCAGACCGAAGTCCGTGGATCTCTCAGGGCAATGGTAATCACGCTGGGTGAAATTCACTACCAGGCGTGCGGGAACCTGCTTCATAGCGTTCAAACCGGATCTCCAGCCTTTAACCATGTGTACGGAGCAAGCCTATTCGACTACCTGCGACAAAACGTCGACGCCGCGGATGCGTTTAATCAGGGCATGGCGAACGTGGCATCAATGCTGGCATACGCAGTTCTGATGGCCTACGACTTTACGGGAATTTCTTCCATCGTCGACATTGGAGGAGGCCAAGGCGCGCTCCTGGAAACGATTGTGCAGTTCAATCCGGACATTCGAGGTACAGTTTTCGACACGGATTCGACAATCCACAGGGCAACGCGACAACGCAGCCACAACACATGGGGCAAACGATGCTCGTACTTTACCGGGGATTTCTTCACCTCGGTTCCTTCAGGAGCAGACGCTTACCTTTTGTGTGGGGTGATCCATGATTGGGACGATAGTCGTGCCGTTACGATCCTCCGAAATTGCCGTAAGGCGATGCCTAAGAATAGCAGGGTGTTGCTGGTTGACATGATCGTGCCCGACGAGGCTGCGGCGTCCTTCAGTAAGCTTCTAGATCTGAACATGCTAGTGATGAATGGAGGGCGTGAACGGACCATCGCTGAGGTCCGTGCTCTGCTCAATGCCGCCGATTACAAGATCGCGAGAATTGTTCCAACCATGGCTCCGCAGAGTGTGATCGAAGCTGTTGCCAACTGACATGACTCACAAACTCCAAGTTGGCGTGCAACTTCGACTCACGGTAGCAGCAAGCGGCGTGCGGGAACGCCGATTTACAAAACAGCGGGCGACAAATACGGCCTGACATGAATTACATTTCATTACAAACTTTTTCGGAAGCCAACCGCTTTTGCCTGCGTCTGTTCGAACAGAAGCCGCATCGAATCTACTAAAGGGGATGGCATGATCTCACTGAGGTTAGTACAGCTGATTGAACGCCATTCCGACGAACTCGTGAGCGAGTTGGTTACGAAACTCGAAGCTTCCTCGCGCACCTCCGACCTGCACAAAGTCCCGGCCGAGGAATTGCGGCGACGAATTCACGAGATCTTGCTGCACTTGAGCGAGTGGCTGCTCATCAAGACGGGCCGCGACATCGAGCAGCGTTATGTTGAGATTGGCGAGCGCCGGGCCTCCCAGGGGGTCGCGCTGTCCGATTTCTGCTGGGCAATTGTCATGACCAAGGAACATCTCTGGGAATTCCTGCAGCGCGAGGGCCTCATCCGTGGCCCTGTCGAAATCTATGGCGAGATGGAATTGTTGCGCCTGCTGGACCAGTTTTTCGATCGCGCATTGTGTTTTGCGACTGAAGGCTATGAGCAATACACCCAGCAGCAGGTAACCAGTAGTGCCGGTCCGTCGCCAACGGAAAGGCGAGCATGGCACTGACGGCACTCAAGGAGCCCGTGATCGCGCCGTTGTTTCTGTGCGAATGATTTCACAGTATTCTTAACCGTGTTTGTGAAAAACGTCCAGTGAGCTCTTTTCTCGAAATGCGTGAAAGTGAAGTGAGAGCATCCACTCACACGCTGCCGATCCGAGTTTTGGTATCAGAACCCGACGCGGTGAGTCGCAGACTCATTTGCTCACTGCTCGAGTGTGACGCAGGGATGACTGTGACTTGCGTGGACGACTCCAGGCTGGTGTCCTCAATTCAGGAGAGCGCCCCGGACCTCGTAATATTGGACGTACATACACCAGTGATCGGACGGGCCCCGAACTGGGAGGCTGTAGGAATCAAGCGTGCGCCAGCAACCATTGTCACTGCCTACGATCCGTCGGCAGTGTCTGAATTTGCTTCTTCCGCGATCGACTTTCTTGTAAAGCCATTTGATGCCGAGCGCTTCGAAGCCGCTCTGGATCTGGCAAGGTTGCGAATTGCTGGTGCTCGGATGGAGTTCGACGTTGGGGAGAAGTCGAGTGCCCAGGAGCAACAACGACCGGCACGGCGCTTTCTGCGGCGACTGGCAGTTGAAGCGGATGAAAAGATTGTACTGGTAAAAGTCGACGATATCCGATGGATGCAGTCGTCAGGGAATCACATTCGGCTGCATGTGGGGAAGACGTCCCATCTGATCCGGCAAAGCATGAAAAACCTTCAGGCGCTGCTCGATCCGAATCGCTTTCTCCGCGTGCATCGCAATGCGATCGTGAATCTCGACCACGTCGAGGAATTCCATTTGCCTCCAAATGGCAACATGTTCGTAAAGCTGAACGATGGACTGTGCCTACCCCTTCGAAAAGCCAATCGCGCGCAACTGCGAAAACTGCTGAAAGACATTCGGTAGTTCAGGTTCTAGCTGGACGATTTGTCCTGCACCTTCTTTTGTGAGCTTTCATTTCCCTCATGATGTGCTCAAGGCCCATCTGTCTACCTCTCCCGTAATAAAGCCCGACCGCAATCGCAGAAGCAGATTCACGCCTGCTGAAGAGTTATGTATTGATTTCCGAGAAGTCATATTTCTATCCCGCTTGCTTTTAATTTTGGTATCCCTTGATTCTTGGCAATCGCCGACGCTGAGTTCATGCCGTTCGAAAGGCGGTTCATCCCATCATTATTGGTTATGTCCGTGCTCTTAGGAGGGAAGTCCTTCTAGGAGAGCCACTGTGAAATTCGATAGAGTACCGACCCGTCGCGAAGATGAAAACAAAACCTTACAGAGAGTGACGAAAATTGACAATCACCAGATTGCCGGAGTACCGGTTATTCGAGCCCGCAAACATCTGCTCCTGTTCTCGGTGCTGCTGGGCGTGATTCTGGCATTGCCCGTGGTGGCGAACGCACAGCTGACAACAGCGGATGTGCTGGGAACGGTAACCGACACCACGGGGGCGGTGGTGCCCAACGCCAACGTAACCCTCACGAACCAGAGGACAAACGAAACCCGAAACACGCAAAGCAACGGCGGCGGCCAATATGCTTTCACTCTCCTGCAGCCGGGAAATTACTCGGTGCGGGTCGAAGCGCAAGGTTTTACGACCTTCACATCCAACGTCATCGTCTCCGCTGGCGATCGCGCCCGGGTGGACGCGTCGATGCACGTAGGCCAAAGTTCAGAGAGCGTAGAAGTGACGTCACCCAGTCCTTTGCTTCAAACGGAGACTTCCACGGTCGCGAATACCGTGCCCGAGCAGCATGTAGAGAATCTGCCCCTCAATACGCGCAACTTGACGAACTTGGTGACGTTCGTGCCAGGGGCCAATGAAGGTGCCAGTGTTGACTCACTGAGTAGCGGCCAGCGCCCTGACGACCGCCGCCAGACCAGTTCATTTTCGGTGAACGGGCAGGACGTTGAGCTCAACAACGCACAGATTGACGGCACGGACAACAACGAACGCATCATTGGAACCATCGGCGTCAAACCCTCGATCGATGCCATTCAGGAAGTGACGGTAGAAACCAACAACTACACCGCCGAGAGCGGACGAACGCCGGGTGGCTTGGTCAGTGTCATCACCAAGAGCGGAAGCAATACCTTTCACGGTTCGCTGTACGAGTATTTTCAGAACAACGCGTTCAACGTCAGAAATCCCTTTAACCCGTCGCCTCAATTTCCCCAATCCGAGTTTCGCCAGAACGACTTCGGTGGCAGCGTTGGCGGTCCCATCATTAAGGACCGGACGTTCTTCTTTTTTGCTTACGAAGGCTTCCGCCAGATTGCAGGCGTGCAAAATCCCATAACCAGCACCGTGCCCACCGCGGCCGAGCAGGCCTTAGGTCCGGCGGGGATTGTGGCTGCAGATCCGGCAACCAACGGACTGCCGGTGGATCCGATTGCGGCCAACTTGTTTAAATTGTATCCGCTGCCTAACTTTGGGGCACCCGGACAAGAAACCAACAACTTTCTCTTCGACCCAAACAGAACCCAGTTCAGTACCACGTTTGACGCGCGCGTCGACCATCGCTTCAGCAACAGCGATCTTTTTTACGCGCGGTTCACCTCCAACAATGTGAGCTCGGGCATTCCGACGAACTTGCCTAATGTCACCATCAACGGGGTCAGCATCAATCCTGGCAATGGCCAGTTTGGCTTTGCTGGACCGGCGAAAGACGTTGCCTATAACGGTCAACTCAACTACACCCATATCTTCAGCTCCAATCTCTTGCTCGAGTTGAAGGCCGCATATACCCGAATCGATAACACGTCCAACTCTCCAAACTCCGGTACCAATGCCGCCACCGCGGTGGGTTTTCCGAGCAACATCAACTACGGCCCGTTGGCGAGCTCAGGTTTATCCCTCATCAACGTGGCTGGCTTTGCGCCCCTCGGCGATAGCAATTTTGTTCCGATCGTGGATATCAGCAACACCTTCGAATACAACGGAGCCGTGACCTATAACCGCGGCGCACACAGCCTGAAATTTGGGGCTGCTCTTATTCGTCGGCAGGCGCAAAACCAACAAAGCAGTAACGGGGTTGGCAACATCAACTTTGGACTACCGGAGGACGGCGGATCGGCGTCACTCAACAACCTAGCCACATTCCTGGTCGGGCATTCACCGGAGAAGGCCGTAACACCGATCTGTTTACTCCCAACTATCGCTCGTGGGAGCCTGGCTTCTACGCTCAAGACAGCTGGAAAGTGAGGCCGTGGTTGACCCTCAACTATGGCCTTCGTTACGACATTTACACGCCTTTCACGGAAGCTAATGGCCGCATCTCGAACTTTGATCCGGCGACGAACACACTGCTTGTCCCCGCATCTGAGCTCGCCGTTCTCACGGCCCAGGGCGTCGACACTACTGGGATAGTCGCCTCATCCAATACGGCTGGCCTCAAAACCACATATTCCAATTTCGAACCGCGCGTCGGCTTTGCCGCTTCGCTGGGTCATCAGACGGTGCTTCGCGGCGGCTTCGGCATCGCCGACTTTCCCGGAAACTACACTTCAAACGCGTCCTTGAAGAACGCACCTTTCAATGGCGTCTACGCTCCAAGCATCAACGGCCAGGGGTGCCAATCTACCCTCGCTACTCAGATTGAGACTGCCTCGACAGGTTCTTCCACACTGCCAAGCTGTCAAACCGGCTTGGGACAGACCACGGCTTTGGGACAAGGTATTCCGATACCGGTTCCCCAGGCCCTAAACAGTCCCAGCTTGTCTCTTCCCGACAACGTGGCGCTGAACTTCAGGACCTCGTATGTAGAGCAGTTCAATCTTCTGCTTCAGAAGCAATTCGGCCAGAACGTCATTACCATTGGATATGTGGGCTCCGTGGGACGTCATTTGCCCGTCGTGATCAATGACATCAACGTCCCCGATCCGCTTACCGCCCCCGCCTCCTTGCGCGGTCCAGACGGGCGCTTTGATACCCGCCCAACCGCCACTATCCTGCCGGGTCTCGGTGGAGTCGGCGAGTACGAGAGTTCAGGCAGCTCCAGCTACCACTCTTTACAAACATCGTTCCAGCGCCGCTACAGCAACGGTCTCACAGTATCGGCCAACTATACTTACTCTCACTCCATCGACGACGCTACAACCCTAAGCTATGAGGGCCAGGAGGGCTTTGGAAACGCAGACCCCTTCGCCATCCAACAATTTGAGACCGGCAACAGCGACCTCGATCTCCGTCATCGATTTGTTGGCACCGTTACCTATGAGTTGCCATTTGGCAAGAACTTCGTTGGAGCCAAAAAACTGACGCTCGCGGGATGGCAAGCCAATACGGTTCTCATTTGGAATTCCGGTAGCCCGTTCAGCATAACCGACAATTTCACCGGCTTTGGCAATTCTGTCTTTAACGGAATCGGCGGCGGGCCAACGCGTCCAAACCAGGTTGCACCCGCAACCCTGTCTAACCCCAGCATCAACGAATGGTTTAACCCAGCCGCATTTGTCATTCCGCCTCTCGGCACAATCGGAAACACGGCTCGTAACAGCCTGTATGGCCCGTCCTTCCGGCATTTTGATCTTTCTATCTTCAAGGATTTCACTCTGACGGAACGGGTTAAGCTGCAATTTCGCGCGGAGGCCTTCAATCTGACTAATACACCGAGCTACTTTGTCGCTAACAATCAGAATGACGCCCCTACAACCAACGCGGTGCAAGGTGCAGGATTCGGTAAAATCGTCATAACGAACCCGAACTACACGCCGCGTGCACTGCAGTTCGCGCTGAAACTTATTTTGTAGAACCGCAGGTTAACAACCGAATGAGACTGTGTGGCGTGCTCTGCAAGAACTCCGCCTAACAAGCGGGGTGGCAATAACTTGTGAAGCACGCCTCACCTTTACTTCTTAAAGATCCTTGTCGGCCAGAAACCCACTGAAGTCATCGTTCCACAAACAAGGCGCGTTCTATCGAAGGGTTGGTAACTTGAACTCTTCGTCCTGAACGTTCACGAACCCCAGAGCCTCTCTGTGATAAGCGCGAAGCGTTGTAATCTCTGTGAGGACTACTGCGCTTACCCGACTCCACGGCACCAGGAAGGTGCGCCCGAAACTGACGATTCCGAGACGTAGCCCTTTCCTGGTAGCCAAGACCATCGGGGTCGGCCAGCAGTATGTGGAATAGGCAGGACAGAAAGACGATCGCCAGAAATGCGTCCACCCATGGACTTACATCCTGGTGTGAGGAAGGCCAGAAGTAAGATGCCAGACCCCACCAACCCCAAAAATCAGTGTCCTGCGGTTGGCCATGATCCTGATCTCAATCTCTGGCTCATATTGTTCTTCCGTAGCTAAATGTTGCGTCCAGACTGAGACAATGACCACGGTCCTCAGCAGATCCCGAGTACTTCATCCAGGGCGTTTATTTCAATATTTCCTGGCTTCGGCGGGACCAAGAGTGATTTTTATTGACAGATACACTATTTCAGTAATAGAAAAGCGCGACGGGAAAGAACCACAAGTGGGGATTAGGAATGACGCCATTTAACTACGGAGATCGACTACATGCGAATTCGCCTTCTCGCCGTGTTTTTCATTGGGATGTTTCTCTTGTTGCCTTCCGGACTCGCCCAAACTGCCGCCAGCCTCGATTCCATTCCTGCGCGCATGCACGACGTGATCGTCGCCAACGAAGTTTCCGGCGCGGTCACGGTGGTTGCGACGCGTGACTCCGTGCTTCGGATGGACGCTCAGGGTTGGGCCGACCCCGAACACAGATCTTTCATGCGCGTGGATTCGATCTTCTGGATCGCGTCCATGTCAAAGCCGATTACGGCTACCGCGGTGCTGATGCTGATGGAGGAAGGCAAACTCTCCCTCGACGATCCGATCGCGAAATACGTGCCAGAACTTGCTGGACTCAAAACTGTGGATGGCAAGACGCCGCGAATCACGCTGCGGCACTTACTCACGCACACCTCCGGAATGGGAGAAGCAACCGACGGAGAGGCGAAAGCCGCGCGCACGCTGTCCGACCTGGTACCGGCCTTTGCCTCGAAGCCGCTTGCGTTCGAGCCGGGGAGCCAATGGAAATACTGTCAGTCCGGCATTCTCACTCTTGGCCGGATCGTAGAAATCGTTTCCGGTGTACCGTTTGAAGTCTTCCTTCGAACGCGTATCTTCGACCCGCTCGGCATGAAGGACACGACTTTCTACCTGACCGAAGCCCAGATGCCGCGGTGGGTGATACCTGCCAAGCGCGAAGGCGAACAACTGGTGCCGGCGGAAATCGCGTTTCTGTACGGCCATCCTCCCACGTGGCGCGACCACTACCCGGCAAGCAACGGTGGTTTGTTCTCGACCGCGCCCGATTACACGCGGTTTGCCCAAATGCTGCTGAGTGGCGGCGTGCTCGATGGCAGGCGTTATCTCACGGCCGAGTCGGTGCGCATGATGTCAACTGTACAGACTGGCGATCTGGTCACCGGCTTTACTCCCGGCAACGGCTGGGGGTTGGGAGTATGCATCGTCCGCCAACCTCAGGGTGTAACTAAGATGCTCTCGCCCGGAACCTTCGGCCACGGCGGCGCCTTCGGTACTCAGGCCTGGATCGACATGACGAGGGGCGTCGCATTAATCATGATGATCCAGCGGTCCAATTACAAGAATGCCGACGACACACCGGTCAGGTTGGCCTTCCAGAAGGCCGTGCTGGAGTAAATCGGCGTTTGTGGTCCAAGGCCGACGTCGGACTCGCGCAAAGAGAGAACCTATGATTGAAACGATAGAAAGAATGATAACTGACCTGGAGCGCGGCAAGCTGACTCGCCGCCAATTCGCGGTTTCCATCGCTACCCTGGCCGCCGGCTCGTTGGCAGCCCCAGGCGCGCTCGCAGCTCCACCGGCGCGGGCGGGCTTCCGGGCTGTCAGTGTGAACCATATCACCGTGAAGGTTCCCGACCTTCACCGCACGTCCAAGTTCTATCAGGAGTTCTTTGGTATGCCGCTTCGCCAGCAGTCGGCAACGACACATATCCTGGGTGTAGGAGAATCCTTCTTCGGCATTGAGCAAGGCGACAATCAGCCCGCTTCCGTCAATCACTATGACTTCGGGATCGAGAACTTTAACGCCGATGCAATTCGCGCCAGGTTGACGGAGCTCAATTTGAAGTTTTCGGGTACTTCACAGGAATCTTTCAAGTTCAACGATCCGGATGGATTCCTGGTTCAGGTGAACGGACCCGATTATGTCGGTCATGTGTAAACCAACCCCGGACATGTTTGCCCGCGCTCAGCGCTGAGAGCTTGATGGCGGATCGCGGGATGAGCTCCTCAACGGAGAGATATTCCGTCCCACGCGGGAGATCGAAATGTTGGCGGAAGGTTGCGAGTCACTGCAACTTGGACCGCGACTCGCTGCAACTCATCGAAGTAGGAGCGCCTTTATGGATACCAATAGGCCAACAAATATGGAGTCATCCTACCGATGCGTTTTCGGCTGTGGTCAGAGTTAGTCGATATCCATCGGTTGCTCAGTGAGATGCTTGGGCTGCTGGTAGAGTCGTTTCCTTGGCAAGATCACCGGCCGCAAGCTCATTTGCCACGGCGAGGATCTGTAGCGTCTGGGCGTCATCGGAATCGAGCGAGAGAATGTCTCGCAAACGCCGGATAGCCTCCTGTGGTCTTCCCATCTTGCACAGGAGAAGAGCAGCATTGCGCTGGAACACCACGTTGGTCACATCTATTTTCGCTGCCTGATCATAGTGGTCCAGCGCACCGGTAAAGTCCCCCTTTTTTTCCAGCTCGATGCCAGTGTTGTTCAAAATAGCCGCTTGAGGCCCCCTATCTGATTCTGCCTTGTCGCGTGCGACCGAGTTCTGAAGCTCCTTCTGGAGACGGGAACTGTTGATCGTATCGCCATTGTGGAGGTATATCCGGTAGAGCCGATAGATGGCCTCCCGATCATTCGGCTGCAGTCGATGCGCCTCCTCGAGCTGGGCAACTGCTTCTTGCTGTCTGCCTGCGTCCTGGTAAAGCTTGCCGAGGAGCCCATGCGCTGTGGACTTTTCCGGATCTAGAGCCACAGCCTTTTCGAGTTCCGGCATGCTCTTCTGGGGCAGGTTGAGAGAGTAGAACGCTTCCCCTATCGCGAAGTATGCCTCGGGCCAATTCGGTTGAAATTCAAGAACCTTGCGGTAGGCGTCGATGGTCTCTTGCCACTTCTTTTGATAGTAGACATCACGCGCTTTCAAGCGCCAGAGATCGAGGGCAGATTCTTTACCTTGCTTGTCGGCGAACGCTATATCTACCTGTTCTTCCGACTCAGCATACTTGCCGGCCCTGGCAAGTACGAGGGCATAGTTAAACCGGGCTCCAGGGAGGTGTGGGTCGAGTCGCAGCGCTGTCGAAAGCCTGGCCGACGCTCGATCTAAATCATGAAAATTCGCGAAGGCCAACCCCGAAGACAAGTAGGTCGGAGCGTAGTTCGGGCGCAGCGCAATCGCTTGATCGAATTCCTCTGCCGATTCAATTGGCTTCGCCAACAGCGCGAGACAGACTCCCTTCAGTGCGTGTATTTCACTGGCGCCGGGCGCGTGAAGGTCCGCTTGCTTAAGCAGCGATAGAGCACCTTGCGGATCGCCTCCCTGGACAAGCCTCTTCGCCTGATCCAGCAGTGCAGACGTGCTAGGCGCGTGCTGCGCTACTGCTGATGTTTGGGCAACGCCGATCAACGGGCAAGAGAGTTGACCCGTCATCCCCAAAATGGCCAGCCAAGCAGCTACTCTGAAACGATTGGTTGGGCTCATCGGGCGATAATGAGAATCGACCAACGACATTGGTTCAGTCCGAAATAATAGGGCACTGGGTTCCTTCCGGAAAATGCCAACCCCTTTCAACAATTCATGCCGGTTCCAAAAGGTTTGATCCAGCATCGGTGACCCGGCTTAGGTTAGCTCTTCGCCGCAATGACTACGTGGCGCCGCGAGAGCTTTTCCACCGCCTCCCAATCGATTGAAATTCCGATCCCCGGTTCCGACCCTGGGCTCATTTCCCCTTCTCTCGCGACGGGAACATTGCGGAGTAGCCGATGCAAAGGGTCGGCTCCGGATTCTTCTGGAATCAGCTCAACCCCCTCTACGTTCGGGAAGGCGCATGCAAGGTGCACGTGGATGGGGCAGAAGACGTGCGGAAACACAGTCCGCCCCGCTGCTGCGGCGATGTTGATCGCCTCGATCGCACCTGTAATTCCCCCCACTGTAGTGGCATCTACACGTAAGATGTCGATGCCATTGACCAGATCGGAGACTACTCGCGCTCCAAAAATGTCCTCGCCGGCCGCAATTGGAGTGACAAGATTCCGGCGAAGCTCATGAGTGAGCCGAATATCTGATGCCGCAAAAGGGTCTTCAATAAAATTCAAACCGAGGCCATCGAGCCGGCGGCAGATTCTGCTCGCCTCGGTCAGAGTATTCCAGCTCCAGTGAGCATCCCCCGCTACTCCCCCAGGCATTTTGCCGGCAACCGCCGAAACGTATTTTAGGTCGAATGCTGGATCGTTGCCCTTCAACATGATCTTCACGCGCCGGTACCCGGAGTCCGCGAGGCGGCCCACTTCATCAACTACGTCAGCAATGGAACGTTGATCAACGTAGTAACCGGCTACTACAGTTACTTCGGCGGTGGTCCGAAGCCCTCCGATAAATTGAAAGAGCGGCTGGCGCGCCCGCTTACATGCAATGTCCCAAAGTGCAATGTCAATCAGGCTGAGGCCCCGCGTCAACGCGGCGCGGGCCGGAACATTTGCCTGCTCTAGATTGACCATCAGCAGTCGCCGCATACAGGAATTGCTGTCAAGAATGCGATGGGCCATGTTGCTGAGGGTCTCAAACAGCGGCGTCCCTCGCGGATATCCGATGGCTTCTCCGCAGATTCCATCCTGCGTCTCGATGCGAACTACAACATAGTCTCGCGTACTAATTTCAACAGGACCCAATCGCAGTATCTTAGGAAGAGATACGCAGCATTCCGCGATTGTGGTCTTCGAGATTTGCACTCTTCACCTCTTTTGCGGCGCGTTACGGAAAACGTCCTCGCTGCGATGGCTCCCGATTCCTATTAAGGAAGATTTTCGGGATCAAGCGGCAGGATTCGCTGGATGCCACAAACGGAGTTCGGTGTCCTTTTCGTAACCCTTTCCATTCGGAAAGCTGACGAGCTCAAATTGCATCCCCCATGGAGAAAGAAAATAAATCCAAGTCTGTCCGGCATTTGGCCCAACCGTCCTGACGGTCGGCGTACCCAGGAGCCGGACCCCTTTTTCGGAAAGGTAGGCAACTGCCGCATCGAAATCATCAACATAGAAAGCCAAATGATGGCCGCCTACATCGCTGTTCTTCGGTTGAATTAAGTTCTGATCGGGAGCTTCGTACTTAAATATCTCGAAATTCGACCCGTGCTTGCAGCGAAAGAACCGCAACCTGCGCATAACTGTGCGCGGGTCAACGTTGAGATGCTTCTCCATCCAATCATCGGCTGCCTGAAAGGGCCCAAGTTCAAACATGTACTGGCAGCCAATCACATTGACGAAAAAATCTGTCGC
>WNEZ01007578.1_pt1 | contig 13398 bp, 11 predicted proteins | sample 5400521 | NCBI WGS metagenome assembly WNEZ01 (sample SAMN13153339, study PRJNA577476) | soil metagenome | isolation source: 120 cm saprolite under Douglas fir tree site 2 hole 1 replicate 1 | place: USA:California | collected 2015-04-18 | reverse complement strand
TCGCCGTTCACGACGATGTACTTCGGCGTCCCCGGGGCGGCCCGGCACGCGTCCCACTTCACTGCCGTCTGGAAGTAGGCCCCGCCGCGTCCCGCGAGCCCCGCGGCCCGCACCTCCTCGATGACGCGCTCGGGCCGGCCGTCGCTCAGCGCCTGCGCGAATGCCGCGTACGCGCCATGGCGGAGCGCATCGGCGATGTCGCCAGGGTCGGTCACTCCGCAGTGCTCGAGCAGCACGCGGCGCTGGGGCGCCATGAACTCGGGGGCGACGTCGCGCGGCGCCTCGCGCGCGTTTCCCGCCACGGCGTCGAGCAACCGCGGAACGTCGGCGGCGCTCACGGGCCCGGCGACGAGCGGCGGCTGCCCGTCTCGCGTGACGGTAACGGTCGGAGCGGCCCAGCACATCCCGCTGCAGCCGGCGGCGACGACCGCGAACGGAAGCGTCCGGCGCGCGACCTCGTCGCGGAGTCTCTCCAGCGTGGCGGCGGCGCCGACGGCCATCGAGCAGGCGCCGACGCCCACGGCGATCCGGGTGCCCGCGCGCCGCCGGCCGGCCGCGCTCACCAGCGCCGCGAGGCGCTCGGCCGGAGATCCCGAGACGACCGGGAGCGTGGCAACGACCGGTGCGGCGCTGTGTCCGGCGTGAGCCGGCGCCGAGAGCAACGCATCGATGTCGCCGGGCTCGACGCGTCCCCGATAGGCGTGATCGACCTCGACCACCGGGGCGATCGAACAGGCGAAGGCGCAGTCCAGCTCTTCGAGCGTGACGGCGCCGTCGGCCGTCGTCTGGCCGGCGCGGACGCCGAGTGTCTGTTCGCAGGCGGCGAGCAGCGCGCGTCCTCCGCGCACCTGGCAGCTCACCCCGGTGCAGACGCGGACGAGCCGGCGCCCCGGCCGCGAGAGCCTCAGCTCGGGATAGTGGCTCGCGACACCCCAGACCTCGCTCTTCGGCACGCGCAGGTGCGCGGCGATCTTCTCGAGCGTGTCGGGCGAGAGCCAGCGTTCGGCGTGCTGGGCCCGCTGGAGCGCCGGCAAGAGCCACGTGCGCTCGCGGGGGAATTCCGAGGGACGCTCCGCCGGGTCGCTCAGCCTACGACTCGAGCTTCGCGAGAAAGTCCTTCAGCGTCGGCGCCCATGTCGCCCACTCCGGGCCACTGGCCGAGTGTCCGAGCTCGGTGTCGATCTCGAAGTATGTGGCGTCCACGCCGGCCCTGGCGAGCTTGTCCATCACCGCGGGGGCGATCGACGGCGGGAAGAGCTTGTCGGTCCGAGACAGCACGTAGAGCACCTTCGCGCGGATCCGGCTGAAGTCCCGCTCGGCGTCGTACCGCACGGCCGCCTTCCGCAGCGTCACCATCGAGTTGGGATCGAAACGCCGCGCCCAGATCTCGGCGATCTGTCGCAGGCGCGCCGCGCGCTGCCCGGGGTTGGCGATCGTGCGCGCGAGCGCCGCGTCCTGGCCGTAGCGCGTGAGCGTCTCGATGCGGACCTCGAGCAGGGTCGGGAAGATCCCGCCGCGCTCGTAGTGCCAGCCGCCCTTCCAGTTCGGGTCCGTCGCGAAGCGATCCTGGAGCGTCTTCACGGCGGCGTCGCCCCCGGACCCCTTCGGCGCGGAGACGACCGGCACGATGCCGCGCATGAAGGTCGGGTACGTCACCGCCCACTGGAAGGCCTGGTAGCCACCGTACGACGGCCCGGCGACGGCCACGAGGTGCCGGACGCCGAGGCTGTCGAGCAGGAGCTTCTGCGCGCCGATGATGTCGCGCAGCGTGATGTCCGGGAAGTCGGGTCCGTAGGGCTTGCCGGTTCCTGGATTGACACTCGCCGGCCCCGTGGAGCCGAACGACGAGCCGAGCATGTTGGACGACACGACGAAGTAGCGGTCAGTGTCGATCGCCTTGCCGGGGCCGATGAGGCCGTCCCACCAGCCCGCCGTCGGGTCGGCCGGGTCTTTGCCCGCCGCGCGGTGGTTGCCGGTGAAGCCGTGGGTCACGAGGATCACGTTGCGGCCGTCCGAGCCCAACCGCCCGTAGGTCTCGTAGGCGAGCGTCAACTCCGGCAATGCCTGGCCGCTCTCGAGCTTGAAGGTGGGGACCGTGAAGCTGCGGCTCACGGTCGCCAAGCATAGGCCGCGCGCCGTCGCAACGCAACGGCGCGATGCGTCGCGGAAGGGATACGTCTTGAGCCCGCCCGGTGTGCGTGCTAGGAATGCGAGGGATGGATCGGGAGACGACCGAACGCTTCGACGATGTAACCCACCGCTTCGACGTCATCGATCAGCGCTTCGGTGCGGTCGACCAGCGCTTCGATGGGGTGGATCGCCGGCTCGACGCGATGGACCAGCGATTCGACAGGATGGACCAGCGATTCGATACGATGGACCAGCGGTTCGACGCAATGGATCAGCGGTTCGGTGCGATGGAGCAGCGGTTCGGCGCGATGGAGCAGCGGTTCGACGCGACAGATCGCAAGATCGACGAAAAGTTCGAGGAATCAAAGCGCTATTTTGGTGTCTTGGCCGAACGCCTCGAGAGCATGGTCGGGCTTATCGCCGAGGGCCACCATAGCCTGGAGGGTCAACTCCACGAGTTTCGGGCGTGGACCGAGACGGCCGTCGGAAAGCTGGATCAGCGCGTCATGCGTCTCGAGCGGCGACGGCGTGGGGGCTCCCGCCGGTGAGCTCGTCAAACGCCCTAGGCGACGCCGATATGGAGCGCGATCGTCCCCAGGCCGAAGCGCCCGTAGCGCACCTCGCGTAACCCCGCCTTCTCCATCATCCGCGCCAGCTCGTCCGGCGTGACGAAGCGCTCCACGGACTGCGGCAGGTAGGTGTACGCCTGGCGGTCGCCGGCCACGAGGGCGCCGATGGCCGGCACCACGTGGTTGAAGTACGCGCTAAACACCGCGCCCCAGACGGGCAGCGCCGGGCGCACGATGTCGAGCGTGACGACGCGGCCGCCACCCATCGTCACGCGGCGCATCTCGGCGAGCCCACGTTCCAGATCTTCCAGGTTCCGCAAGAGGAACGCCGACAGCACGCAGGCGAACGCCCCGTCGCGGAACGGCAGCGCGAGCGCGTCCGCGACCATGAGCCGGGCGCGCGTCACACGGCGGGTGTCGAGTTTCGCCTGACCGACACGCAGCATGCCTTCGGAGAAATCGGCGCCGGCGACGAAGCGTCTGGCGTCGCGCGCGCGGACCGCGATGGCGAGGTCGGCCGTGCCCGTGGCGAGATCCAGCACGGGTCCCGCGGGCGCGTCGGCGACCGCGTCCGCCGCGCGGCGCCGCCAGGCGTGGTGCCGGCCACCCGTCATGAGGGAGTTCATGAGGTCGTAGCGCCGGGCGATGCGCGTAAACATGCCCCGCACGGCCGCGGCCTTCGCCGGTGAGAACATCGGCGGCGCTGCCACTATCGCAGGCCGAGCACCACGGCGGCGAGGACGATCAGCGCGATGTAGCCATTCACGTTGAAGAACGCCATGTCGAGACGCGAGAGATCGCGCGGGCTCACGAGCGAGTGCTCGTAGGCGAAGAGCGCGACGACCGCGAGCCAGCCGACCCAGTAGATGGGGCCGAGCGCCATCTGCCAGCCCAGCACCGCCAGCGCCAGCGCCGTGAGCGCGTGGTTCACCCGAGCCGCGACGAGCGACGCGCGAACGCCGAAGCGGGCGGCGACGGAGTGGAGCCCCTGGGCGCGATCGATCTCCACGTCCTGGCATGCGTAGATCAGGTCGAAGCCGCCGATCCAGGTCGTGAGCGCGAACCAGATCACGAACGCGGGCGGGTCGAACTGGCCGCGCACGGCGATCCAGCCGGCCGCGCCGGCGATGCCGTCGGTGAAGCCCAGCACCCAGTGCGAGAGCCACGTGAAGCGCTTCGTGTAGTGGTAGCCGACGAGGAAGACGAGCGCGAGCGGCGCCAGCATGAAGCAGAGCGGGTTCAACATCCACGCCGCGACAACCATCAGCAGCGCGCCCGCGATCGCCAGCGCGCGCATCTCGCCCACGCTCAGGAGCCCCCGGGGCAGGTGCCGCCCGGCCGTCCGGGGATTCCTGGCGTCGATGAAGCGGTCGACGACGCGGTTCGTCGCCATGGCGCACGTGCGGCCGCCGACCATTGCGGCCGTCACCCAGCCGAGCGTCCGCCAGCCCGGCCAGCCGCCGGCGGCGAGCACCATGGCGATGTAGGCGAACGGCAGAGCGAACACCGTGTGCTCGAACTTGATCGCCTCCAGCACACGCGCCAGCTTGCTCAGAGCCCGTATTCCTTCCAGCGCCGCGTGACCCGCTCGCGCATCTCGGCGGTCATCACGATCTCGTCCGGCCAGGGCTGGGCGACGTCGTCGAGCGCGCTCTTTTCCGTCGCGTCGACACCGAGCTTGCCGCCGTAGCGGTGGCGCAGCGCCGCATGATCGAGGTCGTCCATCGGCCCCTCGACGATCATCAGGTCGCGCCGAGGGTCGATGTTGCCGGTCGCGCGCCAGGCGACCTCCGAGAGGTCGTGGACGTTCACGCGCTCGCTGACGACGACAATGGTCTTCGCCAGCATCATGAGTCCCATGCCCCAGAGCGCGGTCATGACCTTCCGGGCGTGGCCGGGATAGCGCTTCTTGATCGAGACGATCACGAGGTTGTGAAAGATACCCTCCGCCGGCATGTTCATGTCCACGACCTCGGGAAGCAGAAGCCGGATGACGGGCAGGAAGAGCCGCTCGGTCGCTTTGCCGAGCCAGTAGTCTTCCTGCGGCGGGCGGCCCACGATCGTCGTCGGGTAGATGGGCCGCGCGCGACGGGTCACCGCCGTCAGATGAAACACGGGGTAGTCGCGCGCGAGCGAGTAGTAGCCGGTGTGATCACCGAACGGCCCCTCGCGCCGGCGCTCGCGCGGGTCCACGTAGCCTTCGAGCACGATCTCGGCTTGCGCGGGCACCTCGAGATCGTTCGTCACGCAGCGCACCAGCTCGACGCCGCCGCCGCGGAGCCAGCCGGCGAAGACGACCTCGTCGACGCCCGGCGGTAGCGGGGCGGACGCGGCGTAGATCATCGCGGGGTCGCCGCCGAGCGCGATCGCCACGGGCATGCGGGCGGAGGGCCCGGGGCGCTCTTCGGCGACCCGGTGGTGCTCGGCGCCGCCCTTGTGGGTCTGCCAGTGCATGCCGAGCGTCTGGTCGTCGAACACCTGAAGACGATACATGCCCACGTTCCGCTGGCCGGTGAGCGGATCGCGGGTGAACACGGCCGGCAGCGTGATGTAGCGGCCCCCGTCGGCGGGCCAGCAGCGGAGCGCCGGCAGCCCGGCGAGCGAGGGGTTCGCCGTCTCGACGGTCTCCTGGCAGGGCGCCCCGGAGACGTGCCTTGGCCCCGCCTTCACGAGGTCGAAGAGCGTGCCAAGCTTCGCGAGTCGCTCGGCGAACGTACCCGGGAGCTTGAGGTCGAGGAGCTTCGCGACGCGCTCGCCCAGCTCGTCGAGGTGGCTCATGCCGAGGGCGGCGCTCATCCGGTCCTGCGAGCCGAACGCGTTCACGAGCACGGGCATGTCGAAGTCCTGGACGCGCTCGAACAGCAGGGCCACGTTCTGCTCGGGCGGGCCTTTCGACACGCGGTCGGTGATCTCGGTAATCTCGAGGTCGCGCGAGACGGGGACCGTGACCCGGCGTAGCCGACCGCGCTTCTCGAGGTGCGCGACGAACTCCCGGAGGTCGGTGAAGCTCACCCCACCTAAATGAGGCCCGGCAGCAGGAGCGTCACCACCATCGGTGGTAGGACGAACGCCCGCATCGAGGTGTCGAACGGCGACCGCATGCGCGTCATTATTGCATAGGGCCCCGCGCTCCAGTCATACTCGGAAGATGTCGAGCGTTCCGAAGAAGCACGAGGTTACCAGGGACCTCCTTGACAGCCTCAGCGAGGCGCTCGTCGTCCTCGATCCCGCGCTCGAGGTGCTCGAGTGGAACCTGCCCATGGAGCGCCTGAGCGGGGTGATGCGGGCCGCCGCCGTCGGTCGTGACGTCGAGTCGATCCTGCCGTTGTTCCGCGACCCCGCGCTCGCCCCGCTCGTGCGGCGCGCCCTCGCGGGCGAGACACCCGGGACGGTCGAGCTGCCGCACACGACACCCGGCGACGACCGGGTCCTGTGGCTCGAGGCACGCTGCGTCCCGTGGCGCGACGGCGAGGGCCGGGTCGCGGGCGCGGCGGCGTTTTTCACCGACGTGAGCGACCCCCAGCGCCGCGCGCTCCTGCTGCACGCGATGGAGGCCATCGGTCAGTCGCTCACCTCGTCGCTCGACCTCAACGAGGTGCTCGACACCATCGTCGGCAAGGCGCTCGAGGTCATGGGCGCCGAGTCGGCGATGGTCGTCCTGGGGGACACCGCCGCGAGCGAGTTCCGCGTCATGCGGGCGGCGGGCCGCCTGAGTCAGCAATACGCGGTGGTCGGTACGATTCCGATCGGCGGCGGCCCCATCAGTGTGGCGGTGCGCGAGGGACGCACGGTGGCCACGCGAAACGTCCTGACCGACTCGAAGCTCTGGCTGGCGCCCGCCCGCCGCGCCGACATCGAGCGGGAGGGCTTCAAGGCCACGGCGGCGGCCCCGCTCGCCGTGAAGGATCGGATCCTCGGCGCGCTGGTCGTCCACTACTGGACCGAGCATACCTTTGGGAGCGAGGAGATCGCCGCGCTCGAGTTCCTGGCCAAGCAGGCGGCCATCGCGATCCGGAACGCGTCGCTCTACGAGGCCGAGCACGCCGAGGCCGCCCGCATCCGGGCGCTGACGACCGTCAACCGTCGCATCTCGAGCGCGCTCGAGCTGGACGCGCTGCTGCGAGCCATCTCCGAGTCGGCCGCCGAGCTCACCGGCGCGCGCCTGGCGACCTTCTGGCTGGCCGACGAGCAGCGCCGCATCCTCTCGTTCACGAGCGGCACCGTTCCCGAGATGATCGAATCGCTCTCGCCGCGGATCATGCCCTACGACCAGGGCGGCGTCGGCTGGGTCGCCCGCCACCACACGCCCCTGGTCGTCGACGACATGCTCGCCGACGAGCGGCTCGTGAATCGCGCCTGGACGGAGCGGTGGGGGATCCGCAGCTTCGTCGGGTACCCGGTACTCGCCGGGGAAGAGCTGCTCGCGGTCATGGCGCTCGGCCACTCCGAGCCGCTGCGCTTCGGCAAGGACAAGCAGGACCTCATCGATCTGTTCCTCGCCCAGGCGGCCATCGCTATCCAGAACGCCCGCCTCTACCGTGAGGCGCAGCGGCGGCGCGACGTCGCCGAGGTGCTGGCGCGCCTGGCCCGCGAGCTCACGTCCACCCTGGAGGTCGAGCCGATCGCCAAGCTGCTCGCGCGGGGCGCCGCCGACCTGGTCAACGCGCGGGCCGCGGGCGTCTTCCTGCTCGAGCCCGAGGCCGGGGCGCTGCGCGCGCTCGCCACGCACGGGGCCGATGCCGACATCATGCAGGAGCTGGTCTTCAAGGCGGGCGAGGGCGCGGTGGGCCGCGCCGTCGCCGAGCGCCGGATCGTCACCTCCGCCGACATCCTGGCCGATCCCGCCATCCAGCTCTCGTCGTGGGTCCGCGAGCGGATCCGCGCGAGCGGCTATCGGGTCGTCGTCGGCGTGCCGCTCGTCACGCATGAGCGGGTGATCGGCGCCCTCGGCCTCGGCGCCGACCCCGGCAGCACGTTCTCGCGCGAGGAGCTGCAGACGCTCGAAGCGCTCGCCGACCAGGCGGCGCTCGCCTTCGAGAACGCGCGCCTCTATGCGAGCGCGCGCGACAGCCTGGTGCGGCTGCGCGAGACGCAGGCCCAGCTCGTGCAGGCCGCGAAGATGTCGGCGCTCGGCCAGCTCGTCTCCGGCGTCGCGCACGAGCTGAACAACCCGCTCAGCGTGATCGTCGGCTACGGCCAGCTCTTGCTCGCGCGCGAAGTGCCGGCGGCGGTGCTGCGGCCGATCGAGCTGATGGTCGCCCAGGCCGACCGGATGGCGAAGATCGTCCGCAACTTGCTGCTGTTCGCCCGCCAGCGTCCGGCCGAGCGCACCACGGTCAGCCTGAACGACGTCCTGGAGCAGACCCTGGCGCTGCGCATCAATCAGCTCCAGACCTCGGCGATCGCCGTCGAGAAGAAGTTCACCCGCGGCCTGCCGTCGGTGCTGGCCGACCAGCACCAGCTCGAACAGGTGTTCCTGAACCTCTTGCTGAACGCCGAGCAAGCCATACTGGAAGGCAAGCACGGCGGGCGCATCACCCTGACCACGGGCGTGAACCGAGACGGGCGCTCGGTGTACGCGGAGGTGATCGACGACGGTCCGGGGATCCCGCCGGACGCGCTCCCGCACGTCTTCGAGCCGTTCTTCACGACCAAGACCGTCGGCACCGGCACGGGCCTCGGCCTCTCGGTCTCGTACGGGATCGTCGAGGAGCACGGCGGCCACCTCGGCGTCGAGAGCCGCCCGGGCCGGACGGTCTTCAGGCTGGCGCTGCCGGTCGCCCTGTCCACGGCCGCGCGGCGCGCGGCGCCGGCGGGCTCGCCCATGATCGTCACGGGCGAAGGCCGCACGGCGCTCGTCGTGGAAGATGAGGCGAGCGTGCTCGACCTCATCGTGACGATCTTGAGCCAGACCGGCTGGCGCGTCGACGTCGCCACGGGCGGGCGCGAGGGGCTCGAGCGCGTGCGCCGCCAGCGCTATGACCTCATCGTGTCCGACATCCGCATGCCCGACGGCGACGGCGAGGAGTTCTATCGCGACGCGACGCAGGGCGATCCGTCGCTCAACCAGCGCTTCATCTTCATCACGGGCGACACCGCGAACCGCGAGGCCTTCAAGTTCCTCCGGGAGGCGGGCGTGCTCGTCGTCGAGAAGCCCTTCCAGCCCGCGTTCTTCCTCGATGCGGTGCGCCGCGTGACTACCTGATTGACACCGTCGCCCTGACAGGCTAGAGAGGGGCGAGGTGCGCGATGACCAAGGCCGAGCTGGTGGCGATCATGGCGAAGCATGCGGGGGGCTCGAAGACCTCCGCGGAGCGCGCCATGAACGCGTTCGTCGGCGGCATCATCGATTCGCTGCGCCGTGGTCGCCGCGTCACGATTTCCGGATTCGGCACGTTCGTCGTCACCCGTCGCGCCGCCCGGAACGGCCGCGACCCGCGCACCGGCAAAGAGATCCAGATTCCGACGGCCAAGGTCCCGCGCTTCCGCCCGAGCCGCACGCTCAAGACGGCGATCCGCTGACTCGCTGGGGGGGTGTGGTAAGGTTGGGTGCGTTGGTGGGGGATCGTCTAGTGGTAGGACACGTGGCTCTGGACCACGCAGCGGGGGTTCGAATCCTCCTCCCCCAGCCAACAATTTTCGGGTAACGTCGTTGTCGCGTTCAGCTGGCCCCATCGTCTAGAGGCCCAGGACACGGCCCTCTCAAGGCTGAAACACGGGTTCGAATCCCGTTGGGGCCACCACTTGATTTACAAGCACTTACATCGAATTAGCTTTTCGTCCCCTCCCCTCGGGGCACGAATATTTTCGTCCCCTCCCCTCGGGGCACGAATACACGCCGGCAGTACTGAAGCGCTCATCGTGACGCTCGGACGGTGCCGATCGATACGACGGCCGCCAATAAAGCGCCGGGCGTCGTCGCGGTGTTCACGCATCGCAACATGCCGCGCATGAACGCGACGCCAAAGCCATAGAGCCACCTTCATCCGCAACGGTCAGTCCTATCTACCGCTTCAAGGCGACCAGATCCACTACGCCGGCCAGCCGATCGCCCTGGTGGTCGCCGGGACCAGGGACCAGGCCACTCACGAACCGGGACGTTGATCCGCGTCGAGTACGACGCCCGACCTCCCGTGGTGTTCGGTCCGCAGAGCACGAAGGCGGCCGTCGATCCTCCGCAATTTCTCTGGCCCGTCGCTTCGTCCGTCGGCGACGCTAACCAAGCGATCGCCGAGGCTGCCGTAAAGGTCGAGCAGACCTACACGACGTCCGATCGCCACCACAACCAGATGGAGCCCCACGCGACGACGGCGGTCTGGGACGCAGACGGAACACTGACGCTCTATGAGACGACTCAGCACATCTTTGGCACCAGGGAGCTTTTGTCGATCGTGCTGGGCATCCCCCCGGAGAAGATCGATGTCGTATCGCACTTCCTGGGTGGTGGCTTCGGCGGCAAGGCTTATGTCTGGCCGCATACGATCCTGGCGGCGTTCGCGGCAAAGGTTCTGAATCGTCCGGTGCGCTAACGGGCATTCGGCACGACAGCATCTCGCCGGCGCCGATCTTCGATAACTACATCGAGCATGCGGCGCTGGCCTCGCGCTCGCTGTGGGCGGCCAGTGGCGGCATCGCGACGAACCACAAAGTCGTCTACGTGAACCGCAACACACCGACCGCGATGCGCTCGCCCCACGAGGCTCTCGGGCATTTCGCGCTCGAGAGCGCGATGGACGAGCTGGCCTATGCGACCGGTGTCGATCCGGTGGCACTGCGCTTGCGCAACGACACTCAGATCGACCCACACAGCGGGCGACCCTTCTCCACCCGCCAGATGCACGCGTGCCTCAAAGCCGGCGCGGCGCGCTTCGGCTGGGACAAGCGAACGCCCGAGCCACGGTCCATGCGCGATGGCCGTTACTTGATCGGCCAGGGGAGGGCAGCTGCGATCTACACGCACTGGCGCTGGCCGGCCAAGGCGCGGGTCACCTTGAAGCGCGACGGGTCGGTCGGCGCTGGTGGAGACCGGAACGCACGAGCTCGGCGCCGGCACCTACACGGTCATGCAACAGCTGGCGGCCGATACGCTGGGCTTGGCGGCGGAGAAGGTGACCGTGAAGCTCGGAGACACCAGATTGCCCGCATCCCGCGCGTCGATCGGCTCGGCAACGATGGCCAACGCGGGTGCCTCGGTCATGCTGGCGGCAAAGAGCGCTCGCGATCGGGCGATCGACCTGGCCCTCACCGGGCGAAACGCGCCGTTCGCCGGTGCGGCGCGCGACGACGTGCTCGTTAGCGACGGTCGGCTGATGCTGGCGAAAAGGAATCCGCAGATCACGTATACCGAGCTACTGGCGCGCAACGGACTGGCCACGCTGGTGGGCGACGGCGACTACGATCCAGTCGAGGAGACGAACGGACCGAAGGCGGTTTTCAGCTTCGTGGGGCGTCGGGCAGGCGCTGCTCGAGCAGTCGGAGACCGATCCGGTCCTGGGCCGCTTCCTCAACCGCAACTATTCCGGCTACCTCGTACCGACGAATGCGGCTATCCCGCAGCTCGGGACGCTCTTCGTTGGCGAGTTCGACGAGGAAGCGAGCCCACTCGGAGCCAAGGGGCTCGGGGAGCTCACCGCCGTGTCGGTGGCGCCCGCGATCGCCAATGCCGTGTATCACGCGACCGGCAAGCGAGTGCGCGACCTGCCGATCATGGTGGAAAAGCTTCTGTGAGGGGAGACTCCAATGGCGAATTTTGACACCTATCGAGAGGCGTTCCCGAACGCCCACCTCAGCCGCAAGCCCAATGGCGTGCTCGAAGTCGCCCTGCACACTGACGGTGGCAAGCTGGTCTTTAACGGCCACATCCACGAGCAGTTCGTCCATCTGTTCCACGCGATCGGTGACGACCACCACAATCGCGTCGTGATCCTGACCGGTAGCGGCGACGCCTTTATGGATGCAATGAGCCCGGAGGGCTTCGATTTCTTTAGCCCGCAAGGGTACGACAAGATCCTGCGCGAAGGTCGCAAGGTGCTGTCGAACATCCTCGACATCGAATCACCGATGATCGCCGCCTTGAACGGGCCGGTACTGCTGCACTCCGAATATGCACTACTGACCGACATCATCCTGGCGTCGCCCGAGACGGTGTTCCAGGACAAGCCACATTTCGACTTCGGCATCGTGCCGGGCGACGGCGTCAACCTGCTCTGGCCGGAAGTCATCGGCTCGATTCGGGGCCGCTACTTCATCCTGACCCGGCAGGTGCTCGACGCGCTGACCGCCAAGGCCTGGGGCGTCGTCAACGAGATCGTGCCCGCCGACCGCCTGCTCGCCCGCGCCCACGAGATCGCCGAGACGATCGCCGCGCTGCCGCCGCTCACCAGCCGCTACACCCGGATCGCACTCACCCAAAAGCTGCGCCGCATCATCGATGAGGGCTCGGGCTACAGCCTCGCGCTCGAAGGCATCAGCGCCGCCGACGTGGCGCGCGCCGCAGCCCAGAACAAGCGAGCCCGCTCCGGCTGAAGGGTCTCCGTGAGGTGGCAGCAAGCGAGACACGGGTGTCAAATAGTTTCCGAGGACGGCTCTCGACCACCATCGCTCCGACATCCCAGATGTCGAACGTGCTGTCGAGCCTGTTGACCTCCCAGGCGGTTCAGATATCTCCCTCGACGTCAAACATCACCTTGCCGCCCCGCTGAACGTGGGCGACGGCTTCGCGGAAGGCGCTGAGCCGATAGGTCGCTGCGATAGGTACTCGAATCACGCCTGAAGCGACGAGCGGCGCCGTCTCGCGCAGTGCGCTCGGTATTTTCACCTCGACATCAGGATGGTTCAGGAAGAAACCCTTGACGACGACACGCTTCGCGATCAGGTCCAACGGGGCGATAGTGACTGGCTCGCCGCTCATTAGAGCATAAACGACGAGCGTCCCGGATTCGCTGAGAACGCCGGCTATGGTTGCGCTGGCTTTGCCTGCGACCCCGTCAATGCCGAGCGGCACGCGGGCGTCGCCGATCGTTGCCCGAATTTTGTCGAGCGCCCCGCTCTGATCGACGATCACGAGGTCGCCCCCGACGGCTTGCAGTTCGGGAACAAGCTCGGGGCGGCGAACGAAGTTGATTGTCTTGAGGCCGCGCGCCTTGGCAATTGCGATGAGTGACCGGCCGACGCCCGAGTTGGCGGCATTCTGCGCGACCCAGTCGCCGGGCCTGAGGTCGATGGACTCGTTCAGCAGCAGAGCCGCCGTCGGCGGATTAATGCCGAGCATGGCGAGTTGGCGCGGATCGGCCTCGGGCAGTCCGGACAGGCCCGCGGCGGGTGCAACGAGTCGCTCGCGCCAACTGAAGCTGTAGAGCGGCACCAGCACGCGATCCCCGACCTTCAGGTGGTCGACGCCCCTGCCAATAGCCAACACTCGCCCCACCCCTTCGTTTCCGACGACGCTCGGCAGCGAAGGCCGGACCGGATATACACCTTGGATGAGATACAAGTCATTCATGTTAATCGGCGCATACTCGACACCGATCAGCACCTCGCCGGCGGCCGGTGCTGGAGGTTCGGGAAGGTCGGCAAGTTCAAGGACGATTCCCGGCTCGCCGAAAGTTCTGATTTGCACTGCACGCATTCTGCGCCTCCCGTGTTAGTGATGGCCGAATTCGACGAGGTCGCGACCGGCGAGCGGACCCCCGGCCTGCTG
>WNEZ01003579.1_pt1 | contig 13399 bp, 7 predicted proteins | sample 5400521 | NCBI WGS metagenome assembly WNEZ01 (sample SAMN13153339, study PRJNA577476) | soil metagenome | isolation source: 120 cm saprolite under Douglas fir tree site 2 hole 1 replicate 1 | place: USA:California | collected 2015-04-18 | reverse complement strand
TGGAGTCAGAAGGATTTGTCCGAATTGCGCTTTCAAGAACTAGCATCTCCTCGATTCGAGCTGGAAAGCAGTAATCAGCAGAGGCATGGGCAGCCTGCTTGCAGTACCCGCGAGCTTTGTCACGCTCTCCGCACTTGTCGTAGAAATATCCGAGCGAATAGAGAACCATCGGATAGGGTTCTTGTTGTTTGGAAAACACGGCGAGGTGTCGCTGGAGAAGGTCGATCGCCTCGCGCCACAGTCCTGCGTCGGCATAGTCGAACGCGATATCCAGGCAGATGTGGGTTTTCAGAAGCAAGGAACGGAAGAGAGCGTCGTCTGAATCAGAGGAGTGCGGTGCTGTGCTGAACGCAACGAGTTCGTTCCTGGACCACATGTCGAGAGGATCGAAGGCGATTGTGCCTCGGACCAAATCGAGCGCCTCTTTGTTTCTGCCCATCTGGCGCAGGATTACTGACTTCAGATTGCGAGCCTTTAGATGCGATGCATTGCCGGAAAGCGACCCTGTCAAGTGTTCAAGTGCCTGCTCGAAATCGCCGCGCCGGCAATCGATTGTGGCCAATGCATAGTAGCCGGCGGATTGCCATCCCTGATTCCAGACTGATTTGTAGAAAGTGACATAAGCTTCCTCCGTGCGTTCCTGGTATTTTAGCGCGAGCCCAAGATTATAGAATGGCTCCCCATCGTAAGGATTCGGATTGAGCCGCGTCAGCCGCGCGATCGCACGCCGAAAGTACTGTTCAGCGTCCTGAAATTTGCCACGGCGCAGACACAACATTCCCATGGCATTGTTACAGCGCACGTCGTCTACATCGCGGCGGAGCGCTTCCTCCCAGTACACTTCAGGGAAACGCGTTGCATGGCGATACTGTTCCAGATGTAGCCCGGTTAGGTAGAGCTCCTCGATTGTAGAGACCCCTGCGGGAGGTGGGGGTTCCGTGGCGGGTTCCGGCAACAGCACTTCGCGCTTTTCGTGAGGCCGATAGCGAATAATTTCCTTTCCATCGGAGGAAAGAACACGGAGGAGTACACTTGGTGCATCGTAGTCGGCGGAAAGCTCGATTGTTTCCACCCAGGGCTGTCCCGGCCGAATATCCCGGGCTTCATTTAAGACAATGCGTTCCCATGCGGTCACAGTCACGCGAAGCTGCTTAAAAGCTTCCGTAGTCAACACGCCGACCTTCAGTTTACGTTCCTCCATTTCGAGGTTTACGGCGGCCAGCCGATTGGCGTTTTTAGCGGGTCCAATTTCTTGAATCGGGTACCAATATTGGCTGAACATGCGTGTTTCACCCGGCTGAAGCCACGAAAAATCCGGCTGGTTATCCGTGAAGACGCCGGCCATCAACTCCACATAGGGTCCGTCGGAATCGGTAAGCTCGCGATCCCACATGTACCCGAACTCCGCGTTTCCCCAGGTCCACAACTTCTTGCCAGGTGATATATGTCGATCCGCGACATGCACCAGGCCAGCGCGTCGTCCATGATCATATCCGCCGAAAAAGTCATATTCCGAGTCGAGTATCATGTACGAAGTCGGCACCGGAATGTTTTTGTACCAGGTTATGTCCACCCCTGGTCTGTAATCCACACCGTAATAAAAGTTTCGCGCTAGTGGAAAGGAAGACACGGCCCGTTTCGCGTGGTCCGCGACGTAGGCGATATCCGGAGGGAAAAAAGCCTGATATTGTTCGTGCACTTGCACGGCGACATTAGCCCACCACAGAAATGTCTGGACGAATGGAGTGCGGTTATATAGCTGAGCCTTGGCCTCTATGATGCTTTTACCCGGATGCAGCGTAATCCCGACCATACCTTTCATCCGGTTCATTGGTTCGTGTTCGCTGAGCCAGACCGTGCGGCTCCCGTCTTCGTGCTCTTGAATCTTGTGATCCACAGGCATAAATGTGGAAGGTCGGTGGTGCTGCGGCCAGTTGAACTCCACCCCGCCGGAAATCCATGGCCCCAGCAGGCCTACGAGCGCTGGTTTGATAACGTTTTGCCGGTAAAAGAAATCGTAGTTATTGGTCTTGTCCTGCCCGATGTGAATCCGTCCGCCAAGCTCCGGCAAGATCATGATGCGGATGAATTCATTCTCTAGAAAAATCGCCCGATACGGTTTGTCGATCTTTGTATCTGAGATATGGTCCGTAAAAGGGTTCGGGTAGACTTTTCCGCTGCTGCCCTGGTAAACGCGCTTGTCCAGAAACATAGGATTGCGATCCGGAGCGGGCGTGGGATATGTTTGGATTGCTACGGTCTCTTCCCAGGCGCGTACCCGTTCAGTTGGGGAAGAATCTTTCACTCTGCAATCTCCGGTGCACCTTGTTTAACCAAAGTCTATTGCGGCGTGTCCTGCAACGCCGGCGATTGAAACAACGGCCCAGCGCCTAACGCGGCGTGCCGACTGTTAATGATTCCAGTCACATAGACGTGGCGAGCACCGCGGATTGCCGCGTGCAAAGCGGGCCGGCCCGCTCCCAAAAGAAAGTCGAATGTGCGCTGTAACTCGTTCGGCTGGCGAAGAATGTCGCGCAAGAAATGAGTCATTGGTCGAACCGGGGCGTGCTGATCCTCGCTACTTTCGCTGGAGTGATGACAATACTACGATAGGCTACATGCCCTTTTTCACTTCCTTGAAGATAGATGGGGCCGGGCAGTTCTTCATGGCTATCCAGGGCGCCACCCGTGAGGCCCGGGATTTCCTTGTTGTCGATGATAATCTGACCGTTCTGGACGACGGTGACCCATCGTCCGACCAGAGTAATATCAAAGCTCTGCCATTCTCCTGGCTTGCGGGGCAGTTCCGGCGAAGCAGCCAAGAAACCGTAGACGCCGCCCATGTGATGACTGGGCGATTCCTCGATGGAGTCTGTCTCCACTTGGACTTCGTATCGGCCGCGCAAATAGATGCCACTGTTGGAAGTAGGGCCGCAGTTGAATTCTACGTGCAACTTGAAATCCTCGAACTTCAAATCATTAATCAGTTCAGGACCGTTTCCAGGGCTTATCAAGTTTCCGTTTTCGACTTTCCACACGGTCGTACCTGGTCCTGCCATCTTCCATCCCGCCAAATCTTTTCCGTTGAACAAAGGAATCGGTTCGCCCCACCTCGGGGAATCTTTTCCTTTCAGAGCAGGCGCTCGTTGACCGGTCCATCGCCAGCTGGTTCCGTCTGGCCCAGTCGTCGTCCCCGACAGCATCTTCCCGACGAGCGTTCCTTCGAAGACCATATCGTCGGGCCGTTCTTCCTCCTCTTTGGGAGAAACGAAAGTGAGGTGGCCACCCGAAAGCTCAACTTTGGGGAGCGGTCGCGCGTTTCCCCAACGGCTCACCATCTGGGCCTTCAATTGTCCACCTTCCTGGCGGCGCTCCTACCACGAGGGATATTCCCGGTCGGGTGCCTTCCACGTCCAATCCCAGCGGCCCAGGAAAGCATCGATGGAATCGGCTGAGGGAGAGGAAGAGCTTTTCTCGGATTTTCCGGCCTGCGTATACGCCCTTGCGGACAACAACATAAGAGCCATCACAAGCACGAATACGATCCTATGGAGTTTCATAAACTTATTGGATCCCTTCTCGCTGGAACATAGCACCGGCTTGCCAATCCATCGCGCATCCATTCCACTTCAAAATCGAGCCTTGCCTATCTGCGGCTTAGGACTTCATAGTCTGCGAAACGGAATCCCAATACACCGAGCTCTTCCGATAGTGAGACTCATTTGCCATGTGACACCCGAGCGCTGCATGATGACAGAACATAATGTCCTGCACGACTGGTTTCCGTGACCTGACGGCCTGGAAGAAATTCCAAAGATGCGGCCGCAGATCGTCATAGTCGTCCCCGCGATAGCTTACGGTCTGCGGGGCGGGTTCTTCTCCGGGTTTGGGATCATGCTCCTCGTGCCATTGCTTGAAATAAGCATTTTTTAGACGGCGTCGATCTCTTTGTCGTCGAGCAACTCTTTGTAGCGTCTCGTCGTCCGTATGGGCTTTCCGACAATTTCACGCGCCAGTTCGTGGCGGCCATCGTAAAGATCGCAAGCAGCTACGCTCTCTACTCCAGGGAGTTGAATGGCAGTTGTCAGAAGTCCGGTGCCCTCCACACCAACGCCCACAATCCCGAAGCGAATTCTGTCGCTAGCACTAGTGAATCGAGGCAAAGCAACCAGGGGTTCAGGCTCCAGTAGAATGGAGCTGCCAACAAGCGAAGCACCCGCAATTCCTGCGCCCCGTTGCAAAAACTCGCGGCGCGAAAAACCGGCCTTCGTCATAGTTAGATCTCCTTTGGCACTGATTACAGTTTCAGGGCTCCTTGCGCACACTGGCGAGATTCGCTAAAGGTTCGAATTGAAAATTTGCGATAGGTTTCGGAGACCGGTTTCATTCGCTCCTCTTTTACGTAGCCCCGGGTGGCTTGTCAAGGCTCCTTTCTTCTGCAGAATGCTCTTATGGATGCATTCCGGCCTGCTTCGATCCTCAATCCGTAAACCATTCGGAGTGAATGAGAATTTGATTTGAAGATCTCAAATTGCAAACGGGAGACCCAAGTGGCTCGCCACAGCTTTGATACTAGTGATGGACTGCCATCCAAGAGGTAAGATGCTGTCGTCGTTGATGAACGGTGAGGGGCGGACCATGGATCGGACTAGGCGCATTCGCAATGGGTGGGTGTTGCGTGCCGTCTTGACATTATTTGCATTTCTTGGTTCCGCGGCGTGGAGTATGGCGCAGAGCGGGCGTTCTTCTCCTGCTGAAGTGGAGAAGCGCGTCGAGGCGCTGCTCAGCAAGATGACGGTTGAGGAGAAACTCACGCTGATCGGTGGCATCAATGATTTTTACATCCGCGCTATTCCAAGGCTCGGACTGCGGGCATTGCGGATGTCCGATGGTCCGCTTGGTGTCCATGACTACGGTGAGACCACCGCCTACCCGGCGGGCATCGCGCTGGCTGCTTCCTGGGACACCGATCTGGCACGGCGAGTGGGCATTTCCATGGGCCAGGATGCGCGCGCGCGCGGCGTGCACTTCATTCTTGCGCCCGGAATGAACATTTACCGAGCTCCCATGAACGGACGAAATTTCGAATACCTGGGTGAAGATCCCCACCTCGCAGCCCGGATGGCAGTTCCCCTGATTGAGGGGATTCAGTCCCAAGGTGTGATCGCTACCGCAAAGCATTTCGTGGCGAACAACATGGAATACGGGCGCATGGACCACAGCTCTGATTTGGATGAGCGGACGCTCCGCGAGATTTACCTTCCTGCGTTTGAAGCTTCGGTGAAGGAGGCGAAGGTGGGGGCGCTCATGGACGCTTACAACCTTGTCAACGGGACGTTTATGACGCAAAACGGATATTTGAACTATACGATCGCAAAAAAAGAATGGGGATTCGACGGAATCCTGATGTCCGACTGGGAAGCTACGCACGACGGCATTGCGGCAGCCAACAACGGTCTCGATCTAGAGATGCCCTCGCCCGCGTTCATGAACGCGCACAATTTGCTTCCCGCGATTCAGCGCGGGGAAGTGACCATGGCCACAATCGACGACAAAGTGCGGCGTATCCTGCGAAAGGCGATTGAGTTTGGTTTTTATGATCGAGAACAGGCGGATGCAAGAATTCCATTGTACAGACGGGACGGAATGGAAGTCGCACTCGAAGAGGCGCGGAGTGGCATTGTTCTGTTGAAGAACGATAACCACCTGCTGCCACTCGACAAAAAGAAGGTCAAGACAATTGCCGTGCTCGGACCGGATGCATATCCGGCAGTGGTCGGCGGCGGAGGAAGCTCGCTTACGAAGCCATTTCATTCCGTCAGCTACCTGGAAGGCATCAGCGATTACCTCGGCAAAGATGTACGTGTGCTGTACATGGCGGAAACGCTGCCTTTCGACGAGATTGTGCTCCGCACGCAATTCCAGGCTTCCCCCGGTGGTCCGCGCGGGTTGAAGGCAGAGTATTTCAACAACGACCACTTACAAGGTGATCCGGCCCTCGTTCGCACTGATGAGCGAATCGACTTCCATTGGGGAGCGGGAAGCAACAGCGATGAAGGGCCGGTGGATCATTTCTCAGTGCCGTTGGACGGGCTATCTTGTTCCCGAGGCTGAGGACGATTACAAGTTTTACGTTTCCGCGGATGATGGTGTGCGGCTGTACTTGGATGATGTGCTGGTCATCGATGACTGGAAGACTCACGGGGAGACCATGGATACGTACTCTGCGCATTTAGAAGTGGGCAAACCGCACAAAATCCGATTGGAGTATTTCGAGAGCACCGGGACGGCCACGGCAAGGATTGGGATTGCCGCGGCCACCCAGCCCATCGGTGAGGCAACAAAAGTGCTGGCAGCGAAAGCGGACGCGGTGATCCTCTGCATGGGGTTTGATCCGAATACGGAAGGTGAGGGCAGTGACCGGACGTTTCGCCTCCCGGGTGGACAGGATGCCTTCATTGAACAGGTGGCGCGCGTCAACAAGAACGTCGTTGTTGTACTGACGGCAGGTGGAAATGTTGACATGAGGCACTGGATTGATAGCGTGCCGGCTCTCCTGCATGCATGGTATCCGGGACAAGAGGGCGGCACAGCTCTGGCCCAAGTTCTGTTTGGTGCGTACAGTCCGTCTGGAAAGTTGCCGGCCTCTTTCGAACGCCGATGGGAGGACAATCCCACTTTCAAAAGTTATTACCCGCAAAAGAATGACAAACACGTCGAATACGCGGAAGGGATTTTTGTTGGATACCGGCACTTCGATCGCTCGACGGTAAAACCACTTTTTCCGTTTGGGTACGGTCTTTCATACACGCATTTTGAATACGCCGATCTGAAAATTACACCTGAACCCGCCGGGGCGAAAGAATTGGTAAGTGTCTCCTTCAAGATCAAGAACGCTGGTCTGCGGGAAGGGGCGGAGGTTGCCGAGTTGTACGTCGGGGATTCGCACGCGAGCGTACCTCGTCCTGCGAAGGAATTAAAGGGATTTGCGAAGGTGAATCTGCAACCAGGTGAAACGAAACAGATAACCCTCTTGCTTGACCGTCGCGCCTTTTCTTACTTCCATGTAAAGAAACGTGACTGGCACGCCGAACCTGGAGACTTTGCCATAATGATTGGCGGCTCTTCCGTCGACATTAAGTTGCGGGGGAACTTCAAGCTCGCCCAAGAAAACTAGCCGCAGCAAGCAGCCAATGATTCTCGTTGTGCCGCATGTCCACACTTCGGCACTGAAACACTTAACCAAAACGTGATTCAAGGCCGAACGCGTCGCCGGAGTGCCTTTGCGTTTGGCGAAGTCGTGGTTTCACGTATGATTAGTTCAGGAGGCACGGCGAATTCTACAGGATAATCTTTGAACCCCTGGATCCGTTGCAGAAGGATGCGAGCGGCGGTTTCTCCCATATCGCGAAGCGGTTGCCGGATGGTGGTGAGGCGAGGATTGTTGTACGCCGCGATCTGAATATCATCGAAGCCGATCACGGAGACATCCTCGGGCACGCGCAAATTCGCATCCCGCAGCGCACGGATTGCGCCAATCGCTGCGATATCGTTAAACGAAACAATCGCGGTAAAAGCCCGGCGGTGTTGCAGCAATTCCTGAACGACGGGGTAGCCAAGCTCCGGCGAAGTCAGGTCTCGCTCCAACTGGATCGTCAGTTCCGACCGAATTTCGATCCCAAGCTCCTTGGCCACCGCGACCAGACTTCGCCATCGATCGTCGGAGTCCGAGCTGAACGATTGTCCGCGCATGAAGGCGATGTGGCGATGCCCCAACTGGTACAGGTGACGCAACGAGAGTTCGGCCGCCCGCCGGTGGTCAAGAACAACGTTGGTGACGCCGGGAATCTTCCGGTGCCCAGCCACGGCGACCACGGGAATCGGCAACTCATGTTGGAGTGCAGTATCAATTGCAACGATGCCCTCCGCGCCGCGCCCAACCAACAGCCGCGGGTACTCCTCGATCATGTCGGCCTTGTGGCGGTGCTGTGCGCTGAAATAGAAGTAGCCTTCGCGCATGAGGTGATCGCCAATGCCGCTCATGACCAGGGTGTGATACCCGTCGCTCAATTCCGGGACGAGCACGCCGACCGTGAACGTGCGCTGTTTCCGGAGCGAACGTGCGAGCAAGCTTGGTTGGTAGTTGAATTTCCGGGCAGCGGCCCGCACGCGCTCGCGGGTCTCGGCCGGGATGGAACGCCCGGGGACGTTGTTGAGCACTACGGAAACCGTGGCAGGGCAGAGGCCGAGATGGTCCGCCAGAATCTTCAGGCTGACGGGTTTATCGCCAGCTGATTGATTTTTCTTCCGGGGAGCCACAGTTGACTCGGTGCCCTTGCCAGGAGGATCGTGCGATTTGCCTTTCATAGGCTGCATAAGCATAGCCTGAACAATGGATTACGGCCTAGCGTAGCTCCGCGGCCGGGTGGCAACGCCAAACAGCCAAGTGCGGGATCTGCCCGGAGTCCTTTGTTAGCGTGCAAAAAGCACTAAGACAAACGATTGTCTAAACCCTATCCAAAAATTTTGTCCTTGACAACAGTATCTTTGCTGGTGCCAAATGTCGGCAACAGTTGGGGGGTGCTTGGGAAGATTCATTGAGTAAACGTCTCTCTTAAATCGTCGAGTTTCGGCCGTCGCCCAGGCCGATCAGTTCCCCAACACCCCGGGGTGCCTGCGTTAGTTTGACTTGACTGGGCAGGAGGCGAGATTATGCGTTCTGTAATTATTCTGCAGCGGTTTATCGCAGTAGGCTTTTTCGTGCTCGTGACCGCAGGCACAGCCTTGGCTCAATCCGACCGCGGGGCTATCGCAGGCACAATTCTCGATTCCTCGGGTGCCGTCGTCCAAGGCGCCGCCGTTACGGCTACGGGCGTAAACACCGGCGCTGTCTACAAGGCCACGTCGACCGACACCGGCGCCTATCGTATTCCTGATATGCAGGTCGGCAGCTACGACATCACGATCATCGCAGCGGGTTTCAAAACGTCAGAGCAAAAAGGAGTAGTGGTCCAGATCAACACGACTTCCTCCCTCGACGTTACCCTCCAGCCCGGCGCAGTGACCGAGACGCTCACTGTCCTCGCCGATATGCCCACGCTTCAGACCGAAACCTCCGACATCGGCACCGTCGTGAGCGAAAGGCAGATCATGGAGCTGCCGCTTGCGGTCAACGCCACGGGCCAGAGCCACTTGCGTTCACCCGAAACTTTCGTCTTCCTGACGCCAGGGACCGCGGGCCCCGGCACTGCGGATAACGGTAGCGGTATCTTTCAGGCTAAGCTCGCTGGCGGCCAGAACTTTGGCAATGAAGTCCTGCTAGACGGTGCCAGCACCGCCCGCGCGGATAGCGGCTCTTCCTTTGATCAGACCGCTCCTTCCGTAGAGGCGCTCCAGGAATTCCGGATCACCACCTCGACGGTTCCCGCTGAGTTCGGCCGCACTACCGGTGGCGTCGAGAGTTTTACCACGAAGTCCGGCACTAACAAGTATCACGGCTCTCTCTATGACATTTTTCGTAACGAAGACCTCAACGCTAAGGAATGGTTTCAGAACTTCTTCGGTCAGCCAAAGGACATCGACAAGAAGAATGATTACGGCGGTTCCGTTGGCGGGCCGGTTTGGATTCCCAAGCTGTACAACGGACATAATAAGACGTTCTTCTTCTTTTCCTGGGAACAATATCGGCAGAAGCAAGGCTCCACCGCTACCAGCACTGTGCCGACCGATAAAGAGCGGGCCGGCGATTTTTCATTCCTTCTGAACCCCGCCAATGTTTTAGGCACCAATCCCTGCGACAACACTCCCATTATCCAGGGACAAATCTTCAACCCTGCGACTCCTAGTTGCCCCACCGGATTCCAGGGTGGCCGAATCGCATTTCCTAACAATCAGGTTCCCCTGAGCAGCACGGTGGCACAAAACATCATGAAGTTGGTGCCCGAACCCACTTCAGCAGACAAGAATCAGTTGGCTGACAACTTCTTCTTAACTACGGTTAATCCCGTATTGGACACGACTTGGTCCGTGCGCATCGATCACAGTTTCTCGGATAAGAACAAATTGTTCTTTTCTTTCAGCAAGAGGGATCAGGAGTCCATCAACGGGAGCCCTGATCTCCCTCCAGCGATCAACGGGGGCTCTTTTAACCATCCTTTCGTCACGGACTATTACCGCGTTGGCTTCGACCATTTCTTCAGCCCCTCGCTCCTGAATCATTTGAATGTGGGCCTGAACCGCATCTATAATAACAACATCGCCACCTCAGCGGACGGGTCAGACTGGCCCGCGAAACTTGGTATTTCAGGTGCCCACGGCCCGATCTTTCCGCAGATTAGTTTTGCGCAAAACGGACCCCAACTGCTGACTGGCTACGGAACCCCCCAGTTCGATGCCAACTATGTTAACGGTCTGGTCGTTGCCGACAGCGTTTCCTGGAGCAGGGGACGCCACTCTTTACGTTTTGGGGTGGACTGGCGCGTCTATCAATACTCCGTGATTGACAGGTCGCATGAGTCGCCCGGTCTCGGTTTCGACCTTGCTCAGACCGCGGTTGATCCGACCATCAGCGGCACGGGCTTGACCGGTGACTCCTTTGCCAGCTTCCTCCTAGGAGCGGTGCAAAGCTGGTCTGTAGCAATACGCTCGCGCCAGCCTCGGTTTGATTCTCACTATGCCGCAGGGTACGTGCAGGACAACTTCAAAGTTCGCTCCAGCCTAATGATAAATATTGGGTTGCGATACGAAGTAGAAACACCACGGACGGAAGCAAGCGACCAGCAGTCTGTCATTAGCTTGACTGCTCCTAACCCGGGCGCTATCGGACCAAACGGCCCACTGCTGGGCGCTTTGATTTTCGGCGGCACTGGGCAGGGACGCTGCAACTGCAGCGCCTCGGGAGCACAGACCTACTACAGGAACTTTGCCCCGCGCCTCGGATTCGCCTATGCGCCAGACAATCTGTTTGGATTGCTCGGTCGAACCGTTCTGCGCGGTGGATATGCCATCTATTACGGACCGCTTGACTACGGCGACTTCGCCCAGTCCCTCACCGATGGGTTTACGGCTTCGCAAAGCAAGAACACAAAGTTCGTCCCAGTGATCTCCCTGGATTCGGGCATCCCCAGCTTTCCGCCTCCTCCCAATTTGGATCCGGCGCAGCTCAACGGAAGCTTCGGCTTCGGATTTGGTGGGCCTACCTACATCGCTCCGAGTTATGGGCGGCCAGGCATGGTGCAAAACTGGAGCCTTGAAGCCGAACGCCAATTAGCACCAGATTTGATCCTGAGCGTGGGTTACGTTGGCACGCGGGCGACTCGTTTGCGCTCCTCGCTCGCGCAGATCAACAATTTGAATCCGAAGTTCTTCTCTCTGGGCAACGCTCTCAATCAAGATATCGGCAGCGCACCTCTGCCCTTCATTGGATACACGGGAACCCTTGGCCAGGCACTCCGTCCCTTCCCGCAGTATGGAGGTATCGACACCGATTGTTGCCTCGAAAACGTTGGCCAGTCCTCGTATAACGCTCTGCTTGCTAAAGTGGAGCGGCGCTTCCACAATGGGCTGAATCTACTGGCTTCGTATACCTTTTCAAAGACTCTGACGGATGCAGACAGCGCCCTGCCCACCTTCGCGCAGTTCTCCGGGGGCAACCTGGTGCAAAACTCTTACAACTTTAAGGGGGAGAAGAGCGTGAGCTATCAGGACATTCCACACACGCTCGTCGTCAGCTATATTTATGAGTTGCCCGTTGGTAAGGGAAAGAAATTCCTGAATAAAGCTGGCATCACGGACAAAGTGCTGGGTGGCTGGCAAATTGGAGGCGTCCAGCGGTACCAAAGCGGTCAGCCAATTAGCTTTAGTTGTAACGGAGGCCAGTTTGGCGGGCCGATATCCGGATATGATGGGTGTATCCGTCTGGACCGCGTTCCAGGGCAGCCACTGTTGAGTCCGACCGCCTCGTCCTTTGACCCTGCTGGGGCGCGCAGCGCCGCCAACGTTGGTTGCACTGCCCACAACGATGGAACATTTACTGCGCCCGCCGGCGTAACCACCTACTTTAATTGCGCCGCGTTTTTCAACCCCAATGCTTCCGATCTCGTCACCCAGCGGGGATTCGTCTTTGGAAACATGCCGCGCATCACGGGAGAGGTCCGAAGTCAAAAATACTTCAACGAGGATTTTTCAATCATAAAACGTTTGCGACTAACCGAGTCCCAAAGCATATTGTTGAAGGGTGAACTCGTGAACGCCTTTAACCGCCACGTCTTCAGTAGGCCGGACGCAGGCCCCGCCGATGGCACGTTCGGCGCAGTTTTTGGCACTGTCGACGGCTCGCGAAAAGTGCAGCTCGCCTTGCGCTACCAATTCTGACGAGCTCAAGCTCGAAGCGCACGCGCAACATTTAATAGCGTTCTGCCTCGCTAAGTCTCTTTCCTGCCGTTTGTCGAAGGCTTAGAATTTGATATTGAAATGACCTGCGAATCGCCACTTTGTTCCGTGAAGGCAAAGACCGTCTTCTTACATCCTGGATCCAATATCTTGAAATGCGCCGCGGTGTGCATTATCGCGCTTGCATGTTGCAGAACCTTGTCGGCGCAGACTCCGTCGTCTAACGATCGCTTTCGACAAGCAACCGAAGCGATGCGCGCCGGAAGGCTCGACGAAGCCGCCGCAGGATTTGCCTCAGTTATCGCATCGTCTTCCGCTTTCGCGGAAGCCCATTTCAATCTGGGATTGGTTCGGGAAGAGCAAGGCAAGAACGCGGATGCCGTCGCAAGCCTTCAAAGAGCGTTGCAGCTGAAGCCTCGACTCCGGGGCGCAAACTTATTTCTCGGCATTGCCGAATATCGCCTGAATCATCTAGACAGGGCGATCGCCGCATTTCGTAAAGAAGCGACCCTCTCTCCCGCTGATGCAAATGCCTGGATGTGGCTCGGTGTCGCACAGCTCGCTAAGGAGCAGCCAGAGGACGCGGCCGCGTCGTTGGACCGAGCTGCGAAACTCGATCCCGACAATGTGGATATCCTCTACCATCGCGGGCGTGCCCACCTTCTTGTGTCCAAGAATAGCTACGAACAAATGTTCAAAACGGACCCCAAATCCTGGCGCGTCCATCAGGTCCTTGCACAGGCCAATGCCGAGGCGGACCGGCACGACGAAGCGATCGCCGAATATAAGGCCGCGATTGACATAGCTCCCCGCCAACCCGGGCTGCACGAGGATCTAGGTACGGAATATTGGAAGGCTGGCAAACTGGACCCCGCCGAGACTGAACTACAGCGCGAGCTCGAACTCGATCCAAACAATGTACTAGCCCGCTATAAACTCGGCACCCTCGAAGCCGAGCGTGGCGAAGGCGCAAAAAGCAAGGAACACATCGAGGCAGCTTTGCGTCAGA
>WNEZ01019251.1_pt1 | contig 13401 bp, 9 predicted proteins | sample 5400521 | NCBI WGS metagenome assembly WNEZ01 (sample SAMN13153339, study PRJNA577476) | soil metagenome | isolation source: 120 cm saprolite under Douglas fir tree site 2 hole 1 replicate 1 | place: USA:California | collected 2015-04-18 | reverse complement strand
TAACGCCGGATTGTGGTCCGAATATCCACTGCGGTAGGTCCCGATAATCACAACTGGGAGCTGGGCGACGCGATTGGCCAGATGAATCAAAAGCGCCAGCGAGGATTCGTCAGCCCAATGAAGGTCCTCAAGTAGATACAAGTGCGGCCGTGTTCGCGCCCCGCTGGCCAGCGCCTCTGAAAAGCTCTGGAACAGATAGCCGCGCTGCTGCGCTGGCGGAAGTTCCATCGGTTTCGAAATATCTGGAAAAATTCGCCGCAGGCTTGGCGCGATCTGAGCCAGTTCGGCCGCATTGCCTCCCATCTGCCGAAAGTAATCATCCAGGCTCGCCGCGTGCGCCAGATCGCTTTCGATGATCTCAGCGAACGGGAGGTAGGGAAAAGGTTCGTCTCTTTCGTAGCAGTGTCCGACGGAGCATCGGAAGCCAATGCGCGACGCGTACTCCGCCATCTCCATCGCCAGGCGGGTTTTGCCAACGCCGGGTCCATCCCAGAGCATGACAATCGATCCGTGGCCGGTCCGCGCACGATCGATGACTGCGCGAATTGCGCTGCCTTCAGATTCCCGTCCCACAAAAGAGGTTCGTTCCGCCAGCGAGAACGGAGAACCTTCCAGCACGACTGGCGAGGCGGGCGGATGATCGGCACGCGCTGGAGCCGTATCGCCACTCAAGCTTGGTTGCTCTGCCGGCTCAACAATCGTCGCAGCGAACTCCCAGGCTGTTGGGAAATCAGGATCAGGCTCGCAGGAGCAGAAGGTGCCCGTCTTGATGCAGCGCGCGAAGACGTCTCCCAACGTGGCATCGCTCTGCGCGATTCTATCCAGTACCGACTTGATCGTCTTGCCGACGCTCTGCCGGGCGCGTTCCGAAGCTGATATCGCCCGCCGATTGCGTCCACCGAGTCCGACGGCGCGCGAGAGCTCCCTGGCTAGCGCGTCGATCTCCTGTTCCGCCTGCTCAGCACGCTCGACGTTTCCCCGCTCCTTCGCTTCTTCCAGTCCCTCGCGCAGCTCAGAAAGCCGCCGCCGGTAGGCGACCTTGGCTTGCTCGTCGAGCATCTCGCCCGCATCACCCAGACTGCCGATATGGATCCCCGCCTTTTCGAGTTCCTCATCCCCTTGAGGCAAGCCCTGCTCGGACTGACCGGCTTCGTTATCATCGCGCTGGCCTGCGATTCCTCCCGCCAGATCGAGCACATGGAATTCGACCGAGGGATGACGCAACAGGTGGGCGAGGTACCCGAGCCCTTTAGAGTCCTTTAGGCGAAAAGATTTCCCGCCGTAGCCTACGGTCCAGTACTCGCCCTCTTTGCGGAACACCCCTTTTTGTACGACACGGACGCTCGGCCGCCCGTCGCCGACACCAGCCGAGCCGGGTCGAGCGCTTCGCGTCTCACGTGGCATCTGAAATCTCTCCAGGCCGTCTGGGCCAATTTCTGGTAACCGCAAGTCGCATTATCTGCCGCAACCTTAGCGTTCGGCAAACCCTGGAAGGCTCGCCGGTTGAGCGGTCATTTTTCACGCCTTTGAATTGGAGGATGACGGTAATTCTACGTCATGTGGATGCGAGACTAGCGAACGAGCGCACCACGACCGAGGCCCCATGCATGTATTTGCGCGCATTTTCAGTGCGATAGGCGCCTTTGTATTAGCCGCGGCTGCGTCTGGTTGCGCGGTAGGGCCGGATTTCCACCCGGTCGCCGCTCCCGCCGTCAACGGTTACACGTCGGAGCCCTTGCCCGCTCACACTGCGTCCGCCGACGTGATCGGCGGGGCTCCACAAACTCTGCAGCCTGGCGGGGACATTCCCGGACAGTGGTGGAGTCTTTTTCACTCCGCTCAATTGGACCGGCTCATCGATGAGGCCTTGAAGGCGAATCCCAATCTCGCGGCTGCTCAGGCAGCTTTGCGTGAGGCGCAGGAAAACGCCTCGGCCGAGCAGGGTTACCTGTACCCAAGCGTCACAGCCGGTGTGACCGGGATCCGTGAGCGGAGACTCGGCTACAAGAAGGGAGTGCCTAATCTGATCAGCTCGCCTTTCAACCTCCTGAACGTCGGCGTCAATGTGTCCTACACGTTGGACGTGTTCGGCGGAATCCGCCGGCAGGTGGAAGCGGCTAAGGCGCAGTCGGAATACCAGCAATTTCAATTGGAAGCCACTTACCTGACTCTCACTGCGGACGTCGTCACCGCCGCGATTCAGGAGGCTGATGGCGCAACAGACAACCTTGGCGCAAACCGAGGCGACGTTGCCACCATTGAACAAGCAACTCGAGATCGAGCGGGATCTGCTCAGGCTTCTCACCGGTCACTTTCCTAGCGAGGATGTCGGCGCGAATTTCAATCTCTCGGACCTCCGGTTGCCGCAAAGCCTGCCGCTGAGTTTGCCGTCGGAGCTCGTCGAGCAACGACCGGACGTTCGCCAGTTCCAGGCGCTCCTGCATGTGGCGAGCGCTGAGGTCGGCATGGCCACCGCAAATATGCTGCCGCAGTTCACGATCAGCGGCGGGCTGTCAAGTTATGCGGCAGAGGGAGTCAATCCTGCGGCACTCGCCTGGAGTGTCGCTGCTGGAGTCGCACAACCGATCTTCGAGGGCGGCACCCTGCTGCATCGCCGACGCGCCGCAATCGAGGCTTACAATCAAGCCCTGGCCGGGTATCGCTACACGGTCATGATCGCATTCGAGAATGTGGCGGACTCTCTGCATGCGCTCGAATCCGATGCCGATGCTGTCAAGGCAGAGGCAATCGCGGAACGGTCTGCCTCAGAGAGCTTCCGCCTCGCACGCGATCAGTATCAGGCGGGTTATATTCCATACCTCTCACTACTCGTCGCAGAAAATTCTTATCAGCAGACGATCATCAGCCTCGTGCAGGCCGAAGCCAGCCGTTACGCGGACACGGTGGCACTGTTTGAAGCGCTGGGCGGCGGCTGGTGGAAGCGCTCGGATGTCGTCGGGTCCGATGTCGCGCGCCAAGACCCGAGGAGCCTCATACCATGATGTGGCTAGTGAATATCGCTTTGCGCCGTCCGCTGTCGGTGGCGGTGATGGCCCTACTGATGCTCGTACTCGGTGTCTTGTCATTCGCATACATGAACACCGACATCTTTCCCGCGATCAATCTGCCGGTCGTGATGATGGTCTGGAATTATCCCGGGCTATCTCCGTACGACATGGAGCGGCGCATGGTGACAATCAGCGAGCGCGCCCTCTCGACCACGGTCAACGCAATCGAACATATGGAATCGGAGTCGATCCTGGGCATCGGCATCGTAAAGGTCTATTTTCAGCCCAGTGCGGATCCGGGCTCCTCGATGGCGCAGGTCAGTGCAGTTGCCGAGCAGATCCTTCATCAGTTGCCGCGCGGAACCCAACCGCCGCAGATCATCTACTACAACGCTTCGAACGTCCCGGTAGCTCAACTCAATGTGTATAGCGATGTTCTTTCAGGGGAGCAGCTATACGATTACGGATTCAATTTCGTCCGGCTCGCGCTGTTCACGATTCCTGGATTTTCCAGCCCGCAGCCATTGGGCGGCGTCCCGCGCAACGTGATGGTCAATCTGGATCAGGCGGCTCTCTACGGCAACCAGTTGTCGCCCCAGGACATCGGTAACGCACTCTCATTGACCAACCCTGTGATCCCCTCCGGGACGATTCGTGTTGGTGGGCATACGTATGACGTTGACATCAACATGAGCCCGCAGACCGTACCCGAATTCAATCAGTTGCCCGTGAAGGTGGCGAATGGCACCCCAGTCCTATTGGGGCAGGTCGCGCCTGTGAGCGATACTCACCAGCCTGTAACAAACGCTGTACAGATTAACGGACGGCCCGCCACGTACCTGCTCGTGATTAAGCAGGCTGCCGCCTCGACGATAACCGTTGTCGATCAAGTCAAGTCCCGGCTACCCAGCATTATGGCGGTCGCGCCCAAAGGACTGAAGATAGCGCTTACGTTCGATCAGTCAGTGTTCGTGAAAGCGGCTTTGTGGGATGTGCTTCAGGAAGCAGTAACCGCGGCGCTGCTGGTGGCAATAATGGTGCTGGTCTTCGTAGGCTCGGCGCGCAGCATGCTCATCGTCATAACGTCGATTCCGCTAGCCATTCTGACGTCCATCATAGCGCTGAACCTTTTCGGGCAGACCATTAACACTATGACCCTCGGCGGACTTGCACTTGCGGTGGGCATGCTGGTCGACGATGCGACTGTGGAGGTCGAGAACATTCACCGTAATCACACCCCGGGCAAGCCCCTGATCACTGCGATTCTGGAGGGCGCTTCGCAGATCGCCACGCCCACGCTGGTCGGCACGCTTTCGATTTGCGTCGTATTTTTTCCTGTGGTGTTGCTGTCGGGAGTAGCCCGGTATCTTTTTCCACCGCTGGCCCTGGCTGTGGTGTTCGCGATGCTGACCTCCTATCTCCTATCGAGAACGCTGGTGCCAGCGATGGCCAGTCATCTGTTGCCCAACTTTGCCGAGACCGCTCCTCCTTCCGGCCTCGGAGGCCGTTTCCTTTCCAGATTCGAACATGGCTTCGAGCGTGTCAGGGAAGCATACAGCCGCGCCCTGACAGCTTTCATTGCACATCGGCGATTGTCCTTGACAGGCGTAGCGGTGATGATCGTGGGTTCGCTACCGCTGTTCTGGGTCGCGGGCCAGGATTTCTTCCCGAGCGTCGATACCGGACTGATGCGGCTTCATATCCGCGCTCCGACTGGGACCCGCATCGAATCGACGCAGTGGCTAATCAGCAAGATCGATCTCGATATCCGTCGCGTAATTCCCGCCGACGAGCTTCAGAGTATCAGCGACAACGTCGGGGCTCCGCAGTCCTTCGTTCTCGCCTATTACCCGACTGACAGTGTCGGCGACCAGGACGCGGACATCATGATAGAGCTTGCGCCGACACATAAACCAACCGCCGGCTACGAAGCGGCGATACGGGACAGACTCGCGCGCGACTTTCCTGGCGTTGAAGCCTACTTTCAGCCCGCCGACATTATAAGCCAGGTGTTGAGCTTCGGCCTGTCCGCTCCGATCGACGCCCAGGTGTCGGGGCCAAACCTTAGCTCCGACTATATGCTGGCCAGTCGGTTGCAGTCGGCAATGCAGCGGATTCCCGGAATCGTCGATCTCAGGATTGCCGAACCGCTCAATTTTCCATCTTTCAAGGTTGATGTCGATCGTGCCAAGGCCTTGGAGCTGGGGTTAACTGAAACGGATGTGGCCTCTAGTCTGTTGACCTCGACGAGCGGCAATTCTCTGCTGGCGCCTAGTTTTTGGGTCGATCCGAAAACCGGAGTCAACTATTCGGTAATCGCTCAGACGCCACAACATAGACTGAACTCGATCGATGCTATTTCGAATACGCCGATCAGAGCTCTGTCTGCGGCGCCGACCGCTGAGAGTCCACAGCTCCTCGGCAATGTCGCCAAAATCTCTCGCTCCGCGGATCCAGCCGTGATCGACCATTACACAGTGCAGCGCGTTATGGACGTAAACGCCAGCGTAGCCGGACGTGACCTGGGAAGCGTGACTTCGGACGTGCAAAAGGCGATCGCCTCTTTAGGCAAGTTGCCGACTGACCAGAGAATCGTCATTCGCGGCGAGAGCCAGGCGATGCGGGAATCCTTCATTACTCTCGCCGCAGGACTCGTGCTGGCGATCGTCCTGGTCTATCTCCTGATGGTCGCCAATTTTCAGTCCTGGCTGGAACCTTTCATCATTACGATGGCGATACCTGGAGCGCTCGTGGGAGTGCTGTGGATGCTGATAGCTACCAGCACGACCATCAATGTCGAATCGCTGATGGGCACAATCATGGCCGTCGGGGTAGGCGTGGCCAACGGCAACTTGTTGATCACATTCGCCAACGAGTTGCGCGAAGAAGGCGGAGAAGCCGTAGATCCCGTCACCGCCGCAATCCAAGCCGGTCATATCCGCTTCCGCCCAATTATAATGACCGCGCTGGCGATGATTCTGGGCATGCTGCCGATGGCACTCGGGCTCGGCAAGGGTGGCGAACAGAACGCACCGCTAGGCCGCGCGGTAATCGGCGGACTCATATTCGCGACCGCGATGACCCTCTTCGTTGTACCCACAATCTACTCGACCTTCACCCGCAAATTCATTGGAAAGAATGAGCGCGACGCGAGGATCAACAGTATGGCGCCTCCAGCCGCGCGGGGATAATAGAATGGAAAGCAATCCTTCCGGAGAAAAACTCGCAGCGAGCGATCCGAAGCGTCGCTGGCATCTAGCGGGATGGCTGGGGGCGATGATCGCGGTCGTGGCCGGAAGCTCCGCGGTCGTGATGGCACGTACGCACTCAGTTAGCATGGAGCGCACGCGACTCAACGCGGTGGCGGAAGCAGGGCCACACGTTCTCGTGACTCGCCCCGAAACCGCATCCGCAGAGCGCCGATTGACACTTCCAGCGACGATCCAGGGTTATGTGGAAACCCCGGTCTTCGCCAAGATCGCGGGATACCTAAAGGAGATTCGGGTAGATAAGGGCGATCGGGTCCGTAAAGGGCAGGTCCTCGCGATCCTGGAATCTCCTGAACTGGACGAACAGGTCGCCGACGCCAAGCACAACCTCTGGCTGCAGTCCATCACCGACACGCGGGATCAGGGGCTTGTACTTAAACACGGAATCTCTCAGCAGATCGCCGACAATTCGCACGGTGCCATGATGCAGGCTAGGGACACCTACCGACAACTACTCGCGCTGCAGGGGTACGAGGTAATCACTGCCCCCTTCGACGGGATTGTGACTGCACGATATGTCGATCCCGGCGTTCTGGTCGCCCAGACGATTACCCCAACCAGGACTTATTTGCTCAGCCATCTCACCGAAACTGCGTCGCCCCTGGTCATGCTTGCAACACTTAGCCCGCTCCGCGTTTACGCGAGCGCGCCGCAGAACGTAGCGAACTTCATTTACGATGGGACTCCAGCCGTCATCTCAGTGGTGCAGCGCCCCGGCAAGGATATCAGCGCTCAGGTCTCTCGACACCCGCAGGCGTTGGATCCCGCGACGCGAATGATGCTGGTGGAAGCGGACCTCCCCAACTCCGATGGCGCGCTGTATCCGGGAATGTACGGCACGATGTCGCTCACGGTGAAAGTGCCGGCATCGGCACCACTCGTCCCTGACGATGAGCTCATCTTCCGCGACGGCAAGGTCGGCATCGGCACCACTCGTCCCTGACGATGAGCTCATCTTCCGCGACGGCAAGGTGTTCGTGCCGCTGGTTCGCAATTCGACCGTGCACCTCGCGCCAGTGACGCTCGGTTTCGACAATGGTTATGCCGTCGAAGCTACTAGCGGCATCACTATGGATGATCTGATCGCGCTCAATCTAGGTCAGTCAGCGACCGAAGGTGAACGGGTGCAGCCGGTCCAGCAAAAAACGGACTGACGGGCGGTGCATACGCGTGCCTTCCAGCGAGCCACCTTCCGCAAACAATCCGCTTTTACGTGCGAAGGATTGCATCGTGATAGCGCACATCGCGTAGGCATCGAAGGAGCTTTTTCCTCAGGTGGATGATACTCGGTTGCTCGGGTTTGTGCGGCGATTATAAAACAGCCTGGCAACTGCGAGTTAAAGGGGCTGTCCCGGTGGACAACCCCTTTTGCCGCCTACTTCAGGTTGGACGCGACGAATTGCCAGTTGACCACGTTCCAAAACGCCTCGACGTACTTCGCCCGGGCGTTCCGGTAATCGATATAATAGGCGTGTTCCCAGACGTCGCAGGTCAGCAGCGGATGCAGTCCACGCGTCAGCGGGTTTTCAGCGTTGGGGGTTTTCTCAACCGCCAGTGAGCCATCTTTTTTCTGCACCAGCCACGCCCAGCCGCTGCCGAACTGGCCTATCGAAGCCTCGCTGAAGATCTTCTTGAACTCATCGAAACTCTTGAAATCACGGTTGATTGCCGCGGCAAGCGCTCCATTCGGCGTTCCGCCTGCCTTCGGCGCCAAGCAGTACCAGTAAAAGCTGTGGTTCCAATGCTGGCCCGCATTATTAAAGATCGTGCCGTCGGAGTTCCGTACAATTTCCTCCAGTGGCATCCTGGCAAACTTGGTCTTGGCCACCAACTCGTTGAGCTTGGCGACATAACCGGCGTGATGCTTGCCATGATGATATTCCAGCGTCTCTTCGGAAATGAACGGAGCCAGTGCGTTCTTGGCGTAGGGCAGTTTGGGTAATTCGAAAGCCATGTCTAATTTCTCCTCTGCGTTGACGCTCAGTTCGTGATCCGGCTTTTCTACTGAGCAGCGTTTTCTGGACTTAGCGACTCGATACGTCGCGCCAATCTCTTCGTCTCGAAAGGCGTGAAGAATCGCGTCACTGGATTGGGAGCACTTATCCTCCAGACAAGCGCGCTCAATCTAGGTCAGTCAGCGACCGAAGGTGAACGGGTGCAGCCGGTCCAGCAAAAAACGGACTGACGGGCGGCGCGCTCGCGTGCCTTCGAGTGAGCGCCTTCCCCAAACAATCCGCTTTTACGTGCGAAGGATTACATCGTGAAAGCGTACATCGCGTGGGCATCGAAGGAAGCCCGAACGCGGCTGCTAAATACGGCAATTGCCAACCTGCGCGCATTTCTGGACCCATCCCGTCAACGTCGTGAATTGAGCTTTTAAGTACGACCTTTTCCTCAGGTGGGTGATCCCCGGTTGCTCGGGTTTGTGCGGCGATTATTCACGCCTGCACAAGCGGAGGGCTTGAGACCTGAAATTGTGCCGCCAAAAAAAAAACGCCCACACGGCCGGAACACGGCTCTCGGTCCCCCTCCTCCGCAGAAGCAGCTTCCGCCGTATGGGCCTTGTCCTTGGTCGGCACGCTCGAGATGTATCGCGGATAGCGAAAACAATCCTGTGCGGGAAGATCGCACAGTCTGTGAGGCGGCCTTCCCCGCCCTCAACGTAAACATTCTGTGTAAACCCTTGAGGTGCAAAATGGCAAAGAAAGCTTGGGCTTATTGGAAGAGATCGCTGGTCATGTCGCTCGCGCTGGTCGTCGCTGCCGGGCCAAGCGCCATCGCCACTCAGAGTGCTGCAAATGTATACGCGCAAAAGTGCGCCGCATGCCATGGACCCAATGGTAATGGTGACGGCCCCGCCGGCCAGGTTATGGTGCCACCTCCGGCACCATTTTCAACGGTCTTGAAAGGAAAAAGCGATAGTTGGATAGGAACCGTGATTACGAAGGGTGGTCCTGCCGTTGGGATGACACCGAAGATGCCGCCTCATCCAACCTTGAGCAGCAACCAGGTCAAGGCACTGATTCAATATATCAAAGGACTCAAGTCATAAGGCTGCTACATTCGGCCGCGGCGAAGGTTAGCACCCGCGCGATAAATTCGAGGATCACCTATGATTCGGCTCAAAGTCAACGCGGTTGAAAAGTCGTTCGATGGTGACCCGCAGATGCCTCTGCTTTGGTATCTGCGCGACGAGTTGGGGCTGATGGGGACCAAGTTTGGCTGCGGTGTAGGTCTTTGCGGGGCTTGTACCGTAAATCAGGGCGGCAAGGCGATTCGGTCTTGCGTAACGCCGATGAGTAAGGCTGCCGGGAGCGAGGTTACAACCATCGAGGGTCTCGGGCGCGGCTGCCTTCATCCAGTCCAAAAGGCGTGGATTCGGCTCAACGTGCCTCAGTGCGGCTACTGCCAGTCCGGTCAGATAATGCAGGCCGCAGCGCTGCTCGAGAACAACCACAAACCCAACGACGTGGACATCGACAAGGCGATGGCGGGAAACATCTGCCGTTGCGGCACTTATCAAAAAATTCGCGCCGCGATCAAAGCGGCGGCTGAGGAAAGCGCATGAACGCAATCTCGAACGTCAGCCGGCGCGAGTTCGTCAAGACGGTATTTTCAACCGGCGCGCTGGTCCTAAGCGCGTCGATCTTACCCGAAAGCCTCTGGGCCCAAACTTCCCCGCCCGTCGCGAGTGCGACCGGCTCAATTCTGCGACCCAATGTGTTCGTTGCGATCCAATCCGACGACACGATTTCGATCGTTGCCGCGCGTTCCGAAATGGGCACAGGCATCAGCACCGCGCTGCCGCTGGTGCTGGCCGATGAACTCGACGCGGACTGGACCAAAGTCGAAATACATCAGGGGGATGGCGACAAGCGCTACGGCGACCAGGACACTGACGGTTCACACTCGGTGCGCAGCTTCTTCGACGTGATGCGCGGTTGCGGCGCGGCCGCACGCTACATGCTGATTCAGGCCGCGGCCGTACAATGGAAGGTTCCCGTCGCCGCGTGTGAGACCAAGCTTGGCACCGTGATTCATCGGTCTTCCGGACGATCTTTGAGCTACGGACAACTCGCCGCATCGGCGTCGAAGCTTAAGGTACCGGACCAAACGGAACCGCGCTTCAAGCCCGTAAGCGCCTGGCGCTACATTGGCAAAGACACCCCCAGGTACAACATCGACGCGCTGTGCACGGGGCAGCCAGTCTTCGGGATCGATAAGCGCGTGGACGGGATGTTGTACGCCTCAATAGAGCGCCCGCCGGTTTTTGGCGGAAAGGTCAAATCCTGCGACGATAAGGAAGCGTTGCACGTGCGCGGCGTCCATCAGACCGTGGCCATCCCGCCGTTTGTTCCGCCTTGCGCGTTCCAGGCGCTGGGTGGAATCGCGGTGATAGCCGATAACTCATGGGTCGCGTTCCAAGGCCGTCAAAAGCTCAACGTGGTCTGGGACAACGGCCCCAACGCCAGCTACGATTCCGCGAAATACCATGACGAATTGAAGGCCACGTCGCACAGGCCTTGCAAGGTCATCCGCAATGCCGGTGACGTTGAGGCGGAGTTTGCCAAGCGCGGCAAGATTGTCGAAGCAGACTATTACGTACCGCTGCTGGCACATGCGTCATTGGAGCCGCCGGCTGCCGTCGCGGACTTCCGCGATGGCAAGGTGACGGTATGGGCTCCTACCCAGGATCCACAAACCCTGCAGAGCGCGGTAGCCAGCGAACTGGATATCCCCACGGAGAATGTGACCTGCCACGTAACGTTGCTTGGCGGCGGGTTCGGACGAAAGTCGATGGCGGATTTCGCAGTGGAAGCAGCCTACTTATCCAAAGCGGTCGGGCGTCCGATGAAGGTCACGTGGTCGCGCGAAGACGATATCAAGTTCGACTACTACAACTCCGTTGCCGCAATGTATATGAAGGCGGTCTTGGGCAAGGACGGGAGGCCCACCGCATGGCTGCAACGGTCAACCTTTCCTCCTATCCCATCGTTATTCAAGGTCGACGCGCTCTACGCCGATCCCGCGCATCTGGCACAGGGCTGGACCGATATTCCATTTGACATATCGAATCTGCGCGTTGAAAACGGCCCGGCGAAAGCACACGTACGCATCGGATGGCTGCGCTCAGTGGCCAACATCTATCATGCGTTCGCGGTACTATGCTTCGCCGACGAACTCGCTCAAATTGCCGGACGCGATCCTCTCGACTATCTAATCGACCTGATCGGTCCGCCGCGAATTCTCAATCTAAACGGTGCCGACTATCCGAACTACGGCGCATCGTACAAGACCTACCCAATAGACACCGGCCGGCTGCGGCGGGTATTGGAGCTCGCAGCGGAAAAATCCGGATGGGCAAAACGCAAGCCAGGCGACGGAACCGGTTGGGGTATCGCCGTGCATCGTAGCTTCGTGTCTTACGTGGCGACGGTGGTGCAGGTGGAAGTGAACGCGAAGGGAGAACTGCGAATCCCGCGCGTCGACATGGCTGTCGATGCGGGACTGATCGTCGATCCTATGTTGGTGCGGACGCAGTTCGAGGGCGCCGCCGTATTTGGAACCAGCGTGGCGCGCAGCGGCGAAATAACCGCCACCAACGGCGTGATCGACCAGTCCAACTTTTACGACTATCCGGTTGCGCGGATTAATGAAGCGCCGTTCCAAACCAATGTCCATATCGTCGAATCGAGCGCGCCGCCCGGAGGTGTGGGCGAACCGGGCGTGCCGCCTTTCATAGCGGCCCTCTGTAATGCCGTTTACGCGGCGACCGGCAAACGGGTCAGGGAACTGCCGCTGTCGAGGATCGACCTTGCGCGAAAGGCCGCGGATTCCAAACCGCCTCGCTCCTGAATCAAATTGCTCATAGAGGGAGATAAGAATCATGAAAATCGGAATCATTGGCACGGGAGCCGTTGGGACGGCCTGCGCCTTCGCAGTAGTTATGCGCGGCTGCGCCACCGAACTTGTATTGCTCAACCGTGACCGCAAACGCGCGCGCGGTGTCGTCGCCGATCTCCAATATGGCACGGCGTTATCGCCCACCATTTCGTTGATCGAAGGTGATTACCAGGATCTTGCCGGCGCAGACCTGGTTATGATTGCTGCTGGTGTCAACGAACGTGCCGGTGGTGCTACCGATCGCAGCGATCCGACAGGCCGGCTGCGGCTACTCGATGCGAACGCCAACATCTATCGCGACATCGTGCCGCGTCTTGTCAAGGCTGCACCCGAGGCGATGATTCTCGTAGTGTCGGATCCCCCTGACCCGCTGGCAGACCTAGCTCGCCAATTGGCCGGACATGACCGGGTGCTGAGCACCGGCACTTACCTAGACAGCCTCCGTTTCCAATTTCATCTCGCCAAGCGCCTTGAAATCAGTCCTGCCTCAGTAGAGGCGCTTGTGGTCGGCGAACACGGAACGTCAGAGGTGTTCCTGTGGTCCGGGGCGCGCGTCGGCGGGATGCGGGCCGCCCAAGCGGCTGCCGGCAAGGGCGGTGACCTTGCCGAAGTGCGGCAATCGGTCGAGCGAGACGTGCGTTACGCCAACATCAGTATCATCGAAGGAATCGGCGCCAGTCAGCTGGGAATCGGGATGGTCTCGGCCCGTATCGCGGAGATTGTATTACGCAACGAGCAGGCGGTGATCCCGATTGGTGTGTTCAATTCCAAGTTCGGGGTGACGCTCTCAATGCCGGGAGTTTTAGGCCGCACCGGAGTCAACCGGATTCTGGAACCCGCGATGACCGAGGAAGAACTTAAAGCACTACAGCGCAGCGCCGATACGTTGAAAGCCACGAGCAAGCGGATCGGCGCGCTGGCCAACCCTAGTCGAGAAAGGCCTGAGTCATCTCGATAGGGCGAGGCATTTCCGATACATCAGCGCTTCACCAAGTAGCAAATACGCTTTCTTCGAAATCAGCGTTAGTGCCTTGCCTATATGATCGCTATGTTTGGTCTACCAACTTTAATGCCGCTTCCCCTGTTATCTCTACGAAATTCCCTGATCCCGCAAAATAATTCCCTGATAACATTTTTGAAATTCCCTGATCTGTTGAGTAGGGAATTTTGACAAGAACGAAAGAGAACGCGAGGCTTTTTCAGCTGCCAAGTCGGTCCTC
>WNEZ01003578.1_pt1 | contig 13402 bp, 8 predicted proteins | sample 5400521 | NCBI WGS metagenome assembly WNEZ01 (sample SAMN13153339, study PRJNA577476) | soil metagenome | isolation source: 120 cm saprolite under Douglas fir tree site 2 hole 1 replicate 1 | place: USA:California | collected 2015-04-18 | reverse complement strand
AAGGTAGATAACAATCTATTCCCGCGACGAATGGAATGCGTGCCGAACCCGCCAGCCACGCCGAGGTCGTCCCGGCAATCGCCAAACTCAGCAGGAGCGCGAGCGGGCGAACCAACCAGGCGATGCCGGCATTCTGGGCCATCCGGTCCACCGCTTGCAGGACGCCCTGCACCACGCCGATCTCCTGCTGCGGCAGGGCCAGCAGCAGCGCCAGAGTCGCTCCCACATACAGCCCCCCGGAGATGATGCCACCCCACAGGACCGCGCGCGGTAGGGTTCGCCGCGGATCACGGATCTCATCGCCCATGACCGAGGCCAACTCCAGTCCGACCAGCCCGAAGCACACCACGCCGAACGACGAAACCAGCCGCCAGTCGGCACCTGCGCTGCGGAAGCTGGCGAGGGTCAGCCGGCTTCCCTGGCTGCGCAACACATAAGCAGCGAGACTCATCAGCGCCACCGCGGTAATCACCGTGCCCACTCCCCCCAGGTTGTTCACCCACTTCCCCACACCGAGACCGCGGATGTGCAGGCCCACCATCAGCCATAATAAGCTCAACGAAAGCAGCAATACGAACAGCCGATCGTCACCCAGCAACCGTGTGCGTTCCCCTCCAACATAGACTGAAATGCCGACTGCGTAGAGCAACAGAGTGGGAATATAGAAGACGTTGTTCGTCCAATAGCACCAGCCGGAGAGGAACCCATGGAAATCGCCGAACAGCTCCTTGGTCCACAGGTAGATCCCCCCTTCGCTCGGATAGCGATGCGAGAGCTCGATTACGGCGATGGCTTGCGGCCAGAAGAACAGTAATAGTGCGAGCAGCCAGAGCCACAGGGTCACCGGGCCGTCGGCTGCTACCACGGGCACCAGGTTAAGGTTCAGCACGGCGACCACGAACAGCAGGACGAGGTCGCGCTGCCCGAGCACGCGCCGAAGGTGCGAAGTCTCCTCGGAGCTTGACACCGGGGTGGACAAGCCTATCTCCTGCCGGACAAGATAGCTCAGGGGGCCGCAGTGGCCATTCGTTCCTGCTGCGCTCGCGCCAACTGCGGCGCTAGCTCCTCGAAGGTGGTCAAGTGGCGGTCGATATCCTCCTCCGTGTGGGCCACGGATATGGTCCACTGCTCATCCCACCAATAGGGTTGAGGCAGAACACCGCGATTCACCATACCGAACCAATAATGCCGCCAGAGATCCACATCAATGGTGATCCAATCGCGGTAGTTGCGAATCTCCCTCGGGTAAAGCATGAACGCTCCATTCGCCCCCGCGCCAATGGCGTAGGCATTGAGCCCCATTTTCTCGATCGTCTTCCGGTAGCCCTCGACCAGCCGGGAGTTCATTTGGTTGACGTGTTCGTAGGCCGCCGGAATGAGTACCTCTCGGAACATGGCCAGACCCGCGGCCATCGACACCGGGTTCGTGTTATACGTGCCCCCGTGGAACACCTTGTGTTGCGCGATCAAGTCCATAACTTCCCTTCGCGCAGCAAACGCCGCAAGGGGGAAGCCGCCGCCAATAGATTTCGCTAGGCAGACGATGTCCGGTTTCACTGCGAAATACTCGCAGGCGCCGCCGCGGGCAAGCTTCGCGCCGGTCTTGACCTCGTCGAAGATCAACAGCGCGCCGTGCCGGGTCGTAAGCTCCCGGAGACCCTGGTGATACCCCGGGACGGGCATGCAGATGCCGACGTTCATCAGGATGGGCTCAACGATCACCGCAGCGATTTGGCCCGTATGTGCAGCAAACAGCCGCTCGACAGCGGCGAGGTCATTGAACGGCGCCACCAGCGTGTTCTGGAGCGTCGCGGTCGTCACGCCGGCGCCTGCTGGCACCGGGGTTGGTGCGGCTGGGTCACCGAACTGGTCGCTTTTCGGTTTCACGCTGACGAGGGCGGAGTCGTGCAGCCCATGGTATCCCCCTTCCATTTTGACGATGCGGTCGCGGCCCGTGGCCGCGCGAGCCAGGCGAATGGCGTGCATGGTGGCCTCGGTGCCGCTGCTGCCAAAGCGCACCATTTCCACCGGGAAGCGCGTGCAAATCTCCTCGGCCAGAGCCCACTCCATTTCGTGTGGCATGCCGAACATGGTGCCGGTGTGCAGGCGCTCTTTGACGGCGCGGACGACTGCTGGATGGCAGTGGCCGGCCATCAGCGCGCCGAAGCAGAGATTAAAATCGAGGTACTCGTTGCCATCGAGGTCCCAGATGTGCCCACCTCGGCCTTCGCGGACGAACAGCGGATACGGCTCATAGGCGCGATAATTGCTGGCTACGCCGAGTGGGATGCGTGGGACGGCCTTCCTATGGGCCTCCCGGGAGCGTGGTGTGCGGTTCTTGTAAATCTCCAGCTCTTTCTTCAAGCCTTCGTGCATGGGTACCCTCGATCCAAGGTCTGAGTGGCGTCCTGGTGACGCGATGCTGACATGGGGCGCACGCGGCCAAGCTACCTGCCACGGCCAAGATTGTACTTTGCGGCCCTCTGGTTTCCCCCTAGAAGAACAGCTTGAGTGCGAACTGAACCAAGCGAGGATCGCGCGCGCGCTTCACCCGGCCGAAGTCGTTCCCGTTGGTAATGTTGCCGTCCGGGACGAAGAACTGCGCGTGGTTAAACATGTTGAACAGCTCTGCGCGGAACTCGAGCCGTGCGCGCTCGGCGAGAGATGTGGCCTTGAGGATGCCAATCTCAAAGTTATTGATGCCCTTGCCGCAGCAAATTGAGCGCGGGGCGTTGCCGATAGTTCCCAACCGCACAGTAGCGTTTGTGAAGATGTTGGGATCAAAGCCACCCGCAATGGGAACGCAGGGCACTGGACCTGTGGGTGGCGTGTTGGGGCCGGCATTGGGGCCAGTGCCGAGAGCGCAGACACTCTGGCGCGGATCCAGGCTCCGGAAGGTTCCCACAAGGTTGGGCTCGCCCGGTGTCTCGAAATCGAAGCTATTTTGTAGCTCGAGGTCACTCTGGGACGTAATCCGGATTGGGAAGCCGGATTGAAAACTCGTGATTCCGGACAAGGCCCAGCCATTGAAAATTTTGCCCGCGAAGCCTTGCTTCTTGGGGACTGGCAACTCCCAATAGTAGCTGAAGACGAAGCGGTGGCGCGCGTCAAAGAGCGACAGCGAGCGGTTGGCCCGGAAATTGATAGGGTTGAGCAGGTTCTCAAAGCTCGAAGCGTTGTCGAGCGACTTGCCAAAGGTGTATGCCGCCTGGAACTGCAATCCCACGGAGAAGCGCTTCTCGACCATGACCTGCAGCGCGTGGTAGCTGGAATTCGCGATGTTGTCCTGGGCAAAGATGCTGCCGAAGATCGGCACGCCGTCCGGCTGACAGCCGTTGATGAAGCTGACTGTGCTTGGGTTCCAGCCATTCAGTGGGTCACAGTTGGGGGAGGAGAAGGGCCGCAGGCCCACCAAGCCAATGGGAGTGCCGCCCGCTGCCCCGGTGATCACTCTTCCATTCGGCAAGGTGAGTCTATCGCCCGGCTGCAGGACGAAGCCGTAGGCGTTTTCTGTCGAGAAGGATTGGCACGTCAGCGGACCGAAAATTTGCGCCGGGTCGGTATAAGCGGGATTTGCGGTGTTGGACAGCCGCTGCAGGTCCAGGCAGGTCTGAGCGATTCCGAAATTCAGGTCATGTGTGGCCAGCAGCCGGTGGCCCTGGCGGCCGACGTAGCCGATCTGCAGAACCACATCCCTGGTGATTTCCCGCTGGATATTAAGGTTATACTGGACGGCATACTGCGTGCGCTCATGCGGCTGCAACTGCCCGAACAAGACGACGGGACGAAAGACTGACCAATCCACTGGCCGGCCGCGCGGAGGATTCAGGATTCCGTTGAAAGGGTTGGGGGACACAATCCCGTTCTGCCCTAGGAACGGCGTACTAAACAGAACGTTGAAGAGGCTCGTGCTGCCCCCGAACGGCGGTTCGGCGCTGAACTGCTCGAGCACCAATTGCTCGACCGGGTTGTAGAACATACCCGAGCCCATGCGGACGCTGGTCTTGCCGGGCCCCCCGGTGAGCTTGCTCAGCCAGCCGTCCTTCCATCCCGGACTCCACGCCAGGCCGATCCGCGGGGCAAACGCCTTGTAGTAAGTCTGCGTGAGACCGTTGGGAATGCCTTTGTCGCCGGGAACGACCAAGCCGGTGGGAAAGACTGATGCGCCGGGGCTCCCCGGATTGCAGTTGTTTGTTCCGAACGTCGCGATCAAGGGGTTGCCGGGAGCGAGTTGGCAAGGATAGATGGTGGTGTTTTGGCCGGGGCGGAATGTTTGGACCTTAAGGCCCGCGTCGGCGAGTGGCGTGTTCAGCTCCCAGCGCAAACCGTAGTTCAGCGTCACATTGGGCCGGATGCTCCAGCTATCCTGAGCGAAAAGGTAGACGGACTTGCTGCGGATCAGCTCCTGCTGCGCCGAGCCCTGAAGATAGGATTCCGGCAACCCCAACAGATAGTTGGGGAACAGATTGGCGCCACCGACATCGTTGGGCCCGCCACCGGTGAAGAGGAATTCGCCGTTGATGTCGAAGAAAAGTTCCTGGTCGAACCGCTGGTAGCGGAGATCGCCGCCGAACTTCAGCGTATGTCTGCCAATGATCTTGCTGAAACTGTCGGACCACTGAAATGTGTTGCCGGTCTGCGGCAGCTCACCCTCGAAGTTATTGCCGAAGCTCGGGCCACCCGAGATTGAAATAAAGGGCACCCCTTCGCGGCCGCCGCCGAGGCTGGGGGTGATTCCCAGCTTTGGGTTGGGGGAAATAGGGTTGCCGTTGCCATCCACCAGAGGTCCGTTGTTGGTCCCGGTGAAGCAGAAGGCCCGAGCTGCACTTGTGCACGAGGCGGTGACCGGGTTGGTGCGCTGGGGATGCAGGAATGTCCCTTGGCCTTCGCGGAAGAAGGTGAAGCGAGCCTCGTTCACCGTGTTGGCATTGATCGCCCAATTGTGGCTGATGTTGACCTGCTGGATGCGCTGATCGGTCAGGTCGCCAAAGCCGGGCAGGTTGGCGCCGCCGGCCTGGAACCGCGCGAAGGGCTTAGCCAGGAAATCGTTCGTAAAGTAGTAGTAGCCAGTCAGGTGCTGATTCTTCGTGATTTCATGATCCATCTTTAGGGTGAACTGGTTATCTCGCTGGTGTCCCAGTGGCACCGACTGGAAAGAGCCGGTACTGCTGCGGGGCACGAACTGGTTGAGCAGGTCGAGCGCCGTGGCGTCAAAGCAGGCCGCAGGGATGATATTGTCACGATTGCGTACTGTGTCCGTAAACAAGCCGGCGGTGAGGATGTTGCCGCGCGAGTCTCGAGTGGCCCCATAGGATGTATTGGCCGTGATGGGAAAAGACCCTCCGTGCTGAGCATCAATCGCTGCCTGGCAACCAGGACGCCCAGCCAGCAGTGCAGCCACGGTGGAATTGGTCAGGGTGCCAGCGAAGATCCGGCCGCTCGAGAAATCGCCCACGCGCTCGGCATCCGTGGGCAGGGTCACAGTGTCGGAAGGCGTGCCGCGGCGCACGCGGCTGCCCTCGTAGGAGACAAAGAAAAAGGTACGGTCCGGGCGGATGGGGCCTCCGAAGGTAGCGCCGAACTGGTTTTGCAGATAATCGGGCTTCGTGGTGTCGAAAAAGCCGCGAGCATTGAGCGCCTGGTTGCGGAAGAACTCGTAGAGGTTGCCGTGGAAGTTGTTGGTACCGGACTTTGTCACAACATTCACGACGGCGCCGGAGTTGCGGCCATACTCGGCGTCAAACGTGTTGGTCAGCACGCGGAACTCGGCGATACTGTCCGGCGAGGGCTGTACGACCGGCAGATTGGCAAACAGGTCGTTGCCGTCCCCACCGTTTACCGAGAAGTTGTTGTCGCGGCCCCGGCCACCGTTGACGGAGACCACCCCGGCACGATCGCTTCCATAGAAGGCGTCGGAGCCGACTGGAGACTGCACGCCTGGCTGTAACTGCAAGAGCTGATAGGTGTCACGGGAGGCCAAAGGCAGGTTGGTCACCGCACGCTCATTGACCACCGCTCCTAACTGGGTCGTGGTGGTGTCCACCAGCGGCGGAGCGGCAGTCACTTCCACGACCTCGTTCGCAGTGCCCACCTGCAACACGATATCAATCTGCACGACTTGGTTGAGTTCGACAGTGATGCCCTTGCGGACGTACTTCTTGAACCCCGTGGCACCCGACTCGATGGTGTAGATGCCAACTGGAACCTCGAGGAAGACGTAGTCTCCGTTCGAGTTGGTCTGCGTGTCGCGCGTGACGCGCGTGGCCTCGCTGGCCAGGGAAACCTTGATGGCCGGAATCACTGCACCGCTAGGATCGCTTACCGTGCCACGCACACGGCCGCCAGTCGCCTGGCCCCACAGGCTCACAGGCGCGCAAAGCACCAGCGCGAACAGAAAAGTAAAAAGGAAACGCGTAGGGATTCGGCGACAGCCGGTTGGCTGCCCACACCCAGCTTGTGTTTTCATCACCGCACTCCCGAGCGAGAATTCGCGGTTGCCCCCGGGACGGAACCTTACTATAATCCCGCAAACTTAGAGAAACCCCATGCCCCTGTCAAGCGGAAAGAGTTTGCCGCGGGCGACCCCACGCCGTTTGGGCGTGGGCGGCTATCTGCGCATCGGTGAGGTCGCCCAGTTGGTGGGGATATCTTCCTCGGCGCTGCGCTCGTGGGAAGCGCTGGGGCTGATTCAACCTCAGCGCAGTAGGAGCCGCTATCGGCTATATACGCAGCAGGACGTGCAGCTGCTCAAGCGCGCGTACTTCTGGCGGCGTGTCCGCGGCTTGAATCCTGCCGCCATAATCCACTTGCTAAAACGTCATGGGAGGATGCGAAGGACGACGCCGGCACCGGCCCGCTTGTTAGGACCGCAATTGCGGCGCCTGCGGAGAAGTCGCGGCGTCTCGCTCGCGGCTGTTGCCCGGGCCACCGACCTTTCGGTCGGCTTCCTGAGCGCGCTCGAACGCGGCCAAATGAGCGCGTCAGTGGCCACACTGCGCCGGCTGGCCGGCTTCTACAGCACCAGCATCCTCGCGCTGTTTGATCCCTCGGCCGAAAACCCGCGCCTGGTGCGTCCCGGCAATCGCAAAGTGCTGGAAACCGGGCCGGGCGTGCGCATGGAGTTGCTCGCTTGGGGCAATACCGCGATGGAGCCGCACTTATTCCGCATCGCCCCCGGCGCGGGCAGCGGCGAGGCCTACGCGCACGACGGCGAGGAATTTCTCTATATTCTGCGCGGCCAACTTCAGATTCAGCTCAACGAGGAGGAGAGCTACCGGCTCCGGCCCGGTGACAGTTTCTACTTTGAAAGTAGCACGCCTCATCGCTGGCAGAATCCGGGGCGGAAAGAAACGTGGCTGCTGTGGGTGAACACGCCGCCTACCTTCTAGGCGTTGGTGTCGCTCGTCGAGCTCTGACTTCCGCCCAAGCAGCCCTGGGAGATCGTCGATGTCAGATTGGCGAAGAGCGTTGGTGATCGGGTGCCTTTTTTCGCTGGGCGCGGCTTCCGCGCCAGTTCCCAAGCCAAAGAGCGCGCCAGCAGACACCATCATCGTCCACGGCAAAGTCTACACTGTCAGCGCACAAAAGCCGTGGGCAGAAGCGTTGGCCATCCGCGGCGACAAAATCGTGGCTGTTGGAAGGGACGCGGAGATCCAGCGTTTTCGAGGGCGGGGGACGCGGGTGATCGACGCCCGCGGGCACCTGGTGCTGCCGGGCTTCACCGATTGCCACATCCATTTCCTTTCCGGCTCGCTTGCCCTCGGCCAGGTGAACCTGGAGGGCGCGCGTACCGTGGCCGAAATCCAGCAGCGGGTCAAAGACTATGCCGCTTCTCATCCTGGCAGGGGGTGGATACTGGGTCGCGGGTGGACCTACCCGGTCTTTGGACAGGCGGCGCTGCCGCACAAGAAATTCCTTGACGAGATCTTGCCGAACCGTCCCGCGCTGCTCGAGGGCTTTGACGGCCACACCTACTGGGCGAATAGCCGCGCGCTGGCGAAGGCTGGCATCACTCGCGACACGCCGGATCCGCCGAATGGCCAAATCGTGCGCGACTCGGAGACCGGCGAGCCGACTGGCGCGCTCAAGGAAGCGGCTTCCGAATTAATCGAGCGTGTTGTGCCGAAGCCGACGCGCGCCGAGAAGCTGGCAGCCTTACAGCAAGGGCTAGCCGAGGCGAATCGCAACGGGCTGGTTCGCGTGCACAGCGCCGGTGGGGACTTTGAAGAGCTCGGACTATACGGTGAGCTTCGGGGCAGCGGAGCGCTCACCGTGCGCATGTACATCGCCTACTTCCTGAATCCGCCAGCCCTCAAGCCGGAAACGATCGAAACCATTGAAGAAGCCCGTCGCCGGTTCAACGACGAGTGGCTCTCGGCCGGAGCTGTCAAGACGATGCTCGACGGCGTCGTCGAGTCGCACACGGCGGCGATGCTAGCGCCCTACGCTGACGACCGCGGCGTAAGCGGAAAGATGTTTTGGGAGGCTGACAAGTATAAGCAGTCCGTGGCGGAGCTGAACCGCCGCGGTTTTCAGATTTTCACGCACGCCATTGGCGACGCGGCTGTGCGTTTGGCCCTGGACGCGTATGAACAGGCACATCAGGCCAATGGCAGCCGTGACACCCGCCCGCGCATCGAGCATATCGAAACGATTAGCTCGGCGGACATCTCACGCTTCGGGAGGCTAGGCGTCATCGCCAGCTTTCAGCCCTTGCACGCCTATCCTGACGAAGATACGCTGAATGTTTGGGTGCGCAACGTTGGTCCGGAGCGCGAAACACGCGCGTTTGCCTGGCGCAGCGTGGCCAGCGGGGGAGGCCGGCTGGCCTTCGGAAGCGATTGGCCCGTGGTGACCTTGAACCCTTGGGCGGGACTGCAAAATGCGGTCACACGACAAGACGTCCAAGGCCTCCCTCCAGGGGGCTGGGTACCCGAGCAGCGGCTCAGGATGGCCGAGGCCATCGAGGCGTATACTCTCGGTGCGGCGATCGCCGGCCGACGGGAGAAAACCGAAGGATCGATCGAGCCGGGTAAACTCGCCGACCTCGTAATCGTGTCGCAGAATTTATTCGAAATCGACCCGCACGCCGTCGCTCGGACCGCAGTCCTGTTGACTATGGTGGGTGGGAAGACAGTCTATCAGGCTTCCCGCTGGGCTAGCCGCGGAGCCGCGCAGGCAGAGGCGACCCGATGAAACGAGCTGTGCTTGTCGCCCTGATCGCCCTCGCGGTGGTGACGACAAATTCGTGCCGCAGGCAGGTTCCCACGCTGAGCCTGCTGGTGTGGGAAGGATATGCCGATCCGTCCTTCGTGCGCGGATTCGAGGAGGCGCACCGCTGCAAGATCGTCGCGTCCTACATGGGCTCGAGCGACGAACTGGTCGCCAAGCTTCGCGGGGGAAGCGCCTCGAACTACGATGTCATTTCTCCTTCGAGCGATGTGGCCACAATGATTGCGACCTCGGGCCTGGCCGCGCCGCTTGAACCTTCGAAGTTGCCATCTTACCCACAGCTTTCGCCGAAATTGCGCGCGTTGCCACTGGTCCGCGCAGGCGACAAAGTCTACGGCGTACCGTTCATGTGGGGGCCAAACCCGTTGCTCTACGACGCGACCTTTTTTGCGAAGCCGCCGGAGAGCTGGAGCGTGCTCTGGGATCCGAAATATCGGGGCAAGATCTCCGTGTGGGACGACCTTTCGACGGTTTACATGGCTGCGCAAGTCCTGGGGTACGACAAGCCCGACCCAGCCGCGCTATATAACCTGAGCGATGAACAGCTCGCCCGTGTCAAGCAGAAGCTGCTCGAGCTGAAGCCTAACATCCGAAAGATCTGGGCGACCGGAGGCGAGCTCACCAACCTATTCCAGAACCACGAGGTGGTGGCGGCAATGGGCTGGCCGCTGATGACCAACCAGCTTCGCAAGCTCAACTTTCCCATTGGCGAAATCATCCCACGGGAAAGCACCACCGGTTGGATCGACCACTTGATGATCACTGCGGCAAGCGAGCACAAGGAGCTCGCGCACGCCTTCCTCGAGTACATGATCCAGGCGCGCACGCAGGAGCTGGTGACCGAGGTGACTGGCTACGTCCCGGCGAACCCGCTGGCTGCCCAGCAGATGTCCTTGGAGGAGAAAAAGAACCTACACCTCGATGACCCCGATGCCTATATGGCGCGCATCTTCTTCTGGAGGCACGTGCCCCGGCGCGGTAAGTACAACGAGATATGGAACGAAGTGAAGGCCGCGCAGTAACTGCCTACCTGGGAACGACGGCAGGGTTCGCGCGGCCGACAAAATCCCACGGGGTGTCAATCCAGAACCGGGACACGCATTTGACCCAACCTCAAGAAGCCCCGAAGGCGCCGGAGAAGGCGGCTGCCGGCGAGCCACTGCTTCAGATTCGCTCGGTTGCCAAGAGCTTCGGGGCGCGCACGGTGCTGCGCGACGTCTCACTCGATGTCGCGCCGGGAGAGTTCCTGACCATTCTGGGGGAGAGCGGTTCCGGAAAGACTACGCTGCTGCGGCTGATCGCCGGCTTCGAGCGGCCGGATACGGGAGAGATCTGGATGGGGGGCGAGCGGCTGGACCGGCTGCCTCCCCATCGCCGGCAGGTCAACACCGTTTTCCAGCACTATGCGCTCTTTCCGCATCTATCCGTCTTCGAAAACGTCGCGTATGGGTTGCGCGCGCAAGGTGTGGCGAAAGCCGAGATTGCCCAGCGGGTTGAGCAGGCCCTCGCCATGGTCAAGATGAGCGCGTATGCCGGCGCGGCTCCGTCGAAATTGAGCGGCGGGCAGCAGCAACGGGTCGCACTGGCGCGCGCCCTGGTGAACCGGCCGCTGCTGCTGCTGCTCGATGAGCCGCTGTCGGCACTGGACGCCAACCTGCGACGGCAGATGCAGGGGGAGCTGAAGATGCTCCAGCGCGAGGTCGGCATCACCTTTCTGTTCGTGACGCACGACCAGGACGAAGCGATGGCTCTTTCCGACCGCATCGCGCTGCTGCGGGCCGGAGAGCTCGAGCAGATCGCTGCGCCGCGCGAAATCTACAACCGGCCGTCGACGGCCTACACCGCGCAGTTCGTCGGACAGACCAACTTGTTACGCGCCGAGGTTGTGGACGGCGTGGCGCGATGGGGCGCCTTCTCCTGGCCGTGCGAAGGCGGCCCCGGGCCGGCCACTTTCTCGTTGCGACCGGAGCACATCCGACTCGCTTCACCGGCGGACGCGGACGACCAAAAAACCGTACGATTCTTGGCGACCATCGGGCAGCAGACGTTCTGCGGCGATACCGACCTGATCGAGATCTCCTGCGCGGACGGCCATGTGCTCCGGGTGCGGACTCCGAGCCGCAGGATCCTCGAGGGTCAATGCGCATTCGCTTTTTCGGCAAGCGACGCAGTCCGGCTGCACGACGCAGAGGAGAGCTGAGCGTGTATTCGCGCACGTATAAATTGGCCGTTGCGATTCCGCCGCTACTGTGGGTAACACTGTTCCTACTAGTCCCGTATGCCCTGTTGCTCAGCTATAGCTTTTGGACTGTATCCTCAGGCACGATCGTGCGGCAGTGGAACCTCGAAAATTATCGCGACCTCGGGCGGAACTGGATGTACCTGCAGGTGCTGTTCCGATCGATGAAAATCGCCGGTGCGGTCACGGTGCTTGCCTTGGTCCTGGGCTATCCGTTGGCCTACTACCTGTCGTTCCGCGCTGGGGCGCGGAAGGACCTGCTCTACCAACTGGTGATCGTTCCGCTTTGGGTCAGCTACCTCGTGCGCGGCTACGCGTGGAAAACCATTCTGGGCAGCGACGGCGTCCTGAACGGCTTCCTCCAGTATTTCCACTTAGTTCGCGAGCCTGTGGGATTCTTCCTTTACAGCCCATTCGCTGTGGTGCTCGTGCTGACACATATCTATACGCCGTTCACAATCCTCCCCATTTACGCCTCGCTTGAACATATTCCTCGGCATTTGGTCGAGGCTTCTCAGGACCTGGGCGCTTCGCCGCGGGTGACGTTCTGGCGAGTAATCTTTCCCCTCTCGCTACCCGGGTTGCTGGCTGGTGCTACATTCGCCTTTGTGCTGACGCTCGGAGATTTCCTTGCGCCGCTGCTGGTTGGGGGAGCAAGCGGCATCATGATCTCAAACATAGTGGTCAGCCTGTTTGGCGCGGCGTTCGACTGGCCGCTGGGGGCGGCCATCTCTGTTTGCATCATGCTCCTGGTCTTGGGCATGCTGTTTGCGGTGGAGCGAACCGAGAAAAAGTGGACCTTCACGTGAGTGGGCAGAGTTCCGTTCGGCGCCGATTCGGGTGGCTGGCGACCTACGCGGCTGGTGTGTTTGCATTTCTCTACTTGCCCATCGTGGTGTTGATCTTGTATTCGTTCAATCGCGAAGGCGTGGGCGGGTTCCCACCCCGCCATCTCACGCTCGATTGGTACCGGATGCTGGCGAGCGACGGGGCAATCCTGGACGCCGTGGTCAACAGCCTGCTCGTAGCCTTGGCCGCGGTCGCGATCGCCCTAGCGCTCGGCCTGCCAGCAGCCCTGGCGCTCGACCGCGTGGCGTTTCCAGGCAAGGCGCTGTTCCGACGGCTGGTTCTGCTGCCGCTCATCCTGCCGGGGATTATCACCGGGCTCTCCCTGTTGATGCTGGCTGTGTTCGCGAGCATGAAGCTGAGCCTCCTGACAGTCATCATCGGCCACGGGACCGCCCTGATCTCCGTGGGCACCACGGAAATCTCCGCCGGGTTGCAGAAGATGGACCGGGCACAGGAGGAAGCCTCGCTCGATCTGGGGGCGAGCTACTGGAGGACGTTCTGGCGCGTAACCTTGCCAAACCTGCGGTTGCCGCTGGTGGCCGCGGGGCTGCTGATCTTCACCCTCTCGATGGACGAGATCGCGGTGAGTTTTTTTCTGATCGGACGGGACAACACCTTGCCGCTGGAAATCTGGGGACGCTTGCGCCGCGGCTTGACCCCGGAAATCAATGCCGTTTCGACGATCATTTTCCTGGTCTCAGTTGGCCTGATCCTGGTGTGGTATCGTCTGCGCACACGCAGCTAAGACCTGAGGCCGCCGAAATGATCCCGGCCACGCTCCGAGGGGACTAAAACATGAAGCACACTCGCAGGGATTTCATTAAGTTCATAGTGGCTGGGTCGGTGGTTGCCGGCTGTCCGCTGGACGAACTGCTGCTCGCCATCCCGGCGGGACACCGGGCAGACGTCAACGGCGAAGACTACAATGTCTGCCACCAAGTGCGTGACCGCCACCGGTTCGCGCGCCCGAGGGTTTCGAGTCGCTACGATGTCGCCATCATCGGCGGAGGAGTGAGCGGACTTTCCGCCGCCTATTTCTTGCAGAACTATAAATTTCTCCTCCTCGAAAAAGAAAACCATTGG
>WNEZ01004716.1_pt1 | contig 13405 bp, 8 predicted proteins | sample 5400521 | NCBI WGS metagenome assembly WNEZ01 (sample SAMN13153339, study PRJNA577476) | soil metagenome | isolation source: 120 cm saprolite under Douglas fir tree site 2 hole 1 replicate 1 | place: USA:California | collected 2015-04-18 | reverse complement strand
GCCCGGCGGCACGGTGAACGGCACGTCGACCCAGGCATCCCGACCGGGCCCGCTCCACCGCACGCCCCCGAACTCGAGCTCCTGGGGTGGACCCCACCCTCCTCCGGTGAAGCCCGGCTCGGCGAAGCCGACCTTGACGCTCCCGTCGAGGACCGCCGGACGCTCGAGCAACTCGCGCTCCCGCCGGCCGGCGAGCACGGCGGCGGACCGGGCGGCGTCGAGGTCGCCCCGCACCTCCTCGGGTGCGGTCTCCCTGGCCAGTTCGAGTGCCCGTGCCGAGAGATCCAGGAAGCTGAGGGCACCGGTGAGGATGGCGTCCCGGACGAGCTGGCGCCAGCCGAGGGAAGCCTCGGGGTAGGCGACCGACTCCTTCAGGAAGAAGGCGTTGGCCCAGAACAGCCCGCCCGCCCCACCAGAAAAGCTGGACGGCGTGCTGTCGTAGTAGAAGACCTCCTGGCTCCGCCACTGCGTCTCGGCCCCCGCCTGCCCGTAGTGGGCGAGGTCGCGCAGCTTCCAGAGCACGAAGCCCCGGTCCCGCAGGAAGCGGTCCACGGCCGGGAACAACGGAGCACCCTCGTAGAGCTCGTTGAACTCCACCTCGGCCTCGACCGCCCGCACACCGTCGAGGGTTGCGGACGCTCCGCTGAGGATGTCCAGCTCGGAACCCTGGGTGTCGACCTTGATGAAGTCGACGCGCTCGATCCCCTCCTCGGCACACCACTCGTCCATCGTGGTCACCTCGATCGTGGCGGTGCCGACCTGCGTCTGGACGTCGAGCCCGGGGTGCCGGGCGATGGCCGGTCCCGACGGCGGGTAGAGGGAGGAACTGGCGCTCGACTTGGTCAGGTAGAGGGTGGCCAGCCCCCGGCGGGCGCCCAGCGCGACCGGGATGAAGCGCATCCACCTCCGGGTGCGGTTGAGCTCGGTGAGCCGCTCGCACTCGGCCTCGTCGGGTTCGAAACCCAACAGGAGGCACCGGTCACCCAACGGGTCCCAGACGGTCGCGAAGCCCCACCGGGCACCCACGTCCGCAACGACGAAGGGATCCTCCATGAGGCGTGCCAGGATCGGCAGCGCATCGGAGGCCGCGGGCATGTTGGGTGGCAGGTTGGGCGAAATGGACAGCTCCTCGGGAAGGTTGTCGCCCGGCAGGGACCCCGGTATCCTACCGAATGTGGTCTCCACTCCCCCTGCCGTGCCTGCGCGGACGGCCGCGCTCGCATCCCTGACTCGCCTTCGCTGAGGGCGGTCTCGTGCGCGTCGGCATCGACTTCCGCATCCTGGTCGTCGGCCCCGACCTCATCACCCGGGGGATGGGGCGCTACACCCAGCAGCAGCTCCGCGAGGTCCTGGCCGTCGACGGCGACAACGAGTACGTGCTGGCATGCAACCGGGGCAACGACGTGTCCCTCGTCGCTCCCGAGATCATCGCCGCCCCCAACGTCCAGATCGAGTTCTACTCCCCGCCCGGCGACCTCCCCTGGCACGTTGAGCACCCGGACGCCCTGCTGCGCACTCGACCACCCCATTCCTCCGCCAGCCGCCCTTCCTCGTGAGCTTCGACGCCTGCCCCGTGGTCACGACGTTCTACGACCTGATCCCGCTGCTCTTCGCCGAGCAGTACCTCGACGGCTCCCCCCTGCGTGACCACTACTTCCGCACGCTGGAGCTGATCAAGGGTGCAACCCGGCTCCTGGCGATCTCCGACGCCGCGGGCCGGGACGCCGCACAGCATCTGGGGATCCCCGCCGAGCGCATCGATCGAGCGTGGCCCATGCCGGACGCGGTGTTCCGGCCCCTCCCGGACCACCTCCTCCGCAAGCTCGGGATCGCCATGGCGTCACGGCTCCGCCTCCCCGAACGCTACGTCCTGACGGTGACGGACCCGCACCATTCCAAGAATCTCGGCACCCTGCTCCACGGCTACGCCCAGCTCCCGGCGTCGCTCCGCACCGAGCTTCCCCTCGTGGTCTGCTGCCATCTCTCGCACGAGGGGCGGGCGACGGTCCGGGCCCTGGCGGAGGAGGTCGGGATCGAGGACGACATCGTCACCACCGGCGTCGTGTCCGACGAGGAGCTCTGCGTCCTCTACAACCGCGCCACCATGCTCGTCCACCCCTCGCGCTACGAGGGCTTCGGGCTCCCGATCGCCGAGGCCATGGCCTGCGGGGCACCGGTGGTCACCACCGACGTCTCCTCGATGCCGGAGGTCGCCGGGGACGCAGCGATCCAGGTCCAGCCCGACGACGCTGAGGGATTCGCCCGCGCGATCGCGATGCTGGCCTGCGATCCGTCCGTGCGGGAGGGTCTCCGCCAGGCAGGCTTCGAGCAGGTGCAGCGCTTCAACGGCTCCCAGCTCGCCGAGGCCACCCTCGCCTCCTACGCCCGGGCCGCCCAGCCGGCCCCACCGGGAGAGGGCCGGTTGCGCCTGGCCATCTGGACGCCCCTGCCACCGCTGCAAACCGGCATCGCCGACTACAGCGTCGACCTGCTGGACGGGCTCCGCCCTTCCTGCGACGTCGAGGTCTTCGTCGACGAGGGCTTCCTGCCGCCGGACGACCTCCTCGCCCGCCAGCGGATTCACCACTGCTCGGCGTTCAACCGCCGCGATGCGCAGGCGCCGTTCGACGCGGTGATCTTCCAGGTCGGGGGGTCGCTCTACCACCACTACATGTCCGACGCCGTGGCAGACCGGCCGGGCATCGTCGTCCTGCACGACCTGATGTGGAGCCACGTGCTGTACACGTGGTGGCACGACAGGTCGGACCCGGCGGGCTTCCACCGCCAGGTTGCCGATCTCGAAGGCCCGGCGGCCCTCGACGAGCTCCTCGCCATCGACCCTGCCGACCCCGAGGCCCTGTGGGGCTTCCTCCGGCGCCACCCGATGCTGGAGCCCCTGATCGGCCAGAGCCTCGCCCAGGTCGTCCACCTTGAGGCAGCGGCACGGGAGTTGCGTGCGGCGTACCCCGGTTCGAACCCCTCCGTGATCCCCATGGGGGTCCCGGACCCGTTCGACGGCGACGTCTCGACGAGTCCCCGGCTCGCGCGGTGCGCCCTCGGGATGCCGCCCGACACGTTCGTCGTCGGCGTCTACGGGATCGTCCACCCGTCCAAGCGCCTCGAGACCTGCGTCCGGGCGTTCGCCGAGATGGCGGCCGCGCGCCCCGATGCCCGGTTGCTGATCGTCGGGACGGCGCTCGACGAGCGGTACCTCGGCGACCTGCATCGTCTCGCCGACCGGCTCGGGGTTGCGTCGCTGGTCCGGTTCACGGGGCACGTCGACCCGGGCGACCTGGGCGCGTACGTCAAGGCCGCCGATGTCATCCTCAACCTGCGGACCCCCCTCAGCACCCACATGTCGGCGACGCTGATGCGCGCCCTGGCCGCCGGGCGGCCCGTCGTGATCAGCGACCTTCCCGAATGGGATTTCATCCCCGCCGCCGCATGCCTGCGCGTGCCCCAGGACGCTGCCGAGGTCGCGTCCCTCGCCGCCGGCCTGATCGCGCTTGCGGCCGATCCCGACCAGCGGCAACGGATGTCCGCAGCCGCCCGCGCCTTCTACGAGGAGGAAGGTACGATCCAGCACATGGCTGAGCGTTACATCGAACTGGTCGAGCGGTTCCTCCCCGTCGAGGGGCCCGCCGTGGGGGTGCTTCAGATGGCGGACGAGCCGTGAGCATGATCGGCTACAACAAACTCTGCGAGTTCGAGGACTTCGCCGACGCCGAACTTGCGGGTGTGATCCGGGAGGTGTGCGCCTACAAGCTGCCGCACTTCTCGCCGGAGTTCCCTGCGGGGGCGGAGCATCGCAAGGACTGGGAGGTCGCGATGGCGGTCCGTGCCCTCGCCCGGTTCGACGCCCTGCGCCCCGACGCGACGATCCTCGGTGTGGGGGCCGGCACCGAGGACACGATCTTCTACCTCACGCGGCTGGTGAAGCAGGTGTTCGCGACCGATCGCTACCTCGTGCCCGGCGACTGGCAGCCGCTGGCGCCTCCCACGATGCTGGTCGACCCGGCCAGCGTGGCGCCCTTCAGGTTCGATCCCGACCGCCTCGTCGTCCAGCACATGGACGGGCGCTGGCTGCGCTACCCACCGGACACCTTCGACGGCATCTTCTCGTCGGGCTCGATCGAGCATTTCGGCGAACTGCACGACGTGGCCTATGCCGCCTACGAGATGGGCCGGGTCCTCAAGCCGGGGGGGATCCTGGCGCTCTCGACCGAGTTCCGCCTCAGCGGACCACCCGGCGGCATCGGGTGGCCACACCGGACCCTGGTCTTCTCGAGGGAGAACCTCCTGCGCTACATCGTCGAGGCGAGCGGGCTCGAGCCGGTCGACGATCTGTCGATCGCGGTGTCCGAGGCAACCTTGGCCCGGCCGAGGAATCCGGGTCTGGTGATCGCCGAGCACGCCGTTGCCGTCGAGCGCGAGGCGTCGAAGGCGCAGCGCAAGCCCGAGTACACCCTGTGGGACTTCCCCCACCTGATCCTCGCCCAGGGGGGCTATGTGTTCGGGTCGGTGCACCTCACGCTGCGCAAGACCGACCGGTATCCTGAGCCACCGAACGAGTGGGCCAAGCCCCCGGCGTCCCTGCTGTCCGCCATCAACGAGAGCAACCGGAAGGTGGTGACCAGCACGGCGGGACCAGTCGTGGCGGCAGCGCCCTCCGTTCCCTTGCGGCTGAGCACCGTCCCACTCACCGGTGCCCCGGCCGCCGCGGGAACGGTGGAGACCGGCGAACCGGGCCCGGCATGGGGCAGCCCGGCTTGGGGCAGCCCGCTCGAGGAGGTCGAGGCCCTGCTGAAAGGTATCGACGCAGCCCGGGAAGAGGTCGACGAGCGCCTGGAGGAGATCGCCGGCCTCTCGGGCGTGTTCGAGCGACGGCTGCAGCGTTCCGGCCTCTCGGCGGGGACGGCGGCGGACGCCCAGGTCTGGGGGACGCACCAGGTGGAACTTGACAACGGCATCTCGTTCACCGCCGTGCTCGAGCCTGGGGCGACGGACCCCGTGACCGCCACCCTCGCCTCCGGCAACCTCAAGCATCAACCTCCCGTGAGCCTGATGCTCGACATCGTCCGCCCCGGCGACCGGGTACTGGACCTGGGCGCGCACGTCGGGATGTTCTCGCTGACCGCGGCGGCGACAGGGTGCAGCGTCCTGGCCGTCGAGGCCTCCCCCACCAATGCCCAGGTGCTCCGGTCCGCCGCCCTGCGCAACGGGTTCCACGACCTCCACGTCGTGAACGCGGTCGTGAGCGACTCCCCCGGGACCGTGCAATTCATCTCCGACGGCCCGTGGGGTCACATCGCGTGGGAGGCGTCCGGTGCCACCATCGCCGTGCCGGCCGTGACCGTCGACGAACTGCTCGCCGAGATCGGGTGGGACTCCGTCTCGTTCGTGAAACTGGACGTGGAGGGCAGCGAGATCCAGGCCCTTGCCGGGATGCGGCAGCTGCTCGGGCGGCCGGATGCCCCGCCCGTGCTCTTCGAGTCCAACGGGCACACCCTTGCGATGGCCGGGGCGACCGCCCAGGAGCTGATCTCGGCGTTCGGGGACCTCGGCTACGTCACCTACCTGCTCGACGAGCGGCGCCTCACCCGGATCGAACCGGACGGGTTCCAGCCCCACACCGTCTCGGAGTGCCTTGCGGCCAAGCGGAGGCCCCCGGGCCTCGATGGCTGGATCGTGCTGCCGAGCATGACGCTCGAGGACCTGGCGGCCCGGATCGTGAGCGAGAGCGAGCACCCCAACCTCCACTGCCGGGCCCACCTCGCCCGTACCTTGGCCTCGGCCGGGGACGCGGTCCTGTCGCACCCGGCCGTGGTGCAGGCGCTGGAGGCCCTGCGCACCGACCCGGAACCGCACGTACGGGAGCGGGCAGCATGGTCCGGCGCGGTCGGAGCTGCGCGGCCATGACCACGATCTCCTACGCAGCCAACCACGAGGACGTGCTCCTGGACCGGGCGTTCGCGCGGGGCAAGCCCGGCTTCTACATCGACGTGGGGGCCGGCGAGCCCGTGGCGGGCTCGATCACGAAGCACTTCTACGATCTGGGCTGGCGCGGGATCAACGTCGAGCCGGCCGGACGCCCCTTCGAGATGCTCCAGTCGGAGCGCCGGCGCGACGTCAACCTCAACGTCGCCCTGTCGGACGAGGAGGGTGAACTGGCATTCTTCGAGTTCCCGGCGTCGCATGCGTCGACCCTGTCCAAGGAGCAGGCCCAGCGCCATCACGACGCCGGCCTCCCGAGCAACGAGCGGATCGTGGCGGCGTGGACCCTCGCCAAGGTCTGCGAGCGCCACGTCGACGGCCCGATCGATTTCCTCGCGGTCCGGGTCGAGGGCCACGAGCGCCACGTGCTCAAGGGGGCGGACTGGAGCCGGTGGCGCCCCCGTGTCGTCGTCGTCCAGGCCACGGAGCCGGGCACGACGGTCCCGGTCCATGACGCCTGGGAGGGCATCCTGGCGGGCGCCGGCTACCTCCCGGCCGGCTTCGACGGGCTGAACCGCTACTACGTCGCCGAGGAGGAGTCCCACCTGGCGGCGGCGCTCGCCGCGCCGGTGAACGCCGCCGACGGGTTCGTCGCCCACGAGCAGCACCGCCAGATCGAGCAGCTGACCTGGCGGTCGGACCTCCTGGAGCGGCACCTCGCAGCGGCGCAGGCGCTCAACGCGACGCTCCGCACCGAATGCGAAGGGTCGACCGAGGAGCTGCGCCTGCTGCGCGCCCAGTACGAGAGGTTGGAGCGCTCGTTGACCACCGCCCGGGAGCGCGGCGAGGCCATCCGGGCCGAGGTGGCCGGGATGCTCGCCCAGGCCGGTGCGATCCAGGAGATCCCGGAGGGTGTCTCCCCGGCGGCCCTCGGCGTCGCCCGGCGGCTGACCAGCCTGTCGGCCCGCTACCCGGGTGCCGCCGACGTGGTGAAGATGACCCTCCGGCTTGGATTGAGGACGAAACGGACGCTCCAAAACGGCAGGAAGTGACCTTCGGAATCCTCGGAGGCTGCGGGGGCCCGTGCTAGTATCCGGCCTGCCAGGACCACGCCCGGACGGCAACCTGATCCTTTTGAGGGGATGATCCATGACCACTGCGACCACGACGCCCCCCGTCCTGCAGCACGTCCCCGACCTCACCGACGAGCCCACCCTGGAGGTCCGGCCCCGGGTCGTCGTGGTCATGCCGGCGCTGAACGCCGCCAAGACCCTCGAGATGACCGTGGGATCCATCAGCCGTGACGTCGTCGACGAGATCATCCTCGTCGACGACAAGTCGACCGACGACACCGTCGAGGTCGCCCGGCGGCTGAACATCCGGGTGATCTGGCACCCCCACAACGTCGGCTACGGCGGCAACCAGAAGACGTGCTACCTGGATGCCCTGCAGCGGGACCCCGATGTTGTCGTGATGCTGCACCCCGACGGCCAGTACGACGCCTCGCTCATCCCGGAACTGATCAAGCCGATCGTCGACGGCGAGGCGGACCTGGTGCTCGGCTCCCGCATGGCGGAGCCGGGGGCCGCGGAGGCGGGGGGGATGCCGAAGGCCAAGATCATCGCCAACCGTGCCCTGACCGCCGTGGAGAACCTTGCCCTGGGCACCCGGCTCTCCGAGATGCACACCGGCTACCGGGCCTACTCCCGGGAACTGCTGCTCACCGTGCCCTTCCTGCGCAACTCGCTCGGTTTCAGCTTCGACTCCGAGATGCTCATGCAGGCCGTCCACTTCGGCTTCCGGATCGCCGAGGTCCCCTGCGCGACCCGCTACTTCGAAGACGCCTCGTCCATCGGCTTCAAGGACGCCACCACCTACGGCGTCAAGACGGCATGGATGGCGGGGCGCTACCTCCTGAACCGATGGGGCGCCCTGCCCTGCCGGAGGTTCGCGCGTTGAAGGTCAGTGGCGAGCGTATCGTCACGCGGCAGGGCGGCTTCAACCCCACATGGCAGCGCCACACGGCCAACTACCTGTTCGCCGTCGAGTTCCTGGCAGGCTCCCCCGGGCACCGCGTCCTCGACCTGGGATGCGGGACGGGCCACGCCGCGCACCTCCTCGGTGACCGCTGGTCGGTCGGGCTGGACTTCAACCACGCCTCCCTCGTGGAGCAGGAGCGGCCGACCGTCCGGGCAGACCTCCGCCGGGTGCCCTTCCGGGATGGCGCCTACGACGCCGTGCTCTGCCTTCACGCCATCGAGCACGTTCCCGACCCCGACCGGGTCGCCTCGGAATGCGCCCGCCTGGTCGCACCGGGGGGCCGCGCGGTGATCGCCACGCCCAACCGGCTGACCTTCGGCCGGCCGGACGAGATCATCGACCCGTACCACGACATCGAGTTCGACCCCGACCAGCTCCGCGCCGTGTGCCGGCCGTACTTCACGTCGGTGGAGGTCTTCGGCTTGTTCGGGTCACCCCGCTACATGGAGTTCTTCCAGCGGGAGCGGCGCAAGCTGGACACGCTGCTGCGCCTCGACTTCCTGCGCCTGCGTCGCATCGTCCCAAGAAAGCTCCGCAGGCGGCTCTACGACGTGGCGCTGACCCGGGGCCGCCGCTCGGAGGACGCGCTGGCGTCCAGCATCGAGCTCGAGGACTTCTCGGTGAAGGACACCGACCTCGAGACGGCCCTCGACCTCTTCGCCGTCTGCACCGTCTGCACCGCCCCCGCCGGGTAGTTTCCGTCACAAGGATCGCCCCGCAGCCTTTTTGACGGAAACTGGTCGGCCCCGTCCCGCCAACTATGGGGTCGCTTTCAAAGCTGGGTGGAGGCGGGTTCCCACGTCGTAGTTGTACACGTAGACGGTGAAGATCTCTACCTTGTCGACCTCCGCAGGGGGGCCGAGCTCGGGGGGGGGTGGGTCAAAGAGCCCGATGAGCTCGTAGGACGGCCCGATCACAACGAAGCTGCGCCCGGGAACGGCGTCGTACCAGGAGGTAATCGTGTTCACTCCCATCTGGCACAGTGCCCGGGCGGGCCGGATCCCGCATTCGACGGCTGGGACCACGCGCACTGCCGAATCGCTGCGCCACGTGAGCCCGAGCGCGTCGAAGTAGCCCCCGTAGCCCTTGGTCAGGCCGTGAGCCTGGAGGTACGAGATGAGCCGGGGGCCGGCCTGGGACAGCGGGTAGGCCCGGAGGAGCGGAACGAACTGCACGACGCCGATCATGCTCAGCACGCAGAACACCGCCGCGGTGGCCGCGGCCACGATCCTCGTCCAGCTCAGGTCTGCCACCCAGACCCCGACGCAGCCAGCGATGGCGAAGAACACGGGCGGGAGGTACCGGGCGGTGGCGATGCCATTGGTGGGCAGGTTGCTGAAGACAAACGCGGCGGACACGATCAGGGCGGTGGAGAGCCAGAAGAACAGGTGAAGCGCCAGGGCCAGTGACGCCGGTTTGGTCGGCTGATCGCGACGCCTGCGGAGCGCCGGGATCAGGCGGGCCGGCGAAGCCAGCGCCCCAAGGGCCAGCAGGAGGACGACCAGCCCCGGCAGCGAGACGACGCCGTGGGGGGTCGAGGGATACTCCTCGTTGCCGAACGCGAGGATGTCCTCGGCGTACATCTTGAGGTTTGGCAGGATGCGGGACGCTGCCACCACCTGGACCTTCTGGGTCAGGACGATCTTGAAACCAAGGGTGGGCATGAAGCGGTACGTGAAGAGGGCGCTCGCCACGGCGACGCCGACGAGCACCAGCGCAGTCTTGGCCACCCGGGCACTGGCCTTCCCGGGCAGGAGCAGCCAGGCAGCGAGGGCCGCTCCGAGGAATGGCAGCACGCCTGCGGCCGCAACCAGTGGATCCGAGGCGACCCCGGAGCCCGCGATGAACCCCACGGCGAGCACGCCGGCCGCCACCAGCCACCGGGGAGTCTGCTCGGGCAGGGTGGCCAGGAAGACGAGCGAGGCACCAAGCAGCATCCCCGCGAACCACGTGGGTCCCCGGAAGGCGAAGTAGGTGTACAGCAGGAGCGGGCTGACTGCGATCCCGATGCTGAACGTGAGGATCCCCGCCGCCTTCCCGGCCGCCCGCCGGGAGGCCCAGGCCATGAGCACCACGCCGGCCAGGGACAGGCCGATGGAGAGGAACTCCCACAGACCCCGGTGGAACGGAAGGCCCTTCGTCAGCAGGTCGAACATGAACGTGGAGTAGTACGAAGCGAAACTGACCCGGGCTACCCCCCCTGCGTGGTGTGCCACGTCGCCGGCGATGAGTGGGATCGAGGCCACGTCGCTGTTCCAGAAGACGCCCACCAGGATCGACCGGTAGTTCGCCGCCAGCACGAGCAGGTACGCGGTGGCCCCGGCGAAGGGGGCGATGAGCGCCATCCGCATGACCTGGGCGTAGAGGGTCGAGGCCCGGGACCTGATCTCTCCGAGGGCAAGACGAGCCTCAGCCACAATGCCGTCTCCGAGCCGAGGGGCGAGGGCGGGCAGCCGACAGTGGGTCCCGGGCGAGCATGCGAGCAGAGTACAGGCTGCGCCAGGGGAGGTCCGGTATTCCCCCCGGGCTCGTACGGGGCCCGGACAGGCCCGCCCCGGGCCTATACTCCTGGCGATGCGCCTTGGCGACCGCAGTCGGGCAGGAGCGGACGCGGGGGCCTTGCAGGGCCGGCACCGGCGGGAACGGAGCCCCGGCCCAGCCCACTCCTCACCTCCGCCACTCCTCGCGCGCTTCGCCATCCTCGGGCCCCTTGCTGCCGCCGGCTCCTACCTCCTCCTCTTCCTCTTCAACCTCGACCGGTTGCGCCGGGCGACGTTCCTCAACAGCGACGTCTCCTCGATCCCGCTGCTCACCCAGGACATGCTGCGCGGCGGCCCCAGCTCCGCCCATATCGGGGTCGCCTCGTACGCATCGACCTTCTTCTTCGGCTTCGCCACCCGATCCCTGCCCTTCCACAGGACCGTCTGGGAGCTGTGGTCCCTCGGGCTGTCCTGGGCTGCGGCCGGTCTGCTCGCCTGGGCGACCTGGCGGGTCGCCGGGAAATGGCCGGCGATCCTGGCGGGGGCGATCGCCGTCTCGGCCAGCCCGATCGTCATCTACAACTACGCCGGGCTCCGGGGCCCGACCTGGTTCACCGGGGCGTTGCTCCTGGCAACCCTGGTCCTGCTCGCCACCCTCCCCGCGGGTGGCCGCTGGTGGCCCAGTGCGGCGGTCGTGGTTGGGGTCGGCATCGCGGCGGGCATCAACCTGGCCTCGGACCCGCTGTTGGCGGTGAGCGGCCTCGCGCCGTTCGTCGCGGCAGCGATCGGCGGCGCCCTCCTCCTCCGGCGCCGCTCCGGCGTCCGGGTCCTCGTGGCCGCCGGGGGCGTGGCCCTGGTCATGGTGGCCAGCGCGCTGCTGACCGCCCGCGCCATGCACGGCATCGGATTCCAGACCTTCAAGAACGTGCCGCTCGGCGTCGCCGGGGCGTCCCAGGTGCGGGCGAACCTGGGGATGTTCGGCCACGGCCTGCTCGCCTTCGCCAACGGAGAGTTCCCGAAGCCGGCCGGTGGTCTCGTCTCGTGGGCCGGATTGGCCTTGGCCTTGCTGTGCCTCTTCGCCCTCGCCGCCCCCCTGCGCCTCGTTGGCGCGCTGCGCGGCACCCCTCGGCCGCGTTCGGAGTCCCAGACGCTGGCCCTGGCGCTCTTCACGCTCTTCTGGGCCTTCACCGTGCTGGGCGTCGGGGCGGCTTTCCTGTTCAGCGACCTCCCTGTGGGCGGCGTGGCCTCGGCCCGATACCTGGTCCCGCTCTTCTTCGCGATCGCCGCCGGGGTTGGCCTCTGGGGCGATCTCCCGTGGCCGAGGACCGCCGCGGCGGGCGTCGTGACGCTCTTCTGCCTCATGAGCATCGGCGGGCAGGTCGTCTTCATGCGCAACCTGCAGACGCCCATGGTCGGGATGCAGGAACCGCAGCTCGCCGCCGAGGGCCCCGCCCTCGTCTCCTTCCTCGAGGACCACGGGCTCACCCGGGGCTTCGCCGGCTACTGGGAGTCGCTCGGCCTCACCTGGAGCAGCGGCCTGAAGGTCCACATCTATCCGGTGCTCGAGTGTGGGGTGCCCCCGGCACGGTCCCTTTGCCAGTACCCGATCAATGCGGTGAGTTCCTGGTACCGGCCGGTCCCCGCCACGAAGACGTTTTTCCTGGTCTCCCACGCCCAGCGCATCCTGGGCGAGCCGGAGTCGCCTCCTCCCACGTACCTCGGGTCCCCCAACGCCGAGTACCGGGTCAAGGGCTTCACCGTCTACGTCTACGACTACGACGTCGCCGCGAAGCTAAAGGCGCCTTAGGGTGCCGCGGCGTCCTGGACAGGGAGGACGCGGTCTTCCCGGAGATTCGACCGGCGCCGTGCCCAGGCGATGGAGGGCCGCTCGATCAGCACGAAGGACGCCCAGCCGGCGAGGAGGGATCCCGCCAGGGTGAACCCGAACATCCGGACGAAGGAACCGGTCGTCTGGGCCGGGGTCCAGTGCAGGGCCACCAGGGCGAACTCGATGAACAGCAGGTGCCAGAGGTACGCCCCGTAGCTGATGTCCCCGAGCCACCGGGACACCGGGTTGGCGAAGGGTGACTGCGCCCACCGGGGCGCGAGGGCAGTCGCCAGCAGCAGCACGGCGAAGCCGAAGGCGATCGGCGTCGTCGACGACCAGTGGTCGAGCGCCCCGGCGGTCCCGGTCATGTCCCGGTGGCCGGCCAGCTCCATGCCCACGATCATGCCCCCCAGGGCCGCCACCTGGACGGCCACCAGCCACGGGCGGCCGGCCACGCGGCTGCGCCGCATCCGGACGAACAGCCAGGCCGCCGTCATCCCGAAGCCGAAATGTGCGAAGTAGGTGGGGATCTGGGTGACGAGGATGAGACGGGCCAGCGCCGGCGCCCGCAGCCCCGCGAGCGGCGGCGTGGGGATCAGGAGGTGAGCCGAGCCCACCCTCCACAGCGCGGCGATGACGAGGGCGATCCCAAGGCCCACGAAGGGCCGGCGGCAGTACCGGACGGCGATCAGGGGCAACCCCATGTAGAAGAAGACCTCGATCGACAGGGTCCAGAGTGCCCCGTTGACCCCCAACCCCTCGGCCAGCACGAGGGCATTGCCCAGGCTGTGCTGCAGGAAGGTCGTGTGGAGCACCACGTTGAGGGCGAGGTCGTGGCGGGTGAGGGCGGGATTGGCGTGGCCCCGGGTGAGGAACAGGAGCAGCGCCAGCGTGGCGCCGAGAGCGATGTAGTAGGCGGGGAGGATCCGGGCCGCCCTTCTCAGTGCGTACGAGCGCACGTCCGGGAACCTGCCGCGGGCCGCGACGGGCAGGAACAGGAGGAACCCGCTGAGGACAAAGAAGAAGTCGACCCCCATGTAGCCGGAAATCAGGACGTTGCGGGCGATGTCGGAACCGAGTCGGGGCAGCCCCGCCCCGTACATTGCGTGCGTCAGCACGACGG
>WNEZ01003574.1_pt1 | contig 13407 bp, 12 predicted proteins | sample 5400521 | NCBI WGS metagenome assembly WNEZ01 (sample SAMN13153339, study PRJNA577476) | soil metagenome | isolation source: 120 cm saprolite under Douglas fir tree site 2 hole 1 replicate 1 | place: USA:California | collected 2015-04-18 | reverse complement strand
GGATGCCCCGATCGTCACCCCTTACCGCTCATCCACTCACCGCCAGCGCCAAAAATGCACCGGCCCCGACGCCGCTCTCCCGCGAGAGCGGGTTCGTTCTTGGGTGGCGAGCGGGCCTTCATCGTCGAGCGGGCCGACGGCGAGGTAGCGCCGATTCCCGCCGTTCAGGTAATGACAATCATTGCCGATCACGGTGTAGTCCAGATGCCCGCGAAGCCGCATCTGCCCGAGGGTCGGGTAGACGACATCAGGGGCATCGCCAGCAGGGGCACTATTGTGCGGTGGTGTACTGGCCGTCATCCCCCGGTTGTTTCGGTTCACCCGTTATGCCCTCGACGTGCACGTTCTCGCCCCGCGCGACCGCCCAGATGGCCGATTGACCCGCGACGATGCGGCCGTGCGGAACGTCGACGTTGTTCCCGTTGACCATGATCACCAAAGGTTGCTTCGTCTGCCTCTGATGCTCCTGCTCCGACATCGACCGGTGATCGGCGACGCTGATCCGATAGGTGGCCTCTCCTAACCGATACGCGTACTCACCCGGGATCAAGAAGAAGTGGGTGTACGCGTCGTGGGTCTTCAGGCGGCGGCTGTCGCCCTCGACGGATTCCTCCCCCTGAATGAGGATGAAGCACGGCGGCTGACCCGGCACCGCGGCGTCGAACTGGAACACCACAAAGTCGTTGGGCCGAATCGTCAGCTTTATATCCGCTTCGCGCGGTACGAATCGCCTCGCGGCGGCGTCCCAGTGGAACACGATGTCGTACTGCCTCCCCTTGCCCTCGGGAGCGCCCTCGCCGCCGACGATGATGATCCCCGATTCGGTCGCCCGCTCTGAATCGGAGAGCAGCGCCGAATAGACGAACTCGCCTGGCTGATGGAAAGGATGGGCGTACCCATCCTGTGGGGTCAAATGTCGTGAGTTGAGCAAGTCCATGGCGTTCCTAAGCGAGTTGCCCCTCGGCGATTAGTTCGTGGTCAAGCACGTTGGCCGTGAGCGCGGCGAGCGTAAGGTTCACGGGCGCGTCCCCGCCAAGCGGGACGTTCGCCGGAATGAACGTCTGCTGCTTGTCAAACTTCAGAAGGGTGAATGGGATCGACACGTTCAGCAGGTCAAGTAGGGAGAGAACGGCATTAATGAGCGCTCCGAACGCCCCGATGACCAGGCTGACGACGCCGGTAAACGCGCCGATCACCGTGTTGATGAGGTCCGCGAGAAGAGGGCCGATGCCCGGAATGCCGGACAACTTCGACGTAACCTCAGCTTGAATCGCGGCGATAATCACTGGCCCCATCGGCGTGAGGTCGAATCGCGGAGAGAAGGGATCGATCAGCAGCACAATCCCCCACTGGGAGCCCAGATCGTCGACACGGAAGCCGAAGGAGACGTCCAGATTGAAGGCGAAGGGCAGGCTCAGGGTGATGTCGGCGTGCGGCCAAGTGATACAGAACTGCGGCGTGCAGAACTCCCCGAACCAACCGAGGTCGATGCAAACTCGAACCGGCGGGATGCAGATGTGCGGCAGGATCAGGCCCAGGTCGAAGCCGATGCTGCCCGTAATCGCGCCGGAGACATTCACGCCAGCGAGATCCAACTTGTTGGCCGGCGCGTTCTCGAGCGTGGCCGTTCCGCCGGCCAGCGCTACCGACGCGGTGTACGAGGCAAAGAAGGGGCCCCAAGTCGCCGTGTCGTGGCTCGATGTGTGGGCAAGGGCGATCGCTTTCTTAAGAACGACGTTGATGCCGCCCTCACTGACGGCCAATGTTGTGTCCATCGTTGCTGCTGTCCTAGAAAATGTCGGCCCAGACCTTCAGTTGGTCGTCGGCGATGCGCGGTCCGTCCACGAGACCTAGGCTTCCGAATGCGCCGAGTGCGAACCGCTCGACCGGGTAGCGCAAGGCGTCAAGGAGCGAGTTCAGCATTGTCTCGAAATAGCACTCGAAGAGCGGCTCTAGGGCGCCCACGTCCTTGACCACGATGTGATCGACCCGTAGGCCGATGTCGCGTCCGCCGTGGCTGTTCGAAGTCGAGATCGGGTGGCCCACTGCCCAGATCGAGAGCCTCGCGCACTCGATGTGCGGCCTTTCGTCGTGGCGAGGAGCGGGCTGCCGCCCTTCCTTGTTGCGTTCGGTTTCGCGCGGCACGGGAATTTCGATGAGCAGGCCGCACATGAAGCAGACTTCGATCGTGAGCAAGACGGCGAACTGATTCGCCCCAAGGGCAAGCGGCGCCGGAAGGGCAAGTCCCGCGTCGGCCGGAACGAAGTCGACCCGCGCCCGCAGAATCCGCACCGAAAACGGAATCCCGGAGTTCGTTCCGGGCACCGGTAGGGGCGGCAGGATCCAGAAATCGATGCTTGGCGTGCCGGCTCCCAGGGGAGGGCACGCGTAGAAGAAGTATTTTGGTCGAGCGGCCTGGTACGCCCTTAGGAGTTTGTTGACAGCATCCTCGTGCAGCCCGGCGAAGACGTGGTGACCAAGTGTTAAAGCCATAAAATTTCTCACCTCTTGGCGAAGTAACCCACTATCCGCAAGCGATAATCGGGACCAAATTTAAGGTACAGGTATTAGGGCGGCGGGCCTGGATTGAAATCCGTATCGCTTCCGGCCGAGCGAGACCGTGCCCGGCGCCGTCAATGCTGTAAAGGTTTACCTGCATCGCGGCGTTCGTCAAAACGTTGGGCACGCTATCCTGCCTCGGTTGAGTGCGAACGCTGCTGCCGCGCTAGTGACGCGCATCATCCCACTGCCTCTGGCATGACCTCGGGATCAGCCGCCTTCTGCCAGGCCTCGTTCTGCAGCCTGTCGTGAGTCACGACCTGCGGGCAGCGCAGGCAGGCCGTCGGTCCTTCCTGACTCCACCAGCGGCATTGCGGTCGGATAGGGCAGGGCGGCAGCTCCGACTTTGCTTCCGGCAGCACGCGAACGATCTTGCTCGCCAGCCGGCATCGTCCCTCGCCAAAGTGGGCGCACGCCGCCGAAGCGCACGGCGCAGTGAACCGGAAGACCTCGGTCGGTTGCAGCGGCTCCGCGAGGGCGAGTAGTTCCTTGCTTAGCGGCGCCGGCTCATCGAGAAACGCGACCTGTGCCTGCTCAGGCGTCCCGCCGACGACGCCAATTATCCGGGCACTCGGCCAATCCGGCTGAGCGCTTGGGCAGAGCCGCCGCGAGAGCCGCCCGGCCGTGCCGCCGGCGGAGGACATCACTCGCCGGCGGGTCCGCCGATCTCGCGTGGTGGTGGCTCCGGTGGAAGCGGCTGCGGGTTCAGTGCGACCCGAGACAGTTGCTGGAGCCATGGCCCGCCGGCGGTGAGGTCGATCCGCACGGTGAAGCCGCTAGCCACGAGACGTTCGGTCGCTATCTCCCGGGCCTTCATCCCGCGCAGCACGCCGGCTGCCGCCGCCTCGAATATCTCCTCGATGCCGATCTTTGGAACTCGGTCAGACATGGCTTTACTCCCGATCGTTCTTGGACGCGTTTCCATCCGAATCCGAGCCTACACACTTTCCGAAAACGCGAGGCAGAAAGTTTGCCTAATGACGCACGACGCTCCTAGCCGAATCTTGGCCGAATGGCTCAGGTCGACCCGACCGAGCCGTCAGTCCTTGCAGAAGATCGCGACGAACGGATCGCGCCCTGAGTCGTCGATCTCACCGTCGGTCAGTTTCAGCTGGCGGCTAAAGGCCACCGCATAGGAGCATTTCGGCCAGGTGCTGGTGTCCAGGTGGACCAGACCGTTGCCGCCGCGCGGTGACACGAACTGCCCGGGTGCCGGTGGTATGCCGAGGCCCGGCAATACCGGAGTCCCACCGGGTATCACCGCCGATGTCGAAAGGCTCAGGCTCCAGCCGCGGACCAATTCGTGATCCATGGTGTACTGAATGTCGACTGCGTCCGTAATCGGCGTGCATGAACCCGTACCGGGGGTGCTGAATTGCTCGAGATTGAACTGCGCTACCTCGAGCCAATTGTTGATGTGGATGTGGTCCAGCGAATTGCTAAGTGTTGGGCCGCTTGGCGAGGGACCAGACACCGGCTCGGCCTCAAAGATAATTTGATAGTCCACACCGTTTTTCTGATCCGCCGGGGGCACCGGGTTGCCCGCTCCCGGCCCTGGTGGCGTACCGCCGGGTACGATCGAAGCCGAGTTAAAGCGGATAAGGGGACCGGAGAAGCCCTGGTTTGTCGCGTCAGGCGGCATCGTCACCCAGCCGAGCGGATCGGGTTGCAGGATCAGGGGCGGCATCGGCCCCCAGCTGCCGGGCGGGGGACCAGGAGGCGGCGGAGGTAGGGGCGCCGGCATAGGCCCGACATAGCCACCTAAGCCCGCGACATAGACGTCCTGCGGGTAGGTGCTGACGCCGGCGCCAAAGTTCCAGGGAACTGGTCGCGTCCCAACCTTGACGGCATCGACCATCCCTGGCCCTGTGATCGGCGTCGGCGTGCCGCCGCTTCCGGTCGGCCGCGTCGTGAACCGATAACGCATTGGCTGCCCGCCGGATGGGTGCGTGATCGGGCAATCTCCAACTAGTTTCATGCTCGACCAGAAGCCGAAACCGGGGCCACCATGCGCGCCAGGAAAGCCGAAGGGCTGGGCGCTGACAGTCAGGCCGGTACCGGCATCGATGTCGCTGTAGATATTGAAATCGCCGACCCTGGTAAACCAGGCGTGCCGGACGACCGGGGGCTGATCGATGCACAATTCGACGCAGAAGCACGGGCCGATGTTTTCGCGGCCCGGCGCGCGACCCTCGTTTGGGACCTCGGCCAGCAAGACATCGCCGCCGACGGTCTCCACACGGAAATACACATCGGGGCCGCCGAACAGCTCCACATTGATGAACGTACCTTTACGGAAATCAGCCCCGGAGTAGTCGATGCGGAAATGCCCGCTGGCGTCGGTTAATCCGGAGCCGAGCGGATCGTCCTGTAACCAGTCCCGGTCGATCGCGAATACCCTGACGCCCTCCGCCGGTGTTCCGGAATTGCATACCGTCACCCGGCCGCAGATGACCCAGGCGTCGAACCGCGCGCGGATGTAGCACCAGAAGCGTGGCGGCAAGCAATAGCTCCACGCCGCCAGCAGAGCATCCCCGCGCTCGCGCCATTGCGGCTGTAGCGTCGTGATAGAGAACTGCACCGGCTCGCCGGGGCGCGGACGCGGCGGCATATGCGGGACGGTACCGCAATAGACGTCGATCTCGAACGCTCCGCCGTCATAGCCGGCGTCCAGTTCGGCGGTGAAATTGCCGGCGGCGTCGGTGTCGAACTCGCCCAGCAACGAGGCTTGTTTCGCGCTGATATGATCGGCGTCGAGCACGTCGAGGGTGCTTTTGGGATCGGCAACTGCAAGGCGCGTTGTGTCTTGTTCGGGCCGCAGACGATACAGCCGCACTTTAACTCCGGACAAAAACTCCTTGCAGTCTCCGCATAGCGTACCGCACAAGTTGCCACGAAATATATATCTGGCCATTCGAGCCACTCCGATTTGCCGACGCATCCGGGCCGGAACCTGCCAACACAGCTGATGGGTCGCCGAGTATCCCGATACAGGTTACAGACTAACCGGATTGTGATGCGTTGCAATTATTCGATATCGACGAAAATTAAAGTATAATTTGCGATATATCCGGAATTGAAAGACGTGACCGAGCGAGCTCGCACGCCGTCGGCGCGACCTGGCCGGGACCGCGGACCAAGTGAGGGAGGCCGAGGCCGCCGACGCGGTGGGCGCTGGGGAATCAGCGGAGGCCACCAGTGCGGGCGTCCGCGAGGCGCTCAAGGTTTGGGTGCAGGAGTCCGGGCAGCGGATCGAGACGCTCGTACGGGCGATTCAGGCTGTTTTTTCGGACGTACCCTCAAGCGCCGCCGACGCGGCGGCTGCGCACGCCTCGGCCACGATGGCCGTGAGGAAGGAACGGGACCGACTGATGAGGCTCGTCGAGGCCGACGCCGCCCACGGTCGGGCGCTCGCCGAGGTGCAGGGCAGTGGCGCAGGGGGTCGCGCGGTGCAGTCGCCGCCCAGGCGGAGATCGCCAAGCTGTGCTTCCAGCTGGCGCGATACCGGCGCGCCGAGTTCGGCCGTTCGTCGGAGAAGCTGGCGCGCGAAGCCGAGCAGCTCGAGTTGGCGATCGAAGCGCTGGAAGCCGACCAGGCCGAGCGGCTCGCCGCGGCCTCGCCGGTCGTGGCAGCGGCGTCGAGGCCGCCACTGAAGCGCAAAAGCCGGCCCGGCGCACGTTGCCGGGGCACCTGCCGCGCGAGGAGGTGAGGCATCACGCGCCCGGCGCCTGCCCCCTCCTGTGGCGGCGCCTTGCGCCGGATCGGCGAGGATGCCACCGAGACGCTCGATTATGTGCCGGGCCGGTTCAAGGTGATCCGGCATATCCGCGCGAAGCTCTCCTGCCGGGCCTGCGACACCGTCGTCGCAGCGGCGGCGCCTGATCACGCGATTGCTCGCGGCTGCGCCGGCGCCGGGCTCTTGGCCCATATCGCGGTCTCCAAGTACGACGATCATCTGCCGCTACCTCGCCGTCACCCAGCGACCGGAACAGGCAATGGGCGCGGCAGCACGGCACGGCCTCGATCACGTCTCCCAAAATCCGCTTCGGGGAAGTCACCGCGTAAGGACAATCGGCGGGCAGCTTCATCGGCCATCTCCGGCATCGTGATCCTCTACCCTATGTGTGCGTCGCTTCACGATCCCCCAGCCCCGGCGCATCCGAACCTCACAACCAGAAACGCAATATGGTGCCGGCGTCCGGTCGCCCGCGGCGCTCATCCGCATCGTCAGGTTCGCCAGCTCCGTGTAGCTCGCATTCGTGCGCCACGGTGGAACCTGATCGCTGATATTGTGGTATGATGAAGCCTATCTTGACTATATGTTGAGTTCCGACGATGCCGGCTCTCCGAAATGCACGCCATGAGGCTTTCGCGAAAGCGCTTGCACGCGGGAAAAGCGCATCCGCAGCGTACCGCGCAGCGGGGTACCAAAGTGCCCCACACAAGGCGCGCGGGCATGGGCACAGGCTGAGGACGCGTGAGGACGTCGCGGCACGCATCCAGGAGCTTGTCGATAGGCCGCAGAGCAGGATCGCAACGCAGCAAGTCGTGGAAGCCATCCGAACCAGGCGCCCGACGATCTATCGGCGGGAACTCGCGATACTTGCTCGGAGGCTGGCGCTCCTCGGGGCGACAGACGCAGAAATGGCGGAGGTTCTCAACATCAACGTGCGCACCCTTGGCAATTGGATGGACAAGCATCCGGAGTTTTCCAAGGCCATCAAAAGCGGAATGCGACAGGCCGATGGCGAAGTGGCGGAACGGCTCTTCAGTCGAGCGACCGGGCACAGCCACGAGGCGGTGAAAATCTTCATGCCCGCGGGCGCGGAGGCGCCGGTGTACGCGCGCTACGTCAAGCATTATCCCCCCGATACGAACGCGGCGTTGGCCTGGCTCTCGCGCCGGCAGCCCGAACTCTGGAAGGAGCGCCAGCAGGTCGACTTCAGCGGGACCCTTGAGCACCGGCTGAGCCAGATGACGCCACAGGAAAGAGCTGAGGACGCGATCGAGTTGGTGACGAGGGCTCGACGCAGGGTGGCCGAGTACCGGCAAACCATCGAGCACGAGTCGGAGGAATAAGGTCCCGCGCGGCCATCGACGGCGAGGCGGCGGAGGTCGAGGAGGTAGAGCATCTCGCGAGAATTGAACATGTGTCCAAGCTCGCCGCTCACGCGAAATCGAAGACAAATCTTCGGTGCGGAGCTTTTGCCCGTCGCTGTCGAAATGGAGATCCTCCCATTCACGGACCGGAATCGGCTCAGAAAGATCGCTCGGCTGAGGCACCATTGATGCCCGCCGCGCCACCTCCTCGCCGTTGCTCGATAGCGATTTCAACGTCCATTCCAGGCGGCGTCCGACGGCATGCACGCGACCGGAACGGCAAAGCTCATAGAGTGTCCAGAGAAAATCTGAGAAGGCGTCGGGCGGATCACGCTTTGGTCCCCAAGCCAGCGCTTCGGGCAGCGTACAAAAACGGGCGTGATCCGGATCGGACATGCACACATCCGCACGGCGCTCCGCAGGGGCGCGGCGAAACCCGGTGCGGTACCGGTCCGTTAGCGAAGCAACGCCGACCGCCGCTACTGGAGGCTACCCCCTCGTTGTGATCGGCACCACACTGTTGACGCGGCTCGCGCCAAACGTCGGTGCCGTCCGCCGGATCGTTTCGGCGACGAAGGATTGCGCCAGGTGGCCGTAGTGTCGCTCGACCATTCGCGTGTCCGCGTGCCCAAGGTTCTGCGCGACGACCAGCAAGGGGGCCCCAGCCATGATCGACAGACTGGCCCATGAATGACGCAGCGAATGAAAGTCGAGAGATGGCGAGATCCCGGCGCGCTCGCACGCCGCCTTCAGAGGGCGGTGCTGATGGGATTTTCCCCACAGCATGCCATTGGACTTCGTGAAGGTGAGGTGGTGGTCGCCACCGCGCCCAATCGTCAACCGCTCAAACAGCGCGCGCCCTTCATCGTTCAATACGACATGGCGCGCTTTCCCGGCCTTGCTCGTGCGAATATGAACAGTGCCGCTGTCCCGGTTGAAGTCAAAGACGGTCATTGCCGCCAACTCGCCGTAGCGCGCGCCGGTTAGCAGCGCCGCTTCGACGATGTCGCGGAAATCCTCGTCGCATGCGTGCAAGAGTCGCCGTGCCTCGTCGGTGTTCAAATATCTCACACGCGCGGCGTCGGCCTCGGGGAAGGGTCGGACGCGGCGCCATGCATCATCTGACGGGGTTTTGCCCTCGCGCCACGCATGGTTGAGAGCGGCTTTCAAGATCGTCAGCGTCCGATTCGCAGTGGAGCGCCGCCGCCGGGTCACCTCGGCGTCATTCGGATCGGCGTCGCGGCCCTTCATCGTCCCCGCTGCGACTTGATCGGCACTTCGCCGCAGGCGAGCCGGAGCCGCCGCCAAACCCTCGTGCCATTGTCGCAAACGAGCGGCGGAAAGGCGATCAACATTGACATCGCCGAGATCAGGTAGGATCAGCGCCTCGGCTCGGTATTTCGAGTCGCGGGTCGTCTTCCGATGACGCGCGAGCCAGTCGAGATAATCGGCGATCGCGTCCCGAATCGTGTATGGCCCCTTGCGCTGATCGGCTTCAAGCCCTGCGGCTTCCCGGACGCGCCGACCGAACAGCTTACGGGCCTCGGCCTGGGCCTGCGACCAAGTCAGCACGGTCACGCCATCCGCATCGAGTACGTCGTCGGGCCGGCCTTCGAGACTCTCTACCTTGTAAACCTCTCCGCCGATATACCAGCGCGTCACCCATGCGGCGCCGCGAACGCCCTTGCGATAACCGAGATGCAAGCCTTGATCGAGCGATCGGTAATAGGGCTTGCCGGAGGGCTTGAGCCGCTCCCGCGCGGCTCGGGTCGACAGGTTGACTTCGCGAGGAGTGCGAGACATCAGCCTTCCCTGGTGTCCAAGATTTGTCCAATTTACGGTATTGGACAGGTTCGGACAAGGCTGGACGAGGTAGCGCGAGAAACCCTATTTACCGTGGCCCCATAGGGATGTTGATGGACTCCTCTGGACATTGTAGCGTCTCTTTCACGGCGGCAACACCGGTTCGAATCCGGTTGGGGACGCCAATATTATCGATCGGGCTTCGACGGTCGCGGCCGATCAGTAGCAAAACGGCGAGGGGCCGAGATAGGCCGCGTGCGGTGGGGTCACGGCGCCGCCAAACATGCCGGTCGCGCCGCCGATCGCGGCACCCAGCCCCACCGGCCCGCCGGCAATCGCGGCGATCGCGGCGCCGGTGCCCGCGCCAAGCGCTCCGGTGCTCACCGCCCGGCATCCCGGCGTCACGCCGCAGCCGGCCAGCGCCAGCGCCGCCGCCCAAAGCACGATCAAACCCCTCACTCGCGACATGTATTTCCCCCTCAGGTCGCATTACTCCGGCACAGCCAACGTTCGACGCACCTGATCGTTCCACGGAACCTGGTGCGTCCGTCGTGCATCCTGTGCTTCCTTCGTGCATCCTTTGCCCAGCCAAAGCGTTGTTTTTGGCTCGGCCGAAAGGGATTAATGCCATGACCGACCAGGCGCATCCTGTCTTGCACGACATCCCGATCGGCATCGCCGCTACGGGCCAGCGGCACGAGATCGATTCGATGGGCGGCATCGAGGTTCCGGCCGACCGCTATTGGGGAGCGCAGACCCAGCGCAGCCTTGTGCATTTCGCGATCGGCGACGACCGCATGCCAAAGCGCCTCTATCGCGCCTATGGCACCGTCAAGAAGGCGGCGGCCTTGCTCAACGGCGCTTCCGGGCGCCTCGCGCCCTGGAAGGCCGATGCGATCGTGCGCGCGGCCGACGAGGCGATCGCCGGCCTCTTCGACGATCATTTCCCGCTCTATGTCTGGCAGACCGGCTCGGGCACGCAATCCAACATGAACGTCAACGAGGTGCTGGCGAACCGGGCGATCCAGCTGCTCGGCGGGGAAATCGGCAGCAAATCCCCGGTGCACCCGAACGACGACGTCAATATGGGGCAGTCCTCGAACGACACGTTTCCGGCCGCGATGCACATCGCCGCGTTACAGGAGCTGGAGGAGCACCTCCTGCCGCAGGCCGAGGCGCTGGCCACAGCGATCGAGGCCAAGGCGAACGAATGGATGGATGTCGTCAAGATCGGGCGCACCCACCTGATGGACGCCGTGCCGCTGACCGTCGGACAGGAATGGTCGGGCTGGGCCCACCAGATCCGCGACGCGCTGACCCGCATCCGCGCCTCTGAACCGGGGCTGTTCGAGCTGGCGGCCGGGGGCACCGCGGTCGGCACCGGGCTCAACGCTCCGCCCAATTTCAGCCGCGACATGGCCGCGAAGATCGCCGAGCTGACCGGCTACCCGTTTGTCACCGCCCCCAACAAATTCGCCGCGCTGGGCTCCCTCGACGCGATGGTCGCGGCGATGGCGGCGCTGCGCGGTCTCGCCGTGGTGCTGATGAAGATCGCCAACGACATGCGCTGGCTCGCCTCGGGCCCGCGCTGCGGCCTGGGCGAATTGTCGTTGCCGGAGAACGAGCCGGGCTCGTCGATCATGCCGGGCAAGGTCAACCCGACCCAGCAGGAGGCGATGGTCATGGTCTGCATCCAGGTGATCGGCGAGGACAATGCCGTCGCCTTCGCCGGCAGCCAGGGCAATTTCGAGCTCAACACGATGCGCCCACTCGTCATCAACAATTTCCTGCATTCCGCGCGCGTGCTGGGCGATTCCTGCGACAAGCTGCGGATTTTCTCGGTCGAGGGGACGCGACTCAACCGGAAGCGCATCGACGAGATGGTCGGGCGTTCGCTGATGCTGGCGACCGCGCTCAGCCCGGCGATCGGCTACGACAAGGCTGCCGCGATCGTCCACAAGGCGAATGACGAGGGGCTGACCCTGAAGGAGGCCGCGCTCCAATCCGGCGCCATCGACGAAAAGCGCTTCGACGAAATCGTCGACCCCAAGAAGATGGTCGGAAGCGGCCTCGGCGGAAGCTGAAGGGCACGCCCGGGCGTAAGTTCCTCCGAGCGCTCTTCTTGTCATACTGGCGCCGAGGGCGCCGTGGATTTGACGTGACCCAGCGTCGGATCCGAGTTGTGAATGGCTAACAAATTTATGCCGACTTCAAAATGCGCGTAGTTAAATCGGTTAAGTACATTTTTGATCTCTTCTTTTGGTGACTTTATCCATTCCACGATTATCACGGGAGAGAATGATTTGATTAGGCTATCTGCCCCGAATAATGTTTCGATTTCCATCCCCTCGACATCGATTTTCAGCAAATCGACCCGGTCCAATCCTAAAGAGTCCAAGGTTAAACATCTCACAGGGGTTGTCGACTCATCGGAGTAATCGATCTTCTGACCGATAAATTCGTTGGATGCACGCTGCTTGAGTTCCAAGCTGCCGAAGCTCGCCGGTCGCAAATAATCCGGGGCCGGGATCTTGATGACCCCGGACTCCGCACCGACGGCGGCATGGATCGCCCTGGCATTGAAGCAATTGTTGATCGAGATGTTCCCGGCCAAGGCATAGAAGATCCGTTCCTGCGCCTCAATTGCCAGAACCGACCCCCAACCCGTCATTGTCTTGGCCCATTCGATCGTGTGGACCCCGATATTGGCGCCGCAATCGATCGCGACGACGCCGTCACCAAAATGCTGACGCCGCACTCCCAATAGGCCCGTCACCAAGGCGACTTCCTGGCTCGCATAGGTCGATGTTCCGAGGATCTCGTAGCCGACGCCATATCCCGACCCGTCTTTGTTGATGTGACGGTCGAAGCGATTGACGATCAGCGGGCCGTAATCCGAAGCGGCAAGGACAAACCCAATCGGTCGGTTCGGGTGACTCATCGTAAACTCCTCAACGGCGGAGCCGGCGGCAACGCATTCTGGTTGACGCCAGTGCGCCGGTAAATGGCGTGTCGATCCGGCGCGAGCCGAACCCGCCGGAGAGCGGTAGACCCGCTCGGCCCGGCGCGAGAGTTTATCGATCCGGCGATCGGCGCTACGATACTGCGCGGGCGCGCCGCAATGTCGTGCCGAACATAGGTTTCCGCGCCACTCCGTATGACGACGGAATCCGATCCATCGGGCCCCTCCCCTCCAGCGCGTGACGCCGATCCGATCGGCGATCTGTTGGCGCGAATGCGAGAACTCGAAGCCCAGGTGGCGGAGCTCAGCGACACGCGCAGACGGAGCTATTTTGGTCTGCATCATCCGATGGATGCGCAGGAGAGCACGTATCCACCGCGCTTCGACCCGCCGGTAATCGTCGATGGCGAGCCCCTGCCGTTACCCCCGCCAAGCGTAAGGGCGGGGTATGCGCCGAACGACGACGCCCTGTACCTGAAATGGGGAAAATTCGATCACGACTTCATCCTCAACATCGCCGGCCGCTATCTCGAGCTGCAAAATCCGTTGCGGATCCTCGATTTTGGTTGCTCGTCGGGCCGCGTGCTGCGGCATTTCGAGATGGAGCGGCAATCCGCCGGCTGGCGCCCGTATGGCGTCGACGCTCAGGCGATGCTGATCGAATGGATGCGGTCGTTCTGGCCGCCCGCTTATGATGTCTCGACGGCGAACGTGGTGGTGCCGGTGTTGCCGTTCGAAAACAATTATTTCGACATCATTTTTGGGATTTCGGTCTTCACCCACATCAAATATTTGTGGGATGGCTGGCTTTGCGAGCTTCACCGCTGTCTGAAGCCGGGTGGGCTGTGCCTGCAGACGGTGCATTGCGAGGAGGCATGGAGCCTCTACGCGCGCGGCGACGCCGAATGGCAAATCACCGGCGTTCCGGAATATGTCCGCCAGCATCCGGAGATGGATGTCGACTACCTCCTCTTCAATAAATC